>ERZ1027171.348-NODE-348-length-20421-cov-6.918295_pt1 | contig 20421 bp, 18 predicted proteins | sample MGYA00519274_ERZ1027171 | MGnify/ENA primary metagenome ERZ1027171 (study PRJEB26926, sample SAMN06164681) | human gut metagenome | biome: ENVO:00009003; feature: ENVO:2100002; material: ENVO:00002003 | host: Homo sapiens | place: USA | collected 2012 ... | reverse complement strand
GCTCGGAGATGTGTATAAGAGACAGGTATTTGATGGTGCGAACCATCTGGCTGGTGTAGGAGTTCTCGTTGTCATACCAAGAAACAACCTGTACCTCATAGAGGTCGTCAGCAACCTTGGAAACCATGGTCTGGGTTGCATCGAACAGAGAACCGTAACGCATACCGATAACATCGGAAGAAACGATAGCGTCCTCATTGTAGCCGAAGCTCTCGGAAGCCGCCGCTTTCATAGCCGCGTTGATGCCGTCAACCGTCACATCAGCACCCTTGACAACTGCGGTCAGGATGGTGGTGGAACCGGTCGGAACGGGCACGCGCTGTGCGGAACCGATGAGTTTGCCGTTGAGCTCGGGAATAACCAAGCCGATTGCTTTTGCAGCGCCGGTGGAGTTGGGAACGATGTTTGCTGCACCTGCGCGTGCACGGCGAAGGTCGCCTTTTCTGTGCGGACCGTCGAGAATCATCTGGTCGCCGGTGTAAGCATGGATGGTGCTCATGATACCGCTCTGAATGGGTGCATAGTCGTTCAGTGCTTTCGCCATGGGCGCCAAGCAGTTGGTGGTGCAGGATGCGGCAGAAATAATCTGGTCATCCGCAGTAAGGGTCTTTTCGTTTACGCTGAAAACGATGGTCTTGAGGTCATTGCCTGCGGGTGCGGAAATAACAACCTTCTTTGCGCCTGCGGTGATGTGTGCCTGCGCTTTGTCTTTGGAGCAGTAGAAGCCTGTGCACTCGAGCACAACGTCTACGCCGATTTCGCCCCAGGGAAGCTCAGCCGCGTTTGCAACTGCATAAATTTTAAGGGTTTTGCCGTCAACCGTGATGGTGCCTGCTTCGTCGTCCGCGCTCACGGTGTGTGCGCCTTCGCCGATTTTGCCGCAGTAACCGCCCTGTGCGGTGTCATACTTCAGAAGATGTGCAAGCATGGAGGGCTTGGTAAGGTCGTTGATAGCAACGACGTCATAGCCTTCTGCGCCGAACATCTGTCTGAATGCGAGACGGCCGATACGGCCGAAACCATTGATTGCAACTTTAACTGCCATTGGGATTACCTCCAAAAATAATAATTTATTTTTTTGCGGTATTCATTGTATAACGAAACCGCAAATTTTGCAAGAACTTTTGGGAAAAATCTGCCGTGTTGTGAAAAGTTTGTCAGACTGCCTAAAATAATGCCCGATTGCCCCGCACAAAGGGATAATACAGTCAATAGTATTGCATTTTTGCAGATTTTCTATGCACATTTCGGGATTTTTTTATCCATACTAAGAAAGGTTTATCTTGAAGTGAAAGGATTACACATGGAACAAGATTTTTTGCGCCGCCTGCAAAATATGCAGACGGCGTTTCGGGAAAATCCGCATAACGAGGACTTACGCGAGGCAATGCAGAATTATTTTGACGACCTGCGTGCGCACGCGCATACACAGCCGCAAATCGGCATGCTGACCCGTGAAGCGCTTTCGCTTTTGCGCCGCTTTCGCAACGCACAGCCGCCGAGTACCGCCGAACCGACGGCAGCCGTCGATTTGACGGCGCTGTGCGAGGATCTCGCTTTCGCCTGCGACCTGTTGTGCGACGCGCAAAACAAACGCATTTACTGCATGGATACAAAAACCGTGTTTGCCGTGTGCCGACCGCGCGCCGTGCTGTGGTCGGTGCTGAACCTGCTTACCAATGCCGTACAGTATTCTGCGGGGCGGTATATTTTCCTCGGCGCATCGGAAACGGCGCGGCAGCTACGGATTGCCGTTTCCTGCGAAGGAGATTTTCCGATACCGGCATTTCAAAGCGCACTTATCCGCACGGGCGGCGGACTTCGGTATGCCGCCGAAACCGCCGAACTGCACGGCGGACAGCTTTTGCTTTCACAAACCAAAGTACAAAACACCGTTTCGCTTACCCTTGCGCGCCAAACGCACACTTCGCTTTGTGTGGCGGAAACGGATTTCACCGACTGGCTCGCTGACAGTCTGTCGCCCGTATACACCGCATTTTGCGGGATTTGTACGCCGTCTTTGTAACCCACATCGCGCTTCGCTGTGTAAATTCAATATTTTTGTTGTGTTTTCAAGTGAAATATTGTATTATTAAAACAAAACGGCAAAGGAGCGCAGTACCATGGCAAAGCAAAGTACAGTCCCGCGTCCGTTCGGTATGCGGGATAAAATCGGATACGCTTTCGGAGACTTAGGCTGTAATCTTTCCTTTCAGCTCATTTCCACCTACATGTATCTCTTTTATACACAGTGTATCGGCGTCAGCGCGGAACACTGGGCGTGGATTATCATCGTGTCGAAAATTTGGGACGCCGTAAACGACGTCCTCATCGGCAGACTTGTAGACAGTAAGCGCATCGGCACAAAAAGCAAGTTCATTCCTTGGATTTTAATCGGCGGCGTCGGATTGGTCGCATTAACGGTAATGGTGTTTACACCGATTCAAAGTTTCCCGCAGACCGCCAAAATTATTTGGTGTCTTGCTTCCTACTGCCTGTGGTCGGTTGCCTATACCATGGTCAATGTGCCATACGGTTCTCTGCATTCGGTGCTGACCGAAGACCTCAAACAGCGCACGACCCTATCCACTTTCCGCAGTATCGGTGCGGGCGTGGGCGTTGTATTTTGCATGCTGTTGCCGCATCTGGTTTATGATGCGGACAATCAGCTTTCCGCCAACCGCATGTTTCTCGTTTCCGTTGTATTTTCCGTTGCGGCACTCGGCTTTTTCTTCGCGCTGAGCCGCATGGTCACAGAGCGTGTCGAACGTGCGGAAACGCACGAACGGGTCAACTACATTTCCACCGTCAAGTCCTTTTTTACCAACCGTGCCATGGTCGGCATCACCGTTGCTACGGTGGCGATTGTTATTTTCTACAACTCTTCCATGTCCGTCAACAATTTGGTGTTCCAATTCTATTTTAACGACGCCAAAAAATCTTCCCTCGCCATGATTGCCTCTTATGTGCCGTTGGTCGCCATGATGCCGTTTGCTTCCGCGATTGTTTCCAAAATCGGCAAAAAGAAATTCATTTGCATTTCAGGGCTTGTCAGCGCCGCCGCAGGCGTTTTGATGCTGTTTTTGCCGATAACCCCGGATATAAAAGGTATGATTCTCTATGTCGGCGGGCTGATGCTCGTGAATATCGGTTGCTGTGTGTTCCAAATCATCGTTTGGGCAATCGTCGCAGACTGCATTGAAAAAAGCTACCGTGAAAAAGGGGTGCGCGAGGAAGGCTCGCTGTATGCCATATATTCCTTCTTCCGCAAGCTGGCGCAGGGTATAGGTTCGGCGTTGGTCGCACTTTCCTTGGGTACAGTCGGCTATGTTGAAAACGCCGCAGCGCAGACAACCGAAGCGGCGGCAGGCATTAAGAATCTGTACATTATTCTGTTGGTCATCGGGCTTGCCGTGATGGTACTGTCCATGCAATTCATTTACAACATCGGTTTTAAAGAAGAACAGGCATTCGGCGCACCTGCCGAAAAATCCGAAACTGCAAAAGTGTAATACGGAGGAATAATATGCGTACAACAAAAACTCTGCATACAGACTGGAAATTTAAAAAGGATTGCAGTGCCGTACCGTCCGCACTGCCGACCGATTGGGAAACGGTCACCCTGCCCTACACATGGAACGGCACAGACGGACAGGACGGCGGCAACGATTACTTCCGCGGGGCGGGCTGTTTTGTCCGCGCGGTTGCCAAAACGGAATTGCCTGACGGCACGGTGCATTACATACAGTTCGACGGCGTTAATTCTTCCGCCGACGTCTTTTGGAACGGCAAAAAAATTGTGCATCACGACGGCGGATATTCCACCTTCCGTGCAAGACTTCCCGAAATACGGGATGAAAATATTTTGTGCGTTATCGCGGACAATGCACCGAACGACACCGTGTATCCGCAGTTGGCGGACTTCACCTTTTACGGCGGTATATACCGCGACGTGACGCTCATCGGCGTGAATGCACAGCATTTTGATTTGGCGTATTACGGTGCGCCCGGCATTGCCGTCACGCCGACGGTACACGGTACGGATGCCGAAATTCAGATAGAAACCTATATACACACGGACAGGCTGTGTGAAATCCGATACGAAATTCTTGCAGACGGCGAAATTGTCTGGCAAGGCAGTACGGATACCGACAACCGCGTCTTAACGGCGGCACTTTCCGACGTACATTTGTGGAACGGCACGGACGACCCGTATCTTTACACCGCACGGGCAACGCTTTTGTGTGACGGTGCGGCGGCAGATTGCGTTTCCGTGCGTTTCGGGTGCAGAAGCTTTCGGATTGACCCGCAGGAAGGCTTTATTTTAAACGGCAGAAGCTATCCGCTTCGCGGCGTGTCGCGCCACCAGGACAGACCCGAAATCGGCAATGCGCTCACGGTATCACACCACAAAGAAGATATAGACCTTATCTGCGAAATGGGCGCGAATACCGTTCGTTTGGCGCACTACCAGCACGCACAGTCGTTTTATGATTTGTGCGATGAAAAAGGGCTTGTGGTCTGGGCGGAAATCCCCTACATTTCCAAACATATGCCGAATGCCCGCGAAAACACAAAATCCCAAATGACGGAGCTGATTTGTCAGAATTATAACCATCCCTGCATTGTGACATGGGGGATTTCCAACGAAATCACGATGAACACCGCACCGAGTGACGCTTCCCTTTTGGAAAATCACAAAATGCTCAACGAGCTTGCGCACAGGTTGGACAAAACCCGACTGACCACGCTCGCCGCAGTGACCATGTGCGGCATTGAAGAGGAATGCGTGCACCTGACGGATATTGTTTCCTACAACCACTATTTCGGCTGGTACGGCGGTCATGTGCATATGAACGGCCCGTGGTTTGACGACTTTCATAAAAAATACCCGAACCGCCCCATCGGCATCAGCGAATACGGGTGCGAGGCGCTGAATTGGCACACCTCAGACCCCGAACAGGGCGATTACACCGAGGAATATCAGGCATATTACCACGAGGAGATGATTAAGCAAATCATTGACCGCCCCTACCTTTGGGCGACGCACGTTTGGAATATGTTTGACTTCGCTGCGGATGCGCGTGCCGAGGGCGGCGAAAACGGTATGAATCACAAGGGACTCGTCACGTTTGACCGCAACTATAAAAAGGACAGCTTTTATGCCTACAAGGCGTGGCTTTCCAAAGAACCGTTTGTGCATATCTGCGGCAAACGGTATGTCAACCGCACAGAGGAAACCGCGAAGGTTACGGTGTATTCCAACTGTGCACAAGTGGAGCTGTTCGCAAACGGCGAAAGCTGCGGCAGGCAGAAAAAGGGCAAATATCCGTTCTTTTATTTTGAGGTGAAAAATACGGATGTAACCGCACTGACGGCAAAGGCAGGTGACTGCACGGATACAGCGGAAATCCGCAAGGTTTCGGAATTTGATGACAGCTACCGTATGAAAGAAGAGGGCGGCGTCATCAACTGGTTTGAAATCACCGCGCCCGTGGGGTATTTTTCCGTGAACGATACCATCGGCAGTGTGTTTGCCACCGCGCGCGGCAAGCTGTTTCTGCTGAAGTTCCTGAAAGTTTTGCTCGGCGGACTGAAAAATAACGGTGCGCAGGAGAAAAATCCCAAAGAACAAAAACCGAAAAAAGCAAAAACGAAATCCAAAGGCATTTCCGTTATGGGCTTTACCCTCAACAAAACCATGTTTGAACTTGCCATGGGATTTTCCATCAAGCGTGTATTCATGATGCTCGGCGGCAATTTCAAAAAAGAGGATATTTTAAAGCTGAACGCATCCTTGAATAAAATTAAAAAGCCGAAAAAATAATGCGCGTCATCCCCGCCCCGCCCTGCAAATGGATTTTGCAGGGCGGGGATTTTTGTTTTGCGTACCGTAGAGTGGGTGATTCCCCTGACAGGGGAAATATCTGCGAAGCAGACAAAAGGGTGCCCGTTTTCGGAGAAAATCCATGCCCGCCCGATCAAATCAGAAAATTTGTACAAACCAACGGCGGGGGCAAGGTCTCGCCTGCCGGCTCGGTCGGTGCTTCTGCATACTTCTGTATGCAGAGGTCTCCACCGGAGACCCGCACCCCGCCCTACCGAAAATCAAATTCACCCTGTGCGATGTGAGATTCTTCGCTACCGCGCAGCATGACAATTCATTCCCCCGAAATCCCTGTGAATTTGTGGTTGTGGTTTTGTTCGGAATGTGGTATACTGTTTATACTTATATGTATGTCCGTTTTCAAGGAAATGCACACGGACATATGCAATCGGGGCGAAGGATTTGGCAATTTTAAAAGATGTAAAACGCTTGGTGGTCAAGGTGGGGACTTCCACGTTGACCTACAACACAGGCAAAACCAATATACGGCGGATGCACAAATTGGTATCCGTGCTTTCTGACATTGTAAATTCGGGTATTGAAGTGGCTTTGGTCACCTCGGGCGCCATCGGCGTCGGCGTCGGCAAGCTGGGGCTTCGGGAAAAACCCGCAGACACCCCCGGCAGACAGGCGGCGGCAACCGTCGGGCAGTGCGAACTGATGTTTATGTATGATAAACTGTTCTCCGAATACGGCCACACAGTGGGACAGCTTTTGATGACCAAAAGCGATGTGGAAAACACAGAACGCCGCGAAAACCTGACCAACGCGTTTGAAAAAATATTTGAATTCGGTGCGATTCCGATTGTGAATGAAAACGATTCCGTAGCGGTGGAGGAAATCGTATACGGCGATAACGACAGTCTTTCCGCAATTGTGGCAAAGCTCATCGGCGCGGACGCGCTGATTATTCTGACGGACATTGACGGTCTGTACGACGCGAATCCGCACGAGGACGAAAACGCACGGCTGATTCCCGAAGTCCGCGAAATTACGGAGGATTTGGTTGCGGCGGCAGGCGGGCACGGTTCGCGCTTCGGCACGGGCGGCATGGTTACGAAACTGCATGCGGCGCAGATTGCAACAGACGCAGGCGTAGACATGATTGTAATGAACGGCGCGGCGCCCGAGGCAATTTACAAAGCTTTGGACGGCAAACAGGTCGGCACATTTTTTGTAGGCAAAAAAGAGGTGTAAGCATGGTTACTTTGGAAACACTCGGCGCACAGGCAAAAACCGCTTCGCGCGTATTGATGACCGCCCCCGCGGCGGCGAAAAACAACGCACTTTTGAAAATTGCGGACGCACTTATACAGAATACCGATTCCATTTTAGCGGAAAATGAAAAAGATTTGGCGGCAGGGCGTGCAAACGGTATGGCGGATTCTCTGTTAGACCGCTTGGCGCTGTCTGCGGAACGCATCGCGGGGATGGCGCAGGGCGTGCGCGAGGTGGCGGATTTGCCTGATCCCATCGGCACGGTGCAGTCCGAAATTACGCGTCCGAACGGACTTACCATTCAGCGTGTATCTGTACCGTTAGGGGTAATCGCCGTTATTTTTGAGGCGCGTCCCAATGTAACGAGTGACGCGGCGGCGCTGTGCTTAAAAGCGGGCAGTGCGTGCCTTTTGCGCGGCGGCAAAGAGGCGATTCATTCCAACACCGCGATTGCCGAGGTTATGCGAAACGCCCTTCGGAAAACGGAATTCCCCGCCGACTGCATACAGCTTGTGGAAGATACCTCGCGGGAAAGCGCAACCGCACTGATGCGCCTTTCGGGCTATGTAGATGTGCTGATTCCGCGCGGCAGTGCGCGGCTGATTCGTTCTGTGGTGGAAAACGCAACCGTTCCCGTGATTGAAACAGGCGCGGGAAACTGCCATGTATATATTGACCGCGACGCGAATACAGATATGGCGGCGGAAATTGTATTTAACGCCAAAACCTCCCGCGTATCCGTATGCAATTCGGCGGAAAGTCTGGTTGTGCACGCCGATATTGCGGCAAAGGCGCTCCCGAAAATCGCCGCACGCCTCTCGGAAAAGGACGTGACGCTGTACGGCGACGAACGCGCCAAGGCGATTCTGCCCGATATTCTGCCCGCACAGGAAAGCGATTGGGGTACGGAATACCTCGACTATAAAATGTCCGTACGCGTGGTCGATTCCGTCGAAGAAGCCATTGACCATATTACCCGCTATTCCACGGGGCACAGCGAATGCATTGTAACCGACAATCGGGAAACCGCCGAAAAATTCTTAAACGAGGTGGATTCCGCGGCGGTTTATCATAACGCCAGCACGCGGTTTACCGACGGCGGCGAATTCGGCTTCGGTGCGGAAATCGGCATTTCCACACAAAAACTGCACGCACGCGGGCCGTTGGGTCTGCCGCAGCTGACAAGCGTCAAATATAAAATTCTCGGAAACGGGCAGGTTCGCTGAGTATCCTAAAAAGGCATGGTGACAAATATGCGAAAAACAAACGCAAAACATAAAAAAGGGTCGCGCCGCTGGGCGTTCCCCTTAGGACTTGCGATTGCAGTGCTCGCTTTGGTGGGCGCGGTTACGGTAATTGTGGCAGGCGTCAGCGCCGCAAAGCAAGCGGTTGAAAAAAGCCGTAATTTTGATGATTACAATAAATTGCTCACACCCGTGGTCATGAACGACCCCGACGCGTTTGACGACATCACCAAGGCGAACACGGCACAGCTTATCGATATTTCGATTTGGTCGATTCTCAAAAGCGATTTGGCGCCCGACAAATACGAATACGGCGACGGCGGTATGATTATCCCCGAAGCGGACGTAACCGCAGAATTTGAACGGTTGTTCGGCACGGACGTCCGTCCGGTACATGCTTCGATTGAGGGTTACGGCTACGATTTTACTTACGACGCGACCAAGCAGACCTACACTATTCCGCTGACAGGTATTGTGCCGACCTATACCCCGCACGTGGTAGACAAGCAAAAAAGCAGTAATGCCATTGTACTGACGGTCGGTTACGTCGGCGGCGACCAGTGGGCGCAGGATAAAAACGGCAATCTGGTTGCGCCCGAGCCCGACAAATATATGAAGGTTACTCTGCGTGAAAAGGACGGCACTTATTATATCGGCGCACTGCAAAATACCGCCGCACCCGAAACCGCAACCACAGCGGCGCAGGATACGACTGCCGCCGCAAGCGCGGACAATACAGAAAATGTATCTGCCGCACCCGCAGAAAGCACGGCGGCGTAGCCATATTATCGCTCTCGCAAGGCGTCAAAGATTGAAATAAAAGAGGTTCTTTATGGAAATGCTGATTTCTCCGTCTATTCTCTCCGCCGATTACGGCAATTTGGAATCCGAACTGCGCCGCATTACCGAAGCGGGCGCAGACATGGTGCATATTGACGTAATGGACGGGCATTTTGTGCCGAACATCACGCTCGGCGCGCCAATCGTCAAATGCATCCGCCATGCAACGGATTTGCCGTTCGACGTACATTTGATGATTTCCGACCCGAAAAAATATATCCCCGACTTTTTGGCGGCGGGCGCGGACAGCATCACCTTCCACGTCGAAAGTGATTCCGACATTTCGGAAACCATAGATTTGATTTTACAGGCGGGCAAAAAGGCGGCGCTGTCCGTCAAGCCTGCTACGCCGATTGAAGCGGTTTTCCCGTATTTGGACAAGCTTTCCATGGTGCTTGTAATGACCGTAGAGCCCGGCTTCGGCGGACAAAGCTTTATGACGGATATGATGCCGAAAATCGAAGCCTTGCGCACGGAATGTGCGCACCGGGGTCTTGATATGGATATTCAGGTGGACGGCGGTATCGGCGAAAAAACAATCGGTACGGCGGCGAAAGCGGGTGCAAATGTATTCGTTTCGGGCAACGCGTTATTCGGAAGCGACGATATTGCGTACACAATCAAGCAGTTTAAGATGTTGGCAGCGGCAGCGAAATAGCGTGTTCCGCATAATAGCGGCATACACACACATCCGCCGCACAGACACTGCCGAATTCCGATAAAAAAGGTTCTGCCGCCGCCGCTTCAAACGGCGTGCGGAACCGAAACAAACCGATATACTGCTGTTTTTCGGTTTGATACAGCGTAATCTCGGCAGTTTTCAGAAGCGGATGGCAAAGCACGCTGTACAGCGCCAAAAAAGCGTCCGTACCGTTTACCGTGCATACGCGCATACACGCATCGCGCCGCACGCGGTAACGCTTTTTCGGTTTCACGGTTGCCGTAAACAAAAAAATACAGCTGCCGTTTTCCGCAGGCAACACATCCACGAAAACACGGCTTTGCGGCGGCACTGTCCAGCCAATCGTATTTTCGGCATGCGCCAAAATATCGCAGAGCACGGTTTTTGTGCGCTCGCCGTCAGGGCAAAGCGTTTCAAAGGTTAATCGGTAACGCGACAGCTCCTGCTGTGACAACTGTGCGAACAAACGGGTGCTTGATTTTTTATGTATCTCCATAACGCCCTCCGTAAAACTCCGAGATAAACAGATTTCATATACTTTTATCTTATTGCACGGACTTGCCGTTTGCAATGCAAAATTTTTGGAAAACGAGGTGGATTTTTTTGCGTCAGGATACGCTTTTACCAAAGGACGGGCAAATTTACACGCCCGAAATGAAAGCAAGCATTAAAATCACACAAAAATATATGGCAGACCGTCTGCTGATGCTCGCCGCCCCTGCCGTAATGGCGTGGTATGCCTACGGCGAACGCGCGGTACGGTTGATGGTTATTTCTGTTTTGACCGCAGTGATTTGTGAATATTTCGGGCATCGGCTCGTCAAGACCGTACCCACGCCGAGTGATTTATCCGCGGTGACCACGGGCGTCATCATTGCGCTCTGTCTGCCCGCCGCTTCGCCGTTTTGGCTTGTGATGCTGGCAAGCGCATTTGCGGTATTGGCAGTGGAAATTCCGTTCGGCAATGCGCGCAGTCTGCTGTTTTCCCCCGCCGCGGCAGGGCTTGCGTTCGTGACGGTATGCTTACCCGCATACGTGTTCGCCTATTCCGTCTTACCCGACGCCGGAAAATCTCCCGCCGTATTCGGTACGGAAGGATTTTCGGCGGGTGTTTCTCTGAGCAGTATGCTTGCAAGCGGCACATCTATGGGCGGTTCGCTTGTCAATTATATGGATATTTTAACAGGCAGTCTGCCGAGCGCCATGGGAACGGGATGTGTAATTGCGCTTTTGGGCGCCCTGCTCTTTTTGGCGGTTCGCCGTCCGCAGGGCTTTGAGGCCGCCGCCGCCTGCCTCGTTTCTGCGGCAATCTTCGCTTTCTTATTCCCACGCATTACCACAGGGCGTCTGCAATCCGTATTTATGGAGCTGTCGGGCGGACTGTTGCTGTTCACCGCATTGTTTTTGCTGCCGGAGGAAACCCTTTTACCGAATCGGTTTTGGGGACGGTTGCTGTACGGCGCGTGCGCGGGGCTTTTCTGTATGCTGTTCCGCACCTTCGGTGAATTTGAAGAGGGCGCGGTATTTGCGGTTCTGCTTGTAAATGCCCTGCGCACCACATTTGAAAAACTGCCGTACACCAAACGTGAAAAGCAGAAGCTCTCCGAAACGCGCCGCGCCGCGCGGGAAGCGCAAAACACGCAAACGCCTGCCGATTCTGCTCCCAAAGGGGGTGCGGTAAATGGCTGATACAGGAAAACATCTGCGCGACGGCATCCGCAACAGCGCAATTGTGAAAAACCCCGTTTTATTTGAAGCAGTCGGATTAGCCCCTGTCGTTGCCATGGCTGTCTCCTTAAAATCCGCGATTATTTTGGCAACGGTATCCGCTTTGGAACTGCTGATTATTGAGTTGTTTGCAAGTCTCCTTCTTCGCCGTTTCAAAAGCCGTTACCGCATGCCGATTTATGCGGTTTTGGGTATGCTGGTCAATATCCCATGTTTTATGTTTTTTGAACATTTTACCCCGAACGAAGCCAACAGTGCGGGTATCTTTCTGCCGCTTTTGGCAGTGAATTCGCTGATTGCGCTCCACTGCGAACGCTTTGCGGTCAAGCACCGCGTGCGCGAAACACTGGTGGACGCTGTTTCCGCAGGCGCGGGATATGCCTTTGTCGTATTGATTGTCGGTACTTTGCGCGAGGTGCTCGGCAGCGGCACAATTTATTCCGTACCGCTGCATCTCCCTGTCCGTTTACAGGGATTTCTGTTGCCGTTCGGCGGCTTTTTGCTGATTGGCTTTTTCGCGGCAGGTATGAAAAGTCTTATCCGAAAAAAATATCCCGATGCGCATCCCGAACAGGCTTTTGACATGCGGGAAATTTCCCAGTCCCATATCGGCAAAATTAAGACCCTGTTAAACGAAGATTTTAATCCGTATGCCGAGGAGGACATTCCCGAACCTGCGCAGAATACCGACTTCCCCTTGCGAAAGAAAGAAAAGTCTGCAAAACCGCCGAAAACACGGCGCGAAAAAGCGGACAAAAAGACACCGCGCACAAATGCATCCGCATCGGAAACAACTTCTGTTTCCGCAGAAAAAACACGCTCTGTGCGTGAAATGCGAAATGATTATTTACAGGATTTTGATGAGATGCTTTCCGAACTGGACGCATATAAACAAAAACAATCCGCTGTGTCTGCGGACGATATACCGCAGGAGCCGCTTGCCGATACGGAAAAGCTCTCGGAAAACGGTACGGCGGAGAACGGGGAGGAACGCAAATGAGCATTCTCGGTACGGTATTTTCAGCGGCAATGTTTGCCTGTCTGTTTCAGAATCTGATTTTTTCGGGCGGCTACGGTGCATCGGAAGCCGTACGTATGGCGGCAAAGCCGAAACAGCTGTATCCTTTAAGCCTGTTTATTGTTTGGCTGTCGGTCTCTGTGTCCTTAATCTGTGTATTGCTGGAACGCATTGCCGCTGTCCGCGCATTAAATGTATTTTGGCACGCTGTAATCTTTGTCGGCGTGCTGGTCTGCATGTATTTCCTTACACTCGGCTTTGTTGTGCTGGTATGCAAAGCACAGCGCCGCACGGTGCGCCGTCTCGGTATTGCGGCGTTTAATACCCTCGTACTTGCCGTTCCGTTTATCAATTACCGTGCCGCGTTCAGTGTGTATGAAGCCGTCGGTGCATCCGTCGGTGCGGCAGTCGCGTTTATCATTGCCGTTCTGCTGTTGAATTTCGGACTGCGCGCAATTGACAAAAATGAAAATATTCCCGCCGCATTTAAAGGCACGCCCGCTGTGTTTATTTATGCCGCGATTCTTTCCCTTGCCTTCACGGGGCTGACAGGCAGGGGGCTTGGAGTGTAACGCTATGTTCAAAACCGGTAAAAATCCAAAGCCCCGCAAAAAAAGTTATTATCCGTTTTCCAAAAATTACCCCGGCAGACGTACAGGCACGGCATACGCCATCGGCGAAAGCCGCACGCGCCGAAAAAAAGAACGCAGTAATGCGATTGCATACACGGTCTTTCTGATTTTTCTGTTTTTTGCCGTGTTCATCGGTGTAACGGTTATATTTCTGCTTTCGGGACGTCCTCTGAACCGCAATACAGACCCTGTAAAAAATGCTGACGGACAATGGCATGCCGTCTATATAACCGCTGATGAGCTGGGCGGCGGGATTGCCTTTGACCTGTTTCAAAACACCTTAACAGACAGCGGTGCAAATGCAGTTATGCTGGACTTCAAGTCCGCGGACGGTACAGTCTGCACGGCGGCAGACGGCAGTACAAGTGCAGACATCGGTGCGGCGGCAAACACAGTCACCGCCGCTGCGGACACTGTACAGCGGCTTAAATCCAAAGGCTATAAAATCATTGCACGGATTTACTGTTTTCGGGACCCTGTGGCGGCGGCGCAGCTGCCCGGCGCGGCAGTTACCGAACGTGACGGCACAACCGTCTGGCTGGACGACAGTGCGCGCAGCGGCGGCGAGCCATGGCTGAATCCGTATTCCGAAACCGCACGCCTTTACCTTTTGCAGGTCATACGGGAAGCGGTTTCTTTCGGTGCAGACAATATACTGCTGTGCAGTGTATCCTTTCCGCACGGGCGATATGCAGACCGCGCATTTTTCCCCGGAGAAGCAGAAAGTCTGTTCAGCCGCAACGCAATTTTACAGGATTTTATCGAGCAGGCCGCAGGTGCGGCGGGGAATATTCCGCTGACGGTCTCCATGCCGCTTTCCGCGGCATTCGGCGGTGATGCGGTACGCTACGGGGGCGGCATTTTTGACAGCGCCGCAGCCTTTGCCGCCGTGGATTTTGACCGCACGTCTTTAACGGACGGTACAACACTCGGTACCGTCGCCTACACGGCGGACATGGCACAGGAACAGCTGATAATGGGCACGGCGCCTGCACTTTCCGACAAGCTTTCGGAGAATTACCGAACAAAATCTATTCTTCCGTTGATTTATTCCAAGGAGGATATAGTATTTCTGCAAAATGCGGGCATACAAAATTATATATGGATTTCCGAAAAAGAAGCTTGACAAGTGTTGATTAGTATGTTATTCTTTAACAGAAAGAAAAATTTTCCTCGGTGGCATCACCGTGAAGGGGAGTAGCTTTTACCCGTTGGTCAACATCATGTCGCTTTGCGGCTGGTCATCGGGCCGATTTTAGGTAGCAAGACCTTCGGCAGAATCCGTTCTGCCGCGAGGTCTTTTTTTAAATGCACCTTATAATATCTAAAAATCTGCATTATATACCGCGTCTTTTTCCGTATAGCCGCGTTACGCACTTTGACGGGCGGAAGCCCTCCCTGCATCGCGTGACTTGCTATACAAAAATACTCGTATTTAATTGTAAATTTTGAATATTACAAGGCGCTAAGGGCTGATTCGGCTTTGAATCCTGCCCAAACCATTAGGGAGGCAAAACAATGCAAGAGTATTTGCAAAAAGCAGAAGACGTCTTTGCAAGCGTAAAGAGTTCTGCACAAGGGTTAACCGCCGCCGAGGCGCAGAAGCGTCTCGCGGAACACGGCGAAAACAAATTGCAGGAGGGAAAGAAAAAGTCCCTCATCCGCCGTTTGCTGGAGCAGTTCACCGACCCGATGATTATCATTTTGATTGTCGCGGCAGTCATTTCCGCGGTCACCTCGATTGTGGAGCATGAAGCTCCGACCGACGTTATCATCATTTTGGCGGTAGTCATCATCAACGCGGTGCTCGGCGTGTATCAGGAAAGCAAAGCGGAAAAGGCGATTGAGGCATTACAGGAAATGGCGGCGGCGACCTCAAAGGTACTGCGCGACGGCGACGTTGTGGAAGTACCCAGCGCACAGCTGACCATCGGCGACGTTATCCTGCTGGAGGCAGGCGATGCCGTGCCTGCGGATGCGCGGATTATTGAATCCGCCAGCTTGAAAATTGAAGAAGCGGCACTGACAGGCGAATCCGTCCCCGTCAACAAAATGATTGACGCCATCGGCTTAGGCTCGCAAAAAGACGTTCCCTTGGGTGACCGCAAAAACATGATGTATATGGGCTCTTCCGTGGTTTACGGCCGCGGACGCGCCGTGGTTACCGCAGTCGGTATGGATACCGAAATGGGCAAAATCGCAGGCGCGCTTGCCGCCGCAGAGGACGGCCAGACCCCGCTGCAAAAGAAGTTGGCACAGCTTTCCAAAATCCTGAGCTTTTTGGTTTTGGGCATTTGTGTATTCATGTTTGTATTCGGAATCATCCGTCAATACATCAACGGCAATTCGCTGGATTTCAACTTCCTGCTGAGCACCTTCATGCTTGCCGTGTCGCTGGCAGTTGCGGCAATCCCCGAAGGTCTTGCCGCCGTAGTGACGGTAGTGCTTTCCATCGGCGTAACGAACATGTCCAAGAAAAATGCGATTATCCGCAAATTGACCGCCGTAGAAACCTTAGGCTGTGCACAGATTATCTGTTCGGATAAAACAGGCACGCTGACACAAAACAAAATGACCGTTGTCGAGCATTACGGCGACAATGAGAAATTGCTTGCGCAGGGACTTGCGCTTTGTACCGACGTCAACATTGACAGCACGGGCAATTTGGTCGGCGAGCCGACAGAGGCGGCATTGGTCGCGTATGCGCTGACGCTGAACCTTAATAAAAACGAAATGCTGAAAACCGCACCGCGCGTCGGCGAGGCACCGTTCGACTCCATGCGCAAAATGATGACGACCCTGCACGAAACCGCAGACGGTATTTTGCAGTTTACAAAAGGCGCGCCCGACGAAATTCTGAAAAATTGCACAAAGATTCTGAAAAACGGCGAAATAACAGATTTGACAGATGCAGACCGCGCCGAAATTCTCGCACAAAACAAGGCTTATGCAGACCGCGCACTGCGCGTGCTCGCATGCAGTTTTAAAACGCTGTCTGCCGTACCCGATGACCAAAGCCCCGAAGCTTTAGAGCATGACCTCGTATTCGTCGGGTTGGTCGGTATGATTGACCCCGTCCGCCCTGAAGTAAAAGCGGCGATTGAGGAATGCCGCACATCGGGCATCCGTCCGATTATGATTACAGGCGACCACAAGGACACCGCCGTTGCCATCGCCATGGAGCTGGGTATCATTCACGACGCTTCCGAAGCCATTACGGGCGCGGAGCTGAATGAGATTTCCGACGAGGCTTTCCAAGAAAAAGTGACACAGTATTCCGTTTATGCGCGCGTACAGCCTGAACACAAGGTGCGCATCGTCAATGCGTGGCGCGCCCGCGGGATGATAACCGCGATGACGGGTGACGGCGTAAACGACGCACCGTCTATCAAGAGTGCAGACATTGGTGTGGGCATGGGCATTACGGGTACGGACGTTACCAAAAACGTCGCCGATATGGTGCTTGCCGATGACAACTTTGCAACCATAGTTTCGGCAGTTGAGGAAGGCCGCCGTATTTACGACAATATCCGCAAATCCATTCAGTTCTTATTAGCGTCCAACCTGAGTGAAGTACTTTCCATTTTCATTGCAAGCATACTGGGCTTCACCATTTTGAAGCCCGTACATCTCTTGTGGATTAATCTGGTTACCGATTGCTTCCCCGCACTCGCACTGAGTATGGAAAAAGGCGAAAAGGATATTATGCGCCGTCCGCCCAGAAAATCGACAGACGGTATTTTCGCAGGCGGCGTCGGCGGCGACATCGCTTATCAGGGCACGCTGGTCACACTGCTGACCCTTGCCGCTTACTTCATCGGCCACTTTATGGAAGCGGGCGTTTGGGAAATCACCAACAGCCCCGACGGCATGACCATGGCGTTCTTAACCATGTCGATGTGTGAAATCTTCCACTCTTTAAATATGCGTTCTCAGAAAGGCTCTGTTGTTTCCATGTCCATGCACGGCAGTCACAACAAATTCCTTGCGCTGTCCACCGTTGCCTCGTTCGTCACGACAACCGCGGTTATCTATATCCCCGGTCTGAACGATGCGTTCGGCTTTCAGCACATCTCCCTGCCGGAATACGCCGTAGCTATGGCGCTTGCGTTCTCCATCATTCCGTTGGTTGAAATTGTAAAGGCATTCCAGCGTCTGGCGGCAAAGCGGAAAGAAAAGAAAACGAAGTAACCGAATCCCTTTAACCAAAAATCCCCCCGAACGGTGTATTCCGCTCGGGGGGATTTTTATACGGATGATTTGTTTTCAGTGTATGCACGTCCCCAAGGTCTGCGCTAATTTGTCATTTTCTGAGGCGAAGCCGAAGAATCTCATACAGCACACAGTGAATTTTGCGCCCGTGTAGGGAACAACCTCTGTGTTGTTCCGCAATTTTCATCGGATTCTGCGGGCGCGCAATGCACGCCCCTACGGGTTCGTACAGACTTTTCCGTTCTCTGCATGCAGAGAAGAGTCACACGCAGTACAAACCGAATGTACTGTCGAATCCACGGCAAAAAAATCCCCGTGCAAGTAAACCTTGCACGGGGTAATTTTTATAAGCTTATTCAGCTTTCGGCTCCACCAATTCGATGATGCACATTTCGGCAGCGTCGCCGCGGCGGGTACCTGTTTTGATGATGCGGGTGTAGCCGCCTTTGACATCGGCATATTTCGGCGCGATTTCGTCAAACAGCTTTTTCACAACATCATCCTTCGTGACATATGCATACACCTGACGCTTTGCGGTCAGCGTGTTGTCCTTTGCGATGGTAATCATCTTTTCTGCCATGGAGCGGACTTCTTTCGCTCTGGTAACGGTGGTTTCCACCTTGCCGTTTTCCAGCAGATAAGTAACCATACCTCTGAGCATCGCCTTACGGTGATCCGTGGTTCTGCCGAGTTTTCTGGTTCCGGGCATCTAAATCACTCCTTCTTATTCGTCTTCCTTGCGGAGAGTGAAATTCAGGGACTCAAGCTTGGCAATAACCTCTTCCAAAGACTTTCTGCCAAGGTTGCGCACCTTCATCATATCTTCCTCTGATTTGCTGATTAAGTCTTCCACCGTGTTGATGCCGGCTCTCTTCAAGCAGTTGAAGGAACGTACGGACAGGTCAAGCTCCTCAATGGTCATCTCGAGAGCCTTCTCCTTGCCGTCGTCATCTTTCACGACCATGACCTCGGTGTTGCCTGCCTCATCGGACAGGTCGACAAAGAGGTTGAGGTGCTCAGTGAGAATCTTGGCGCCGAGCGAAACCGCTTCTTTTGCGGAAATGGTTCCGTCTGTCCATGCTTCCAACATCAGCTTGTCGTAGTCGGTAATCTGCCCCACACGGGTGTTTTCAACCGTGTAGTTCACCTTCAGCACGGGGGTGTAGATAGAATCGACCGCAATCACGCCGATTACGGGCTGCATCATTTGCTTGTTGCGCTCTGAGGAAACATAACCGCGGCCTCTGTCGGCGGTCAGTTCCATATTGAGCGTTGCGTCTTCGGAAAGCGTTGCAATCAAATGGTCGGGATTGAGAATTTCAACCTCGGAATCCGTTTTGATGTCGCCTGCCGTAACCTCGCACTTTCCGCTTGCTTCCACATACAGCGTTTTCGGACCGTCTCCCTGAATTTTCAGAATTACGCCTTTCAAATTCAGAACGATTTCCGTGACATCCTCTTTCACACCGGGAACGGTGGAAAATTCATGCAGAACGCCGTCAATTTTAACCGAAGTAATCGCATATCCCGGAAGGGAAGACAACAGCACGCGGCGCAGGGAATTGCCGAGCGTCGTGCCGTAGCCTCTCTCAAGCGGCTCCATGGTGAATTTACCGTAGGTGCCGTCTGCGGACAAATCGAGTGCTTCAATGCTGGGCTTATCAATTCCTATCATTCAAAACCCTCCTATCGTGGGATCGGGCAAAAATGCCCTAAAATACATATATTCGAACCTGAGAAATCCGAGTAATTTTTCGAGAAAACCGAATCGGTTATTTCGAATAGAACTCGACGATAAGATGTTCTTCAACAGGAACTTCAATCTGCTCTCTGTCGGGCAGCTTCACAACTTTTGCGCTGAAGTTTTCAGCGTCCTTGTCAAGCCATTCCGGCACGGGACGAGCGCCGTTCGCCTCTACAACGGCTTTGATTTTTTCGCTGTCGCGGCTCTTCTCGTTCACGGAAACTACATCGCCTGCTTTGAGAAGATAAGACGGAATGTCTACCTTTTTGCCGTTGACTGTGTAGTGACCGTGTGTGGTGAGCTGTCTTGCTTCCGCGCGGGAAGAAGCCCAGCCCAGAAGGTACGCAACATTATCAAGTCTGCTTTCGCAGATTCTCAGAAGGTTTTCACCTGTCATACCCTGCTTGCGTTCTGCCATCAGGAAATATTTGTGGAACTGACCTTCCTGAATACCGTAGAAACGGCGGGCCTGCTGCTTCGCACGAAGCTGCATACCGTATTCGGAAGTCTTTTTGCGTCCCTGACCGTGCTGGCCGGGTGCATAGCTGCGGCGTTCAACCGAGCATTTGCCTGTGTAGCAGCGTTCGCCCTTCAAAAAGAGCTTCTTGCCTTCACGGCGGCAAAGCTTGCAAACCGCACCTGTATATCTTGCCATAAATTACACCTCCAAAAACTTATACTCTTCTTCTCTTGGGCGGGCGGCAGCCGTTGTGGGGAATCGGCGTAACGTCTTTAATCATCGTTACGTCAAGACCTGCGGTCTGCAGTGCACGAATCGCGGCTTCACGACCCGAACCCGGACCCTTAACATAGACTTCTACCGTCTTCATGCCATGCTCAATCGCAATTTTTGCCGCGGTTTCTGCCGCAGTCTGCGCTGCGAAGGGGGTGGACTTTTTAGAGCCTCTGAAGCCCATTTCGCCGGCAGACGCCCACGAAACAGCATTGCCCTGCACGTCCGTAATGGTGACGATGGTGTTATTGAAGGTGGATTGAATATGCGCTGCACCTTTTTCAATATTCTTGCGCTCACGGCGACGGCGTGTCGCTGTGCCTTTTTTTGCAGTAGCCATTTAACATACCCTCCCTTATTTCTTCTTGTTCGCGATGGTCTTCTTCGGACCTTTGCGGGTACGAGCATTGTTTTTGGAAGTCTGGCCGCGAACGGGAAGGCCTGTCTCTTATACACATCTCCGAGCCCACGAGACCGATCAGT
>ERZ1027171.338-NODE-338-length-21057-cov-19.829207_pt1 | contig 21057 bp, 9 predicted proteins | sample MGYA00519274_ERZ1027171 | MGnify/ENA primary metagenome ERZ1027171 (study PRJEB26926, sample SAMN06164681) | human gut metagenome | biome: ENVO:00009003; feature: ENVO:2100002; material: ENVO:00002003 | host: Homo sapiens | place: USA | collected 2012 ... | reverse complement strand
AATTATTTAGCTACGTATTTCTTGTTGTTGTAGATATAGATCCCTTTTTTGAGACTTTTCAGGTCTTCTGCCTTGGCATTGAGTTTCACCATGCGACCGCTGAGGTCGTAAATGTTGTTATTGTTTACCTTGGCGGTTAAAACAACATTGTTGATACCTGAACTGGTTACTTTTACACCTTTTAGAGTGATAACCCAAGCGGCTTGTGTCCCTTGTGGTGTGAAGGTAAGAACGCCAGTAGCAGGAGTGGCAAGTGTAATATCAAACTTTGTGCTCGTATCCGTTTGGGTTAAACGGCTAGGGAATACGTATTTATCGCTGGCAAAGGTTGTTCCGTTCAGTTCGCTGAGATAGCAGGTTTTGTTGTCTTCATTTGCATATCCTGCAAATATAGCCGATGTAATGGTAATATTCTCAGGCAGGTTGATGGTAAACTGTACGCCCTTGCTGTACTTGATGGTTTTGCTTTTAGCTGTAGCGTAACCTTTGCTGCTCTCTATGCTGCAACCGTTATTAAACGTCCATGGTGATGGATCTGCGGTTGAAGAAGTGCTGGTTGATGCATCCAGAATATAGCTTACTTCTGTTGTCTCACCTGGATTGGGAGTGGGATTTGTACCTGCCCCTGTAGCATCACACTGGTCATCTACTATAGAATCGTACTGGCGAATCCAGAGTTTGCCAGACTGGCATGTAATCTTAGAGTTGTTCTTGAACACGAGATTATCTACGAAGCGGATATCGATACCCGTCTTTGCCGAAATCTGCACATTGTCGAGTGTTACATTCTTGATATGACTCTCAGGACGGCCAATCAGGAAGATGGCTTTGCCATCGCAAACATCTGTTGTCTTCACGTTCTGAAGCAGAATGCCGTTGTAGGTTGGGGTAGTACTATCAAGAGCTCTGGCATTTGCCTTATCTACGGCAGGATCGCTGTTGTAGTTCTTGTCGTAGAAGCAGTCGATAGAGAATGGGTTCTTCACCTTGGTCATGGTGAAGTTGGTGAACTTCCAGTCCTCCTCGCCACCGCCACGCAGCGTACCGTCACTGTTGATACCCGTCTTCATGCGGATACCAGCAGTTGTGCCATTCATGGTGATGTTGTCGAACCATACATGCTTGATGTTTTTGGTGAAACTACCGATAGAAGCACCATGTCCTGTACCAAAGTCGCAGTTCCAAACATGGATGTACTGTGCATCATTGTCGCAAACTACGTTATCATCACCTGTACTGATGTTGCAGTTATAGATGTTCATGTGGTGTCCCCAGATCGAGATACCATCTGTGTTATGAGAAGGCTGTTCAGTCTTGGTTTCAGAAGAAGGGTTATAGATGGTTACATCATGAATGGTACCATGGTTCGCACCATTGCTGTTACTCAAGGTGATGTTGACACCCGGAGTATTCTGAACCTTGAGATTGCGAATCAGGAATCGGCTGCCTTTCTCGAATCGGATCATGGCTCCAGGATTGAAAGTCTCCTTGTTGTCGCGAGCCTTCCACCAGCGGGTTCCCTGACCATCGATAATAGAAGTTTCACCTTCGCCCTCTATAACAATGTCGCTCTGGTTCTTGTTCTTGCAACCGATAAAGAGCGTTTTGTTGTTAGGTGCCTTACCATATTCAACGAGTTTCAGAGTCGCTCCTGCGCAAAGGTGGAGCACAGTCTTTGACTTGATGCTGAGTACCTCGGTCTTGCTTGTCATCTGGTCTGTACTACCAAACATCCATGTACCGGCAGGAATCACGACCATACCACCGGTAGAAGGCACAGCATCAAGTGCTCTCTGGATAGCCTTGGTGTTGTCTGCAGCAGATGTAGAGGCACCATAATCCTTGATGTTGAACGTGTTGGCAGATGTGATGGTAGGCAACTTTGGCAGTTCTACGGCAGTCCATCCTTCAGGAGTGTTCTGTGCGTTCTGCTCGGCTGTGATACCAGCGAAAGTTTGTGCTTTAGTGAACATTGGCAGAGCCATAAGCGCAGCCAGCACGACTGTCTTAATGATTGATTTCTTCATTTCTTCTTAGGTTTATTTATTTTATTATTTTCTTTTCTATAAGATTTTCTGCAAAGTTACGACATTTTTGCTTATCGCATGCAGATAGTGGGCGAAAAACTACGAAAACGATTACGTATACCTTGTCGATAGAACCAAAAGAAAGACCGTATCCATCAGGAATTATCTCCCTAGAATACGGTCTTAAACCTAATGATTAACGTATGTCTTGATAGGTTTTCTTATCAACATAATGACTTTGATTAGTAACCAGGATTCTGGTCGGCTAATGTCAGTTGGTCATTGGCATCAATTGCAGCCTGTGGGATAGGGCGAAGAAGCTTCTTGCCGATATACTGGGCAGCCTTGCCTTCTATTTCGTGGTTATATTTGTTGCAGCGGTCAACCAGAGTCTGGGTTCTGCGCAAATCCATCCAGCGTGCCTCATTACCGAAGTTCTCGCATGCATTCTCATCAAGGATGTCATCGATTGTGACAGTTCCTGTAAGTGCAGGAAGGCCAGCGCGCTGGTGAACCTCGTTGAGTCTTGCCAATGCCTTAGGGTTATCGCCAGCCTTCAGATAAGCCTCAGCTGCTACGAGATACATCTCTGGCAAAGTGATGATATGGATGTCGCGATAGCAGGTGTTCTTTTCTGTCTTAGCAGTCTTGCTGTCGTCAAACTTTTTGCATGGACTGGAACCATATACCAGTTGCTGGTTGTCGTAGTAGTCCATATCTTTGCCATCCATATTCTGTGCTTCCTTGGTTTGTGAATCCATAGGAATGCGGTAGGTGTTTGCTCTGTTTGCAGGATCTATAGCCTTCCATGCTTCAAAGTCGGCATCTGTTTCATACCATGCAGAATAGTATCGCGTTACTGGCTTACCTACCAGACTCTCACCATTCTTGTACCAGGTCCAGTAACCGGTACCTGCAGCATTTCCCTTGTTTATATCTGGCAATTCCTTCATGAAGGTAGCATCGTAACGCTGGTCTCCCTTCTTGAAGCAATGCAGGGCATAGAGGGTTGGCACATAGCTGGAGGTTGTAGCCTTGATGTTATCCTCGTTTCCACCCAGATAGTTGCAGTAGTAACCGCTCCATTCAGTACCACCTGATGTTGTATTGTTGGCTGTAGCCAAATCATATTCCACATCCCAAAGGAACTCTTCGTTGTCATCGCCCGATCCGTCTGCTTTCCAGAGTTTGGCAAATGGGGTAGTCAGTCTTCTGCCTGCAATCACCTCATCGGCAAGAGCAGCAGCCTTGGAGAAGTATTCCTGCTTGTTGAGGTCCCATGCTGCAGAAAGGTAGGTCTTGGCAAGGATCGCCTTGGCTGTTTCCTGGCTGATTCTGCCGCCACCCTTGGTAGCTGTAGAAGCTTGGAGCACATTCTTGCTGATAACTTCTTCGAGCTCGCTGATGATATAGGCGTATACATCTTCAGGAGAAGACTTAGGATATCCTGTGTCTGCTGTGGTGAGGAAGTCCTTCATGATAGGCACACCACCGAAGTTGTTTACCAGAAGATAATACTCGTAGGCTGCCAATACACGGGCTTCGCCTATCAGCTGACTTTTCGTCTTGTCATCAACTTGGGCTGTCTGTGCATAATATGACACAGAGTTGGCTGCACGTATACCTGAATAGAGGTAAGTATAGAGATTCTTGATATCCGTATTTTCTGGAGTCAAGGTCTCGTAAGTGTTCAATGCCTCGTTCATCTTGTTACGGGCATCGGCATACATGTCTGTACCTGCTGAGAAACAGCTAGTGAACAGAGGTGCTGCATAGACGTTTTGCAGATGCTGATAGGCATCATTGACGAGGTTGTTTAATCCCTCTTTTGTCGCAAAACTCTGTTTAGCAGTTACATTCGACTTGTTGCTAGCATCCAGGAAGTCGCTGCAACTTGTCATGGTTCCCATGCAGCAGGCCGCCAATACTACGCTATATAATATCTTTTTCATAATTGTTTACTTCATTTAATGAGATTAGAACTTAAGATTTACACCAAACTGGTAGGTTACAGATGATGGACCGCCATTCTGCAGATTCTGTGATGCCCACTCTGGGTCGAAGCCCTTGTAGTTGGTGAAGCAGAATGGGTTCAGAACGTTTACATAAACACGGAGATTTCTGATACCTGCCTTGTTTACTACGCTCTTAGGCAATGTGTAACCCAGGGTGATGTTCTTAACCTTGGTGAAAGAGGTCTTCTGATACTGGAAACCTTCTCCCTTGGCTGAACCCTTGTCACCGAAGTAACCACCCATCGAAGTATCGCTGTTGTTTGGATAAGGATACTTTCCGTAGTGGGTCTCTGTGGCGGTTGTAATCTCACCTGTTGCATGATCGATGATTGGTGCTCCCTTTGGTATGTAGTAGTCCAGTTGCATGTGGGCATTACCACGGTCGCCATACTTCATATACTTCTCATGGAAGTAGCTGCGTGACCAGAATCCGCTCTTTGTATAGAACATGATAGAGAAGTCGAAGCCCTTGAAGTAAACATTGGTAGTGAAACTACCGGTCCAGCGTGGATCGGTACAACCATAAATCTGCTTATCGTTGTCGTCAATCTTACCGTCATCGTTCCAGTCGTTTACTGCCATCTGACCTTCATACCACTTATACTTAGTGCCATACTTCTCGTAGAATTCCTTCAGGGTATAGTGTTTGTCACCATTCATGGTGTGCATGGTTACACCCTTGTCGGTGATGACATCGGTATGGGTATAGTCACGGAGTACGTTCAGTGGTTCGCCGATAAACCAGTTGTTGGCTACCTCATCAACCTTACCATTACTCAACTCCTTAATCTTGTTCCAGTTGCGGGCGAAATTTACATTCGCACTCCAGGAGAAGTCTTTCTTGTTGATGATGTTAAAGTTCAAACCGAGTTCAATACCTCTGTTCTGGACAGAACCTACATTGAAGGTTGAAGTCTTCTCACCAGTTTCGATAGGCACTGAACGTGACATAATCTGACCATCAGAAAGACGGTTATAGAAGTCGGCTGTTACATTGATGCGGTTTTTCAGGAAACTCAGGTCGAGACCTACATCAAATTCCTTTACCTTCTCCCAGATGAGTTCTGTATTTACCAATCCGTTAGGATGATAACCCTGTACCTCTTTGCCATCTATGGTTACATAAGATGGACCTGTAGCAGAAGCGATAGTTACATAGTCACCCACATTGTTGTTACCGGTAACACCATATGACAGACGGAGTTTAGCATTGTCTAACCAGTTGTTGAACTGCTTCATCCAAGCTTCATCAGAGATACGCCATGCAGCAGCTACAGAAGGGAACCAGCCCCATCGGTTGCCGTCTGCGAAGCGTGAACTGCCATCGGTACGGAGTGTAGCTGTAGCCATGTAACGGCCCTTGTAGGAATAGTTGGCACGGAAAGCAAATGACTCCAATGATGACTCTGTATAAGAAGAGGAGAGCGTCTTGTCGCCACTGGCTGTTCCCAGATTGTGGAATGTAGTGTGGTCGCTGGCGATACCCTTGCCTTCTTCATACTGGTATTCTGTATTGCTCTTGTAGAGTGAGAACAGTGCCATGGCACCAATGGTGTGGTCGCCAAATGTGCGGTTGTAGTCAAACTGGTTGTCCCACGTCCAGTCTACACGGGTTGTATTGGCAACGGATCCGAAGTTTGTCTTGTTCTTCTGGTAGTAAGTTGAACCTACGTCGTTACCCTCGTTCAGACCTGTTGCATAGAATATGCCCTGGCGCTTGTGAGAGTAGTTAGGAGAGAAGGTGGTTGTAAACTTCAATCCCTTGATGATGTTGGCACGCAGGTAGAAGTTACCCATCAGTCGGTACATCTTGGTCTCATTGGTGTAGTTGCCGTCATTCAAATCGATGAGCGGGTTATATGTAGATGTAAAATTTGCATCTGAACCAAAGGCTGCCTTTGCTCCCGGGTTAGGAATCAGGTTGCCATCTGCATCTGTTGGAGATACGAATGGGTTAAAATAGAATGCATTCACGTATGGAGAATAAGTACCATCAGTACATATGTCCTGGGTGCGGCTCATTGACATGTTGGTAGAGAAACCTGCCTCGAATATCTTGGAGAGCTTGGCATCCATTGCTCCCTTGAAGTTAAAACGCTCATAGTCGTTGCCTTTGAATACGTTCTCTTCTCCCTGATAACCCATACCTACACGGTAGTTGATCTTATCTGTAGCACCGGCAGCACTGATAAAGTGGTTCTGCTGGGCGGCAGTGCGGGTAACCATCTTCTTCCAGTCGTAACCGTCGAAACTTGGATCCATCATCAGCTCATAAATTTTGGAGTCTTTGTAGCTGGTTGCTCCCTTGCGGGCAAGGAAGGCAGAATTCAAGTCGGTATTCTTGATGATATAGTGTGGATGTCCTTCGGCATCAACACCCTTGCGGCTTGAGCCATCGTAGCTCTTACCGTCGAGCGTGGTATATCTGGCAAAACGATAATCCATAAACTCTTTGGCATCCATAAACTCAGGCATGCGCACCAACTTCTTGATACCATAATATCCGTCATAAGAGATGGTTGCCTTCTGTGCCTTGTCTGCACCCTTGCTGCCCTTGGTGGTAATCATGATGACACCGGCAGAGGCACGGGAACCATAGATGGCGGTAGAAGATGCATCCTTCAATACGTCGATGCGGTCGATATCATCAGGATTCAGGAAGTCCATGTTGTCGCAAACTACACCATCGATAACATACAATGGCTGTGCCTGCTTGTTGATAGAAGCCTGTCCACGAACCTGAATATTGAAGCCTGCACCTGCGCGGCTACCAGACTGGGTGATGTTGACACCAGGAACAGAACCCTGCAGAGACTCTGCAAGATTGGTAGTACCACGAGCGGCTATCTTTTCTGAGTTGACAGATGCGATAGAACCAGTTACGTCGCGTTTACGCATAGTACCATAACCAACGACAACGACCTCGTCAAGGGCTGCATTGTCATCTTCAAGTACGATGTTCCATGTTTTCTGACTTCCTACTTTTACTTTCTTAGGCTTGCAGCCGATGTAGCTGAAAGTCAAGACCGCATTAGGGTCTGCGTTCTGAATGGTAAACTTACCGTCAAGGTCGGTGATGCCACCTGCCTTGCCATTCTGGTCAGTAATGGTTACACCAATCATTGGGTCGCCATTAGCATCCTTAACGGTACCTTGGATTGTTTTCTGCGCAAAAGCGAGGAAACAAACCGAACTCAAGGTCAGTGCCATGCTGGCACGTTTCAGTTGTTGATACATAACGATGTTTGTTTTTAGGTTATTATTAATCTTGTTAAGTTTCTCTGGTCTAATTGAACTTACTAGCGATTAGTTGTTGTCGTGTTTGATTCTCAATAGATCATAAGGAATCTTCGATTTTTGGTTATAATCTTAGATTTCTGCTACAAAGGTAATTAAAATTTTTAAATGTTGAATAAAATAAACGAAAAATCTAACGTAAACGTTTTCGGAAGTGTTGTTTTTACAATATAGCCTTTAATGGTGTTGATTCTGGCTTGCAAGTGAGGCTTATTTGATGGGGCAGGAGGTAGTCGGAATTACGTCACGACGTATCTGTTGCTGCGTCGCGACGCACTGGTTATTACGTCGGGACGCAGCAAATGCTACGTCGTGACGTAATTTCAGCAGCCCATGGTAAGCGGAGCCGCTTACCATGGGGCGTGGCAATAGGTGACAATAGGTGATAATAAAAATACCGCTTATTGCCACCCATTATTCATTTATAATCAGAGAGTTATAGCACGAGTGGCAGATGTGACAACAAAATCGAAGAAAAAAAATCTACAGAAGTCTTTCACCACAAGAAAACAAGTTAGAAATAGCATAAAGAGGATTGACTAATCAGTTATTTTTAAAAAGTCAGAGGCTTCAGTTGGCTTGTAGATTCGACTGTGCTGGCCTAAAGATCCGACTGCGCTGGCTTGAAGATTCGATTGTGCTGGCTTGAAGATTCGATTGCGCTGGCTTGAAGATTCGATTGCGTTGGCTTGAAGATTCGAATTCGTAAGCAGAATGAGACGGATTTGTTTGCAGAATGAAGTAACTGAATTAGCTGACTAAAGTGGCTGAGTTAGCTGACAGAAGTGACTGTGTTAGCTGACAGAAGTGACTGAAATAGCGAAAAAAAAGAGGGCATGTCATCCCACTTATGACACACCCTCTCTATTATTCGTATAGTATTATTGTTCCAATTTCTTAATCTCATCGATAGATAAGTCGGTGAGATCAGCAATTTCATCTAATGGAAAGTTGTGCGCCAACAACTTCAAAGCAATCTTTTTGCTTTTCTTTTTTGCTTCTTTCCTATCTTCTTCTTTAGCTTCTTTCCTACCTTTCTCTTCAGCATGCTTATATACAGCATAATTGTCCCACATGACCATCATGCTGTTGTCGTATTTCTCCTGTTCCTCTTTGGTCAGGCTCTTGGAGTCGGCGATTTCTGCCAGTCTCTTGAATATCTTATGCTGAGCCTCGAAAGGCATTTTTTCTAAAGTCTCCATATGCTTCAAATTATAAATCCAACAATCTAAAAACGTAGTACACTCTTCCTCTTTCTTCTTGAAAAGAGGCATTACCAAGTAGATGAAGCGGATTTTGTTAGAATAAACCTCTCCGCTATCCTTGTCTGCCAGCACAACGTCTGTTCTGAACTTCTTTGGTGTATTTTCATCTACATCAAAGTTCATGAAACAGATAACATAAACGGGTGTGAGATGATAATCCCATTGTCCTTTTATGCCTTGGTCTACTATCGTTTTCGATGCATAGTAGAGAGACCGGTCGATGAAATAGGACTGGCTCCTGTTTTGCATTTCAACGATAATGTGCTCACCTGTGTCAGTTTCGCAAAAGACGTCGTAGATGATACCTCGTTGGTCTTTTGTTTCTGGCAACATCTCCTTGTCCTTAAACTTCACATCAGTGATATGCTGCTCTCCCAGGAGCAGCTGGTTCAAGAACTCTATCAGCAAGTCTTTGCTGTATTCCTGGCCGAAGATTCGTTTGAACGACCAGTCAGAGAATGGGTTGATGTATCTTGCCATATCTTTGCGATTTTATGTTCTCGCTGCAAAGATACGCTTTTCTTTCGTAACTTCCAAGAAATTAATAAAAAAAGTTTTTGTGAGTGGTGGGGGAGAGGGAGAGAAACAAAAAAAGTGCAACGCCCGATGGGGGCATTGCACTTTAATATGATTGATAATAGGATTACTTCCACTTAGAAGCACCTGCTTCACTGTCAAGATTTGCGTTGAACTTGAATTCACCATTTGCTGGATTTGTCCAAAGATCTGTCTCAGAACCCTTGAAGTCGATGAGACCTTCTATGCCGTATGTTTTAGCGTCTGCACCGATAGGTGTGTAAGCAAAGTTAGTCTTGTATGAACCTGCAACAGAAAGCACTGTGCTTGCACCATTCAGAAGAACACTTCCCTTAGCGCCTGGTGTGTAAAGCTGAAGTTTTGCTCCTGCACTTCCGTCTGTAGCCATAGAAGGACCAAAGATGCTGTTGGTGATGTTCAAGTTTGCTGCATTTGTAGCAAAACGGAACAATGGTGTGTTAGCATTTGCTGTAGTCTCCATTGGAGCATAGCAGAATGTACAGTTGTTTACATTTACAGTAGGAGCCTGGGCAGTCTTACGTAAGTCGCAAAGCATAATAATGTTTGTAATAGTACAATCATCGAATGTTACGTTGCGGAAATCTCCACCCTTATCTGCGATGGTTACAACGCCCTGATCACCGACACCATCAATTGTACAACCCTTGAAGGTAATGTTCAGGAAGTTGTCGCTGTTCTTCTGACCTCTTACTACACCACGGAAACCGCGGATGTAGCAATCGTTGAAGATGAGTTCACTGATGGTAGAGCCAGTACCGCTGACATTGATAACCTGACGGCCACCGAAGCCCTTGTCTGTACCTGCGAGGAACGCATCCTTATCAGCTTGCTTATCGCTAATCATATCGATGCTTTCGAACTTCACCTTATCGATATTAACACCCTTCTTGACGTTCATACCGCCGGAGAAGGTGAACTGAGCGTTACCGCCCAATGTCATACCGGTAATGAAGGTTACATTGCGGTCGAGATTGATAGCGTTGCTAATCTTGTATTCCTGTTCACCACGGAGGATGACAGTCATACCGTCTTTAACCATATTCCAGAACTCAGCAGTCTTCAATGTATCCTTAGCTTCCTTAGCATCCCAGTTGCGGGTATCCAGCCACATGCCTTCTCCATACTCCTCGTCGAAGTTGACGCTAGCCTTGGTTGTAGCTGTTGTTTTACCTGCATAGGTAGTATTATTGAAGTCAGAAGAACTGTCGTATGTCTTGAATGTGTATGATGTTTCTGGCTGCAAGCCGTAAATATCTACATATCCCTGAGCATAGTCCGCATCGCTTACTTTAACTGAGATAGTATCATGGTTTTCTGCGTCTTCAGCAGGGCAAGCCATTACATACTTGATTTTCTGACCACCTTCAGCCCAGGATACACGAGCAGCGTTATCAATAGCCTTGGCACCAGAAACCTTTGTTGGGTAGTTGATGCTCTGAGCCTTTACCTGATAATACTCAGATTCCTTGTTGTTGCCAATACACTTGATTCTTACACCATACTTCTCGTCCCATCCTAAGTCATCGAAAGTATAGGTATCATCCTCTGTTGTGGCTTTCTTGATTACTTTCAGGTGATTTGTGCCATCCTCATCTGTAGATGTCACAAGACCCAATTCCAACTCATAACTGGTGGCACCCTGGATTTTATCCCATTCTACCTTCAAGTTATTTGAGTTGACCGTTGCGCTTGCAATTGGACGGAACAAACGAGGTGCATCGCCCAAGTTGTCATCGTCGCTACAGCTTACCATTGTGGTACCAATTGTAGCAGCGAAAAGCATAGACAATATATATTTATTGTATTTCATAATTACTTACTTTTATTTGTTATGGACTACATAACTCGATTTACTTGTTGCGAATAGCATAACCTTCGTTAGACAATACACCGTTTGAAGAAGCAATGTTGTCCTTAGGGATAGGCAAGATATATGGAGTTACCTTTTTGCGGAGAGGCTCCATGTCTTCTGCACCTGTTGTCACAACTCCGTCTGTCAGACCAAACCATGAGTATAAGAAAGCCTCATTCATGACACCCTTCTTGATAGTGTTGCCATCTGCGTCGGTTCCATACTTTGTGTTTGTTGTTGGATCAGTATCACTGACTGACATGTATGTATCCAAGAACTTGATGTATTTCAAACCGTCGAAAGAAGCTCCCGCAGTCTTGATGTCATCATCTGCAAGTGTTGTAGCCTCTTTGTATGGGCTTGCGCTGTTATCACGATAAGTGAAATAGTTGTTCTCGAACTGAATCTCGCCATTTACATAGTTGTAGTAGAGGCGTGGTGCGATGCCCATATCAACAATTTCTTTAGTCTGGTCGTAGATGAATTCTCCATTCTCTAGACGGAGCTGGTTATAGTTCATAGTTACGTCACGAACCCACTCCAAAGTATTAACGATGGCATCTGAGTAGTAGTTCCAACGAACGAGGTCGAACTTACGGATGCACTCGCCACCAAACTCCCAAGCACGTTCGTTGATGATAGCTTTCTTGAAAGAGTCGTGATCGTTGAGATTATCAACATATTCATTCACCATCTCGTTCTTGTTGGTTGCATTTGCAAAGGCACGGTTACGAACTCGCTTCAACATCTCCTTTGCCTCAGCAGTAGGTCCATTGTTGATTTCGTTATCAGCTTCAGCGAGGAGTAACAATACGTCAGCATATCGTAGGATAGGGAAGTTGATACCTGTACCCTTAGACTCAACGTTGTTGACACTCAAATCCATGCGGCACCATTTAGCTGGCTGGATGTTGACGCCATCCACTACTGCCTGCTTGTTGTCGTACAACCAACGGTAGTTAGCACATGTAGCCTTCAGACGCTGGTCTTGTGCATTGAATGAGCATGCATAGCTTGGAGTCAGGTTGGTATAAGTTGTACCAGCACCCTTAGAACTTGAAACTACGCTCAAGCCAAGACACCAACCGATGTCACCACCTGAGTTTGGAACATAACCCATCTCGAACAATACATCACCATTAGCTGGGTTGCAGCCGTTGATTTCATTATCAAAAATCTGCTTGAAGTTGTTGTTGAGCTGACGGTCCTTCAAGGAAATCAACTTCTTGGCATAAGCCTTAGCAACCTTGTAGTAATCGTCTGCAGAAGTAGCTGTAGCCTCGTTACCATTTTCATCAACATAATGTACAGTATATTCATCGCCTGTACCTGTGCTGCGGGCCATTGTACCATCAGCCTGCATAGAGTAACCGGCACGGAACATAGCCAACTTGGTGATGAAACCGAGAGCGAATTCACGGTTCATGCGCTCTACTGTAGCTTTGCTGCTCCACTGCATCTCACCCTCGTTGTTGATGAGGTCTTGAATCAAGTGGGTATAGATGATGTTCTTATCTGTACGTGGATCATTGTGCATATCGTCCTTTGATGTAGGAGTTGTAGCAAATGGCACGTCACCCCAGAAGTTACACATCAGGAAATACCAGTATGCACGAAGACAAATAGCCTCACCATGAAGTTGCTTCATATCTGCATCTCCATTCTTATATGCATCGCTTGCCTCAATTCCCTGAATACACTGGTTGGCGAAATCAATGGCTTTCTGGGTGTTGTTCCAGCAGTTCTTGATATCACCGAAGTATGATGGGTTAAGGGCCCAGATACCGCGACGTGTTGTCTCTGTAGCTTGAGCCTTCTTTACGTAACCGATCTCTACGTCAGTATTCTGCATCCAGTTTGTACCCATACGTGATGTATAAGTGTCCTCGCAGAAGTAGGCATATACGTGGTCTACCATCTTGCGGGCATCAGTTGCGTTTGAACACAGGTAGTTCAAATTGTCTGTAGACAAAGTCTCTGTGTCCAATAAGTCACTACAAGAGTTAAAACTTGCTCCTGCAATGAACATTGATATATATAGAAATATACGTTTCATAATTTGTATCTTGTTTTCTATTAGAATGAAATGTTTACACCTGCTGTCCAAGAGAATGACTTAGGATATGATGAGAAGTCGGCACCTGGAGTCAAACCGCTGGTCTTGCTGCCACGGATTGATGAGTTAACCTCTGGGTCATAACCTGAGTAGTTGGTCAAGCAGAACAAGTTTGTCAATGTGCAGTACATGCGCAGTGAGTTGCAAGCGAACTTCTTGGTCCACTCCTTAGGGAATGTGAAACCTACTGTCAAGTTCTGCAAACGGAGGAATGAACCATCCTCAACAGCCCATGATGACGGTACAGGGTTGTTATCTGACAAAGTTGCTGCGCTCCAAATAGAAGCATTTGCATTCATATTCTTCAATGTCTCGTAATCTGTTACGATTTCACCTGTAGCCTGATCCATGTAAGTCCATGCCTTACCGCCCAAAGTTACAGGAGTCATTTCCTGACGGAGACTTGCGTATGTATTACGGTATGACTGTGATGTAACCATCTTGTCGAGGTTGTAAACGTCATTACCTACTACGAAGTTGAAGTTGGCAGTCAGGTCAAACCACTTGTATGTGGCGTTGAGGCCGAAACCACCCTGGAATTTAGGCTGAGTCTTACCGATGATGGTGCGGTCTGACTCTGAAATCTTCTTGTCACCATCAAGGTCTCTTACCTTCATTGCACCTGGACGGAGACCTGCCTTAGAACCTGCAGTAATGAATGAACCATCTACTACACCTTCCTTCAGGATATAGTTACCGCTCTTGTCAAATACGAACTGAGTCTTGCCGTTCTCATCGATTGTGGTCTGGAAGTCGTCAACAGTATAGAAACCGTCGCAAACGAAACCATATACCAATCCGAGAGGCTGACCTACAACAACTCGGTAGTCGTCGTAACCGCGCATGTCGGTAGAGAAGGCACCAGAGTTGTAAGACTGGTAAGTCTGACCACCAGCCAACTTGTCAACCTTGTTCTTATTGAAACCAACGTTGAAGTTGAAGTTCAAAGAGTAATCCTTCTTGCGGAGGATAGCTGCATTCAAGTTCAACTCAACACCACGGTTAGATGTCTGACCGATGTTCTGCTGCATAGAAGTATAGCCGATTGCTGTTACAGGAGCATCGAGGAGCAGGTCCTTTGTGGTGTTCCAGTAGTAATCCAAGCTACCTGAGATGCGCTCATCGAAGAAACCAAAGTCCAAACCAACGTTACGTGTAATGGTGGTTTCCCACTTCAATTCTGGGTTAGCCAACTGAGAATTGTTCAATGTATAGTGAGGGTTTTGCTGGTTACCTGCACCATAATATTTTCCGCTACCATAAGCCTTGTAAGTTGTCTCATACATGGAAGAGCTGATACGGTTGTTACCGGCTGTTCCATAAGAGAAACGGAGTTTCAGGTTAGACAACCAGTCCTTTGTATTTATCATCCAAGGCTCCTCTGCGATACGCCAACCCAATGCGGCAGCAGGGAAGTAGCCCCAACGGTTGTCCTTCACGAACTTAGAAGAACCATCGGCACGCATAGTGAATGTCAGCAAATAGCGGTCTGCATAAGAGTAGTTCAAACGGCCGAAGAAAGAAAGAGTACGATCTTCCTGACCCAATGAAGAGTTGATGGTACGGGAACCTGTTGCACCTGAGTTTGAAGCAAGACTTGCAAACATCTTCTCTGGAGCAATATCCTTCTGGAAGTATTTAGCGATAACACTGAGGCTCTCATTGTTTGTTGCTACATACTCCTGGCCAATCATGGCGTTCAGATTGTGTACCTTGTTAAATGTCTTGTTGTAAGTCAAGGTATGGGTCAAACGGAGCTTCCAAGTATCTTTCTTGGTCCATTCACCCATAGGAAGGCTACCGCCATCCTTTACAGCCTTGTCACTCAAAGCAGCATAATAATCTTTCTGCTGGAAGAAGGTGTAGTCGTAACCAGCCTCTGCACGATATGTAAAGTTCTTGAGGAAATTCCATGTAATGGCACCATTATAGTTGTAACGGCGTTCATTCTTTCTTCTCCAGTAGTCATTTACCTTATCCTGCAAACTGCGGGTAATAGAGATGTACTCATCATACTCATCGTCTGGAAGAGTTGAAGGATCGATGTCGAGCTGATCGTAGAGACCATTAACAGGCCCCTTGGTAATTGCCTCATAAGAACGGATCTTGTAAGTACCACCACCTGTACCAACACCCTTGGTTGTAACATCAGCCAGACGCATACCGAAGTCGAGCTTCAAGTTCTTGCAAATCTCATGATTCAACTTGAAGTTTACATTGAAACGGTCGTAACCGTTGGTCTTCATCAAACTGTTGTCGTTGGTGTAAGTACCGCTGAGGTTGAACTTAGTCTTTTCAGAACCACCGCTAACACTTACGTTGTGAGACTGTGAGAGATCGTGATTGCCGAACATCTCGTTCTGCCAGTCATGCCCCTGCTGATACTGATACAAGTCGAGGTCTCCGAAAGAACCGAAACGCTTTTCGAAGCTACTGATATCAGATGTACCGCGGAGAGCAGCACGCTCATAGTTGTACATAACGTACTGATAAGGAGTCATGGTGTCAAGAGTCTTAGCGATGCTCTTGCCCTGAACGTAGCCATTGTAAGAAACAACTGTCTTACCAGACTTAGCGCCCTTGGTAGTAACCAGGATTACACCATTTGCACCCTGAGAACCATAGATAGCTGTAGAAGCAGCATCCTTCAATACGGTAATGTCCTCAATGTCAGAAGGAGCAATGTCACCGATGCTGGATACTGGAAATCCGTCTACGATGTAGAGAGGAGAGTTGTCGCCAGTGATAGAACCACCACCACGTACCTTGATGATCATTTCTGCATCAGGTGAACCGTCGGTAGTTGTAATCTGCACACCAGGCAACTTACCTGTCAAAGCTTCTGCTGCATTTGTAACAGGAACCTTGGTCAGGTCTTCACCCTTTACGGTAGCAACGGCACCAGTCAGATCCTTCTTTTTAACTGTACCGTAACCGATGACAACGACATCGTTGAGGGAGTTAGCTTCGTCCTCGAGCTTTACTGAAATGGTTGTTTTACCTGCAACATTAATTTCCTTTGCTTTCATACCAATGTATGAAATCTTCAGTTTCTTACTGCTGCCTTTCAAATTAACGGTGAAGTTACCATCAATATCAGTGATACCACCATTACCTGCTTGACCAACCTCCATGACAGAGGCGCCGATAATAGGCTCACCTGTATTGTCAGTAACAACGCCTTTTACTGTTTGTGCAGATACACTTGTTACTACGAACATCAGTGCGCCTGCCAAAGCAATTTTCTTTTTTCTAAAATTACCAGACATACACTTTAGGTTTAGATAAAACTTATTCTAAATTACTAATTTTCTAATGTTTTTTCTTAATGTTTTTAAGTAGAATCCCAGTTCTGAGCAGATGCTTGCTGAAGGGATGTTCCTCTTGGAACCCGAAGGCTCCGGTGGGGGCAACCTGGATGCGTAGCAATAGCTAAGTCTTGGTTTTCTTGTTGCAAAAGTATATAAAAAATATGAGAATATAGGTATATTGGGGGTAAAAAATAACGTAAACGTTTACAGGTTTTTGCGTAAATACTCTGTTTTTTACATTTCGACGGTCTGTTTTCTCAGTTCCCGTTTCTGCTGTTTCAGAAGCTGAGGGAACAAAAAAAGTGCAATATCCGGCACCCTTCTGAAAGAGGATGAGGATATTGCACTCCGAATGTTATCTGTCAATCTAATTACTTTTGGTCTCTGCTTCTTTACTTTACGATGACCTTGCTTGTCTTCTTGCTGCCATCTGCCAGGGTCTTCACAATGATGTTGATACCCTTCTGAAGATTTGAGAGCTGGGTGCCGTCGGCTGCATAAATGGCGGTCTTGATGACTGCTGCATCTGTAGCTGAGGCGATGTTGTGGATGCCGGTGCTTACTGAATTGGCTGTTGCACCGAAACCACCCATCTGGTTGGCTGCACGTACGGTGAATGAACCCTTCTCGCCGTTGAGGTTTACTGACTTCTCTGTGGTCAGGGCAAAGAACTTGCCGTCTTTTGCTACGAGATACATCTGGGCATCACCTGTCCATGAAAGCTTGTCGTTGCTCAATGTAGCCGCTGTCGCTGTGGTCTGAGAAGCGAGGTCGGCAGGCTTCCAGTTGGTAAATACCTTGTCGAGGCTGAACTCGGCTGCTTTCTCTGCTGTGATGATGGTGTTGTACTCGCTTACTTCCTTATCCTTGGTAAACTTCACGATGTTCTCGGCTGGAGAAATCACCTTACCGTCTTCATCAAGAGTGTTGTACTCGAAGAAGTTCTTGGCAACTACGTTCATACCACCTGTTGTCCAGCGGGTAGAAGCAATCTTGGCTGCTGCATTCTTGTCGAGAATGGTGTTGAGGAATGCACAGTTGGCTGTACCGCCCCAAGAGCGACCGAAAGTAAAGCTGTCTGTAGCTGAACCTACAATCTTGCAGCCGTCGAATACGTAACCATACTTGGTGCCGTCTGTATAAGGGGCAGTAATGTATGAACCTTTACCTGGTTCCAATGTGAGTGTACACTTGTTGAAGAATGCATCACCACCGCCGCAGATGAAGTCTACGATTCCGTGGATATCTGAACCTTCGAAGTAGTACAGACCCTTATTATTGTTGCTGTAGTAAGTGTCCTGATAAGAAAGCATCTTCACATTCTTGCAGATGGTCTGTGTACCCTTGTCCTGGAGGCAGACTGCACGACCGGTACTCTTGTTGAATGGATAAGCATTCTTCAGTGTGAGGTCCTGCATGTAGAGACCTGTACTTGTGTTATACAATGTTGCAGTTACGCCGATACCTTCTACCTCTGGCTTGTTGACGATGATGGTGTTGTCCATGCTCTCGCCGATGATAGAGATATTGTTACCGCTGATTGAGGTAAGACACTTGTCGCCGAGGTCGTATGTGCCGTTAGGCAAGAAAATGTATGTACGGGCAGCGTTGGCTGCTGCATTGTTGCCGTTCGCAATTTCGAGGGCTGTGATGAAGCTCTGTACATCGCCAGCCTTTACCTCCATCCAGTTGCCGTTCTGTGTGTAAGCAGGAGTTGTCATGTTTACGATGCTGAGGTTGTGGATGTAGGTGTCAGCATCAAATGTGATGGTGTACTCACCGCTTTCGGTAGATTCGTTCTGGAGAACGCCAAGGTTGCCGTCCTTGGTTGCCTTGGCTTCAATAGAACTTACTTCCTTTCCCTGAGGGTCGAGGAGGGTAATCTTGCCCGACTTAGAATACTGGCAGAGATTCATCTTGATGTAACCCTTGCCGCCCATCTTAACCTTGAGTTTGTCGGTAGCTTCGAAGCTCCAGCCGTGTGTGGTATCATGCCACTTGCCGTTGCCTTCTACCGAGATTGCTTCGTGGTCGTTGATGTCGAAACCTTCCTTCTGGAAGTCGTAGTCGTAACGGGCTGTTCCGTTTGCGGTCTCAATATCTGTAACGAGTGCATAGAGGTTAGCATCTGCTTCGATGACAGAAGAGGTGGTGAACTTCTTGCTGTCTTTCTTCTGGTTGCTGGCCCAGCCACGGAATTTCTTACCTTCGGCTACGGTTACCTTCTCTTCCATGCCTTCCTGGAATTTCTCTATGTTGGCATCCTGCTCCACCTTCTGGGTTCCGAGCACTGTTGTGCCGTCTATATTATAATAGGTGAGGGTGAAGTCTGGCTTGAAGCCTACGGTGAGCTCGTAAGTTACTTCATCTCCCTTAGATTCTACAACGATGGTTACCACAGTCTTCTGGTCTGCACCTTCGCCGGTGGTAGTGTATGTTGTGCTCTTGATGGTTCCGTTTGCAGCAACGAGATCTTTCAGTGGATTGGTCTCGCTGATGAGGTTTGCCTTCTTTGAAACGAGGAGGGTAGCGAGCTGCTTGCCTGATGCGTCTTCATTGAAGATGTCAACGGCTGAATACTTGGTGCCGTTGAGGCTGAAAGTGCCGAGCATTGGAGTTTTGCTCATATCTACGTTTCCGTAGATGGCGAGGTCGGTAACGTAAGCGTTCTGGTTGAGGGCGAAGTTTTCGAACTTGATCTGGCAGTTGGTGCGGTTTACGTCGAGTGTCAGATCTTCACCGCTTGCGGTTACAATTGATACGTTGTGGATGGTTACCCAGTCAGCATCGCCGTCGCCCTTTACGGATACCTTGATACCACGTTTGCCACCTGTAGCTGCCTGATGGAGGGTAATCTTTGTGATGCTAGCCAATGGAGAGGTTACTGCGCTTGGTTCAGCTGTTGTGTATTGGCTTGGATACTTAGCTGTAATCATATATCCAGTACGGTCAGAGAACTTAGCCTGATTTCCCGTAGGGTCAACACCCACTCCGTTGAATGTAAAGGTAAAAGCCTCCTTGCTGTAAAGGGTTTTGAGATTTACCTTTACATCTGTAGCTTTTGTGTTGTCTATTTTCTCCCAGTTGGTGAAGTCGGTAGTGTAGAGAGCCTTCTCCTGGATGGCGCTTACGTGTACCACCTTAACCTGATAGAGGTAGCAGCCGCCTGTAGCAACAACTTCTACATATCCCTTAGCCACTTCAGCAGATGTTGCGTTGTATTCTGTTACGTCTTCAGTAGCAGTCTTTCCGCCTACAGTGAGGTTGTGGTAGTTAGGATAAGTTGTTACGGTAACCATATCATTGGCTGATTTTACCGGAATCTGCAGGATGGTTCCTGCGTTAAACTGTGCATCAGTTGTTCTGCCCTTCAACTTACCCTGTGTAGCGTTGACGTGCATGGTGATGCCTTCTACAGTAGAAGCGAGGTCGCCCTCCTTACCTTGGAAGTTTGCTGCAGTGTTGATACCTTCAGGAAGATTGTTCTGAAAGTCCCAAACAGCAGTGACATTTTGCGCCTTTGCGATGAAAGCAAAGACAAGCAACAGGCTGAGAAGCCTAAATCTGAGTAGATTCTTTTTCATTTGTTTGCCTTTTAGGTTGTTATACTTATTATTTTCTCTTTCTATCTTTAAGATTGTAAGTGCAAAAATACACTTATTATTTTTATTTAAGGTATTTTTGTTTTGGTTTTGTTCTAAAAGTTACGTAATCGTTTTCGTAGTTTTAGTTCATTTTGGTTCATGTTTTTCAGAGATTCTCAAAATGATTTATTATTTTTGCCACCGAAAAGAACTAGCAAATGAATGAAACTGCAATACAGTTATTCATCAACTAAATTTAATTTATAAACTTAAAAATAAACGATTATGAAGAAATTCTTTACTCTTATCGCAGCTGTAGCTTTGGCTGCAAGTGTTAATGCACAGGGCGTTTATGCTGTTTCTGATGGCGAAATTCCTGAAGGTGGTTCTAAAATCATTTCTGTTCCTAATATTACAATGACTTGGGGAGAAGATACTTGGAAAGATAATAAAAAAGTAGATGGTAAGTTTGAAGGAATGGATTACAAAGTAACTGGTAGTTCAAATGCTTCTGTTTCAAATATGGTTCCTTCATCTGGTGCTTATGTAGCTTTTGAAGCAACAAAAGACGGTGTTGTCACTTTCTGTTATAAACTGAACAAGAATAAGACTCAGCATTTTGTAGATCAAGATGGTAATAAGGTTGTAGAGTCTATTCCTGAAACATCAGGTAAATCTGTTTATCTTAAGACAGATTTTCCTGTAAAAGCAGGTGTAAAGTATTACGCATATACTGAAGGCAGTAAAATGGATGTGTTCGGTTTTAAGTTTGCTTTGGGTACTAGCACTGGCATCTCTTCAGTAAACGCTGCTGCAGCCAAGAAGAATGGTAAGACCTATAATATGGCTGGTCAGGAGGTTTCTTCTTCTGCCAAGGGCTTGATTATCAAGAACGGTAAGAAGTATGTAAAGTAACAGATTGTATATACATATAAAACAAAAGGGCATTCCCAAACATGGGGATGCCCTTTTTGTTGTAGTATGCTCGGCATGAGCATTGTCTAATGGGTGCAAGTCCCTAGTAAGCCCTAA
>ERZ1027171.333-NODE-333-length-21388-cov-6.705199_pt1 | contig 21388 bp, 21 predicted proteins | sample MGYA00519274_ERZ1027171 | MGnify/ENA primary metagenome ERZ1027171 (study PRJEB26926, sample SAMN06164681) | human gut metagenome | biome: ENVO:00009003; feature: ENVO:2100002; material: ENVO:00002003 | host: Homo sapiens | place: USA | collected 2012 ... | reverse complement strand
AACCGCAGTCAATCCTTTCGGATTGACGAGGATTTTAACAAAGCAGAGGCGGAAAGGCCGCCACGAAAATCGTGTTCGGACGCGTGTGTTATGGTTAAGCACACGGGAGGAAAGCACCATGAGAACAGTACATGAAGTCAGCAAATTCACAGGTGTCAGTGTGCGCACACTGCACCATTATGATGCAATCGGGATTTTAAAACCAACGGCGGTTTCGGAAGCGGGGTATAGGCTGTATGACGATACGGCTTTGGAACGGTTGCAGCAGATTCTGCTGTTCCGGGAACTGGAGTTTCCCTTAAAGGAGATAAAGGCAATTTTGGAAAGCCCGAATTTTGACCGCGGTAAGGCGCTGGAACAGCAAATCGATTTGCTTACGCTTAAAAAAGAGCATTTGGAAAATCTCATCCTTTTTGCCCGTGGAATCAAAGCGATTGGAGTGAATCAAATGGATTTTACAGCATTTGACACAAGAAAAATGGATGAATATGCCGCTGAGGCAAAAGCCACATGGGGGAAAACTGCGGAATACCGAGAATATGCGGAAAAGTCCAAAAACCAAACCGAAGCAGATACGCAAAAGCTGAATGTACAGCTGATGGCTGTTTTTACGGAATTCGGCACAATGCGCGCACTGCTGCCCGAATCGAAAAAGGTACAGGCGCAGGTGCAGAAATTACAGCGTTTCATTACCGAAAATTTCTACACATGCACAAATGAAATTCTGTACCGTCTCGGAAAAATGTATGCGGGCGGTGGGGATTTTACAGAAAATATCGATAAAGCAGGCGGAAATGGTACAGCGGAATTTGTATATGCGGCGATTCGGGCATACTGTAAGCCTTAAAATTTGCTTGGGATTCAACCGGATGTGCCGACCGCGTATGCGGCAAAATTATATAAATACGCAGTGAAAGCTATGCATTAAAAAGCACGGAAAGGCAAGTGTTTTCGGTTACAAGGAATAATTTCAGATTAGGCGGTACAGTCCCGATTGTAAAACTGTACCGCCTTTTCGAGTTCCTTGCGCCTGGCCTTTACGGTAGCGTGGCAGAAAGGAATTTGATTTTCTCTACAAAGTTAAAAACAATATCCACATTGTCCGACATGGATGATAAGTTGTTTTGAATACTTTTTTATCAGCGTAAAACCAATGCTTTCCATGCATTTTTTGGCTGCAATTGTTCAGTTGACCGCAACAGTTACCGTTGCAGTCGCCCAAAATGTTTATCTGTATTTTACAGTTTTGAATTTGTTCATAAAAACTAAAGAAGCCGCAAGGATACCTTGCGGCTTCTTTGCGCGGTTATAAACCGCATTGGCGGAGACGGAGAGATTCGAACTCTCGTGCCCGTTAAGGCAAACGCATTTCGAGTGCGCCCCGTTATGACCACTTCGATACGTCTCCGTATAGGTTATCCCGTGATTACGGGATGAACACGCACTTATAAATAAGAAAATTAGCTTTATTATTTTATCAAATGTTTTTTGCTTTGTCAATACAGGATTTTATCCGTTTCTTTTTCAAATTCTGCGTTGTAAATAGATATGACCCAATTCAGGTAAAAAATAAAGACAAAGATTAGGTATAATGTTTCGACTACCTTTGGAGTGGAGCGTAGCGGAACGGAAAAGGCAGTCGAAACGGCGCGGTCACGCCGACAGCTTCTCGCGGAGAAGCTGTACAGGGCTTTTTCCACCTAAGGTTCGCATCACCTTGCTGTTGCTCCAATCAAGTGTTTTTCGAGTTCTCTTTTTTATTGGGTCATATCATTTTAGCACATACAGGATTTTATCAGTTTCTTTTCCAAACACCGTGAAAATATTATAAGTAACAAAACTATAAAACAATCGATTAAAGCACTTATGCCGCGAAAACCGCTTTACAATGCGAGAACGGCGTGATAGGCTTGCAACCGCGTCAGCAGCAAATATCGGACTGCTGATACCGATATGAAAGCACACCGACAGGGGTTCTGTCAAGTGAGGCGCGGAATAATTGCTTATATTTCTAAATCATCTTTAAAATATATTTTTTCGCGGGTTTAAGAAAAAAGCTTTTTATCAGAATGTAACGGGATTGCCACAGTGCTTTTCAGAGGATTCATTTTGTATATATGTTTTTGCATATCGGGATTTGGTCTTATGCAAAAACACCACATAGAAATAGACGTTTTTGGGATGCGCATAAAATTATGCTTGCATTAAGGTTTGCTGTTTGTGCGCATGCCGAACATCAGTGTGACGGCTTCCGTCAGTTGTGCGAGGCACAGCGCAGGAACTTGGAGCGGCTGACTGGGTGTGCTGTCGGTGAAATAAGTACACATCTCCAAAATATATTCGTAACTGTGTATCAGGGGATTCAAAAAATAATACGCTGTCTGTAAACGAATATCGGGTGAACGCATAAAATAACATCCAACGAGAAGAGCGGCTATGGGTATAGGCAACGCACTGAGCAATGTATACCGAACGGTGTTCGATTTGACTGAATATTTTGAAGCGGCGATGAAAAGTACAATCGGCGTGACGGGCACAGAAAGAAGCGGGATCCCGAATACAAGGAATCCGAGTCCGCAGTCGCTGTTTTTCAGTAACCCGTCCCAAAAGCCAAATTCCATAACCGCTGAAAATACAGACAGGCACAACTGTATACATAAAATCATGCACAGATTATAAAGTATTTTATTTTTGTCGGCTTGATTTAATTTTTTCATTGTTCATCTTCCGTTTCCTGCCGATTCTGTTTCAGAATGCCGAGCGTCAGTATACCCGCTTCCGCGACTTGTGCAAGACACAGGGCAACAGCGGAAGAATTTGGCAGAGTGCCTGTGATACTACCGTCGCCATATTCCATAAAATAATATTCAAAACCGTGCGCCATAGGATTGCACAGATAGTATATTGCCTGTACATCCCAATTTTTTGAAAAAACAAAGCAAAATCCAAGGAATAATACGAATATCGGGACAGAAAATGTGCACAGCAAAACGTTTAGCGGGCTGTCGGGACATACAAGGCACTTGCGGGCTGTAAGGTAAAGCAGAATCGGAACGATAATTACGGAAAGAAAAATGCCGATGGACGCAAAAAGCCCTGCATAGCAACTGTTTACTGCACTCCAAACGGTTACTTCCAGCGCAAGTGCAAACAGACTTAAGCATATCTGTATGCCGATGATTACACCGATGTTACAAATGATTTTATTTTTATCAGATAGGTTTATTTTTTTCATTTTGAATCACTCCGCTTTTCCCCGTACTGCCGCACCGATGCCCATACATAAAAACAGAGACAGCGGCGCGAATAATGCACAGGCAATCAAATCGATTCCGCCACCCGTATACAAGCTGCCGACTGCCATGCAAAGCAGATTTCCCGGCGTTGCGGCGGGCAGAAACAATATTTCTGTTTCAAACAGCACAGCACAGCCTGTAAAAGCCGCAAGTGCGGCAATCGGCAGTACGGTGACGGATAAGACGTTCTGCCAAGCTTTCGGCATCGGTTTTAACATTTTTCCGCCGTAAAATAACAGCCCTACACACAACAGCAGGAATGTGCCTGCGGCAAGCCATGTATTGAGCAGTCCGTGCGGTGCAAGAAACATAATGCATACCGTGATGAGGTCAAAACCCAAAAAACCGACAAGGGAAAGTGCGCTGTTTCTGAAAAAATTTTTTCTGATAGTTTTCATTTTATTAACCTCTCTGTAAATTCATGTGTTCTGCGCACTACCGTGCTGACGGTGATACATACGAAGTGCAAAAGCGGCGCAAGACAAAGGCAGATAAGCGGTGCAAGGTCATTCTGCCACAGCCCTGTTTCTTCCGGAATGAGCACGAAGATTAAGTTGGCGGGAGCAGTAAGCAACCGCAAAGGATATTGGGATTGAAAAATCACGTACAAAAGTCCTAATGCCGCGAGCAGAATCGGAATAGGCACTACGGTAACGGACAGCACTGTTTGCCATGACCGTTTCAGCGGTTGTACGAATGTATAGCCTATGAACATAAGTCCCGCACCGTTCAGCAGCAGAACCGTGCCTGCCGCCAACTGCATGATATGCAAGCTGTTTATGTGCGAAAAAACGGGAGAAAACAATACAATCGCCGTTAATACATCCGCCGCCAAAAATCCAAGCAGAGCAATTAGGCTGTTTTTCAAGAATCTTTTTGTGTTTTTACACATTTCCGTCACTTCCTTTTTTGCGCCGTTTTGGAAGGCGCATACCGATGAAATAGGCAATCGGCGGCTGCACAGAAACAGAACACCCAGCCCGACGAATGCCGCGGGTATGCCGAGCCACGGCGGAAATCCACCCTCACTGCGGAGCATCAATACGCCGAACGCCAAAAGTTGTACGGAAGCAACAGCAAAAAGGATACAACTGCATTGCAAAGTCCGTCTGTAAATATGTTTTTTGTCATTTTCTTCACACCCCAAAAAGAAAAGTATGCTGTGTCGGTCTTTCTGTACCTAACATAGCATACTTTTTTAAAACGGTGCGGGAATTGTCATTTTTGTCCGTATTTTTGTCATTTTTGGAATGCGGGTGATGAAAAAACAGATTTGCACCGACCGTAGGGGCGATGCATCGCGCGCCCGCCGAAATCTGATGAAACCTCGCGGACGGACAAGGATGTCCGTCCCTACGCGTGAATCAAATCTACTTTCTTCTATATGAGATTCTTCGCTTCGCTCAGAATGACAATGCTTTGCAACCCCGTAGGGGCGAACTGCGTTCGCCCGTTTCATCTGATGGAATTACATCTTTTAAACATACAACCGTACCAGCAATGTAAACACCTTATCTTCGCATTGGGCGAGTACTTCGCCGTTGTATTTTTCGGCAGTGGAACGAATACTGCGCAGACCGATGCCGTGATGTTCACGGTCCTTTTTATCGGAAAGAAAGCTGTTGCCGTGTTTTTTCGGCAGTGTTTCCACGGGGTTTTGTACGCAAATCAGCAAAAAATCCGTATCCGTCCGTATTTTTAGGGTTACCGTGCGCGACTGCACATCTGAAATTTTTTGGCAGGCTTCCAAAGCGTTATCCAAGGCATTGCTCAAAATAATACACAAATCCATCGGCTTTGCGTTTGTACCTTTCAGCGACACGGCATCAAACCGCAAATTGGTTTTTTGCCGTTGTGCGGTGAGCAGTTTTTCATTGAGAATAGCGTCCACAGCCGTGTTGCCCGTAACGGCAAAATAGGTTGCGTCCTCTAAATCGCTTTGCATGGTTTGAATGTAAGCGAGCGCATCGTCTGTATTACCGTTTGTGAGCATACCGCCGAGGGCGTGCAGGTGATTTTTCAAATCGTGCCGCAGGGCGCGTGTGTGGTTGTAGGCATTCTCCATATTTTCGGCGGCTTGTGTCTGCAATTCCAACTGCATTTTCATCTCGCGGTTGTCACGGGATACGGTCAACTGATTTTGCAGTTTGGAAAACAGTGTGAATACAAGCACCGTAATAAACAAAAGTCCCGCCGCCGAAATATAAATGTAGGTATGCACCTCGCGGTTATCGGGAATGCTTTCCAGTGCAAATTGAAACACGGTGAGCGTGACAATCGCGGTTGCGGGGACGGCCAACAGCATCATCCAATAACGGAAGGCAATGTGCTCGGACTTGCGGCGGATAAACAGGCTTAAAAGCAGTACCGCCGCCAGCTCAATCAGATACGGCAGTTCAAAGTTCAGCAAGCGGAAAAAGAAGCTGTCCCCCGCCAGAAACGGCGCACGCTCCTGCACCCAAGAGAGAATGAATGCAGATAAAATATCGGACAGCGCCAACAGAATAGAAAAGGCAAACAGGAATACCACACGGTCGCGCTTTTTGCCGTCATACAGTACAAAGGAAATCAGCAGAATCCACAAAATCTCCGCAATGACCTTGACCTCGCCGACGTAACCGACTTCCTGTAAAACAAAGACCGTACCCGCCGACAGAAAAAATGCGATACGCTGTCCCCACGGATTTTCGTATTTTTTTTGAAAGAAACGGGAAAGCAGAATAAATGCAAACACCATTTCAAAGCCCGAGGAAAGCACTTTAACGGCGTTGAATAAAACGGTTTCAAACAAAAATATCTCCCCCCTGCATTTACCGCATCGCCCAAAGCGACGCTTTACGTACCGACTCCCGACGGCTTTTGCTCACAGGCAGTGTATCGCCGTTTAACAGCGTCAGCACATCCGCCTTCACCGTGCGGATTTCTTTGGCATTGACGAGAAAGCTTTGGTGACAGCGAACAAAATCTTTTGTGCAAAGCTGTTTTTCAATCGTGTCCAGTTTTTCGTAATACGTGCATGCACCCTGTTTTGTGTACAGGGTGATTTGTCTGCGGTCACTTTCAAAATACAGAATATCGGCAAGACGCACGGCGGTTTCCTGTGTGCCCGTGCGGAATGTATAGGTTTGCGCCGTTGCACACAGCTCTTGGACGCATTCTTCCAAAATCTTCCGAAACGCGTGCGAAAGTTCGGTTTTTAAAACATATCGAAATGCTTTCACCTCATAGCCGCGGAATACGTATTCCGCCGATGCGGTGACAAACACAATCAGGGCGTCCGTATCGTATGCACGCAGGGCTTTTGCCGCAGATATGCCGTTTAAATCCTGCATTTTAATATCCAAAAGTACGATTTGAAAATCCGCCGTACCGTTTTGATAAGCGGCAAGCAGACTTTCGCCGTCTGCGAATTCCGTGAACCGCCCGTCTATATCCGCATGGGCAAAATAATCCGTACCGCGCGCAATAAGCTCCTTCCGCACCTGCACCTCATCGTCGCATACCGCGACCGAAAGGGAAAGGCGTTTGTTTTCGCTTTGCCGAACTTCCATTTCCGCACTCCCTTACAGTGAATTATTTTACGCTATTATACCACATCCGCGAAGCGTGCAAATGCGAAGCGGGCGTGATGCAATGTTCTCCGAAACACATAAAATCTTTGATTTTGAGGTTATTATAACATATTTTCTAAAAATCTGTATATTTCTTTGCAGTTTCCGAAAACTAATTTCGGGTGATACTATATGAAGAAGAACCGTAAAAAAGTGGAGATTGAGCTTGCCGTTGCCGACATACCGGGAAATCCCGAAACGCCGTTCCAGATGGTAAACAAATACGGCACCTATGAAATTCAGCCGACTTCGGACACGAAAAACGGCTTTCCAACCATTGCGCAAGGCTATTCCGATGCACTCGGGAAGCCGTCCAAACAGCATGACGCTGTGCCGCCGGTGAAAGAATAACCGTTTCAAAAGAAGTAGTTGAATTTCTTCTGAACCAAACAGAAATTCATAGATTTCCATTGACCCTGCTCTCATTTAACGGGGGGGGGAGAGACCTACCGTGCTCGGCGTTTACCTGAACAGCTTTACCATTATCGTGGTCTCCACGTATATATCCACCATGCCGGACGCAGTTACAACAATCGCCAATACGGCAATGAATGCGGATATATGGGATTATCAGCATATATTTCCGGGAAACGTCTGGACGGCTGTATGGGCATTTCTCAATTTATAACCTCTCCCGTGACCACCGTTACAGCGCTGTTTGTCCCGTTCCTTTACAGGCTTGTCGGCTTCACCTCCGACTGGAATATTCTGTATGATGACGGCATTCGCACCAATGTACTGCTGATTACCACAATCATCAGCGTTGTTGCAAACATCGTCGGCATTATTCCGAGCTGAAAATCCTGTCAACGGTAACCGCAATCGGCGCGGATGCGTTTTCCTACACCGACTCACTGAAAAATCCGGAAATTCCGTCCAATGTGCAGTCGATTGGCGACTACGCGTTTTATTCTACGGGTTCTTCCATTGAAAAGGTCATTGTGCACAATGCAGAAGAAAATCCAGAGCTCGGCAAGGACTGGAGTCCGCATAAAAAGAACAGCGCGCGTGAAAAAGTCCCCGTAGAATTTACAGGTGTAAATGCATAAAAGCAAACAAAACAGCGGGCAGAAAAATCTGTCCGCTGTTCTGTTTTTCACTTGCTTTAAAAAGTAAAATCCGCTGACAGGCTGTCAGCGGATTCATTTTTTACTGCTGTTTTAAGGCAACCGCCTGTTTTGCTTTTTCTGCAATGTGTGCGGCATCCAAACCGAAGATGTGCAGTAACTCCAGTGCAGGACCGGATTTACCGAACACGTCCTCCACGCCGACGCGCAGTACGGGCACGGGTACAGTCTCACAAACGACCTCTGCCACAGCGCCGCCCAAGCCGCCAAGCACGCTGTGTTCCTCTGCGGTCACAATCGCCCCTGTTTTCTTTGCGGAATCGATGATAATTTCACGGTCAATCGGCTTAATAGTCGCCATATTCACCACGCGTGCGGAAATGCCGTCCGCTTTAAGGGCTTCCGCCGCCAAAAGCGCCTCATTCACCATCAGACCCGTTGCAATAATCGTGACGTCTGTACCTTCCGTCAGCACTGCGCCTTTGCCGATTTCAAACTGATAGCTTTCGTCAAACACACGCGGCACGGCAAGTCTGCCGAAACGCATATATACAGGGCCCTCGTGTGCCGCCGCCGCAAGCACGCAGGCACGCGCTTCAATATCATCGGCAGGATTCAAAATGACCATACCGGGAATGGTGCGCATCAAAGCAATATCTTCACAGCACTGGTGACTTGCGCCGTCCTCGCCCACGGAAATACCCGCATGCGTTGCGCCGATTTTAACATTCAGATGCGGATACCCGATGGAGTTGCGCACCTGTTCAAACGCTCTGCCCGCCGCAAACATCGCAAAGGAGCTGGCAAAGACAATATGCCCCGTTGCGGCAAGACCCGCCGCAACGCCCATCAAATTCCCTTCGGCAATACCGACGTCGATGAAACGCTCGGGGAACGCTTTTTTAAACATACCCGTTTTGGTTGCCGCCGCAAGGTCGGCATCCAACACCAAAATTTTATCGTTCTGTTCGCCCAGCTCGACAAGCGTTTTGCCGTAGGCGTCTCTTGTTGCACATTTTACTGTTTCTGCCATTCTTATGCCTCCAATGCCGTGAGCGCGGCTTTCAATTCCGTCATTGCCTGTTCATACTGCTCGGTGTTCGGCGCACTGCCGTGCCAGCCGACAGCATCCTCCATAAAGGAAACGCCCTTGCCCTTCACGGTTTTCATGACAACAGCAGTGGGCTTGCCCTTGCACGCCTTTGCCGCGGCAAGTGCGGCTTCAATCGCGTCATAATCGTGACCGTCAATTTCGATAGTGTTCCAATTAAACGCGGCAAACTTTTCCGCAATCGGATACGGCGCGTTGACTTCTTCCATCGTGCCGTCAATTTGCAGGTTATTGTTGTCGATAAACGCAACCAAATTGTCAAGACCGCGGTTGCCTGCAAACATCGCCGCTTCCCAGACCTGTCCTTCCTCAATCTCGCCGTCGCCGAGGATGGTATATACACGGTAATCCGCCTTGTCGAGCTTTGCGCCGAGCGCCATCCCGACTGCCGCGGAAATGCCCTGCCCCAAAGAGCCTGTACTCATATCAATACCGGGGACTTTATCCATATTCGGATGCCCCTGCAAATAGCTGTCCGACTTGCGGAGCGTCTTGATATCCGCCTCAGGGAAAAAGCCCTTGAGTGCAAGTGCCGCATACACTGCGGGCGCGGCATGCCCTTTGGAAAGCACCAAACGGTCACGGTCCTGCACTTTCGGGTTCTTCGGATCCACGCGCAGTTCGTTGTTGTAAAGCACGCTTAACAAATCGCAAATGGAAAGCGACCCGCCCGGATGCCCCGCTTTCGCGTTGTATACACCCTCCAGCACACCCATGCGCGCTTTGGTCGCAAAAATTTTCAGTTCCTTTTTCATGGCTTCTTCCATGATATTCCTCCTTTATCCGTGGGCGGCAAAATCAGCCCTCGCCGTTTGCCGCATAATCATACATAATATATTCGAGCAAATCCGCCACTGCACCGTGATTGCAGTGGCACGCGTGGAATTTTGCAATTTCGTGCATTTTTTTCGGTGCCTGCCCGCAGCAGGCGGGAAGCCCGACGGTTTTCAGCATTTCGTAGTCGTTGAAATAATCGCCGATTGCGGCGGTGTGCGCCCGCTCAATGCCGTACAGTTTGGCGATTTCCATCACGCCGACGCCTTTATGTATGCCTTTTTCGAGCATCTCGAAAGAAGAAACCGAAGAGGACATGAAATTGACGTTCGGGTCGGCAATCGAAAGCAAATATTTTTTCACGGCGGCAATCAGCGGCGGCATTCCTAAGAATATCACCTTTCCCCAATCGTCGGGGGGGACTTCGGAAATCTTTTTGAATTTACGGTGCGGCAAATCGTCCGCCCACAGCATAACGTTTGCAAAAATACGCGCATTCACCGCGTAAGCACTGTTGCTTGTTAAAATTTCGACCTCGACCGTCGGGAATTTTTTCATCACAGCGCACACCAATTCATACCCGGCGGGATTGATGGCGTGAAAACGCAGCATTTTTTCATGCTCGTAGTCATAAATTCCCGCGCCGTTTAAAAGGACGGCAGGTGTGGAAGCAATCGGCAGATTTTCAAACGGCGCACGCATGGAGCTGATATTCCGCCCCGAAGCAAGCGTGAAATGCCCTTTCTTCTCCTGCACGAATTCGCAAATACGTTCGTAATTGCGTTTCGGCAGACGGCGCAGTTTATTATTCAATGTGCCGTCAATATCCGAGGCAACCAGCCAATCGGAAAAATCAGTTTTGGCTTGTGTGTTCATCTTCAAGAGTCAAACTCCTTTGAAACTGTGTAAAATAATCGGGCAGAGGACTTTCAAATTCCAAATACTCGCCTGTGCGCGGATGCACAAACCCGATTTTCCCCGCGTGCAGGCATTGACCGCCGAGGGAAAGTTCTTTTCTTTTCGGGTGCCCGTAAACCGTGTCGCCCGCCAAGGGATGCCCGAGATACGCCATGTGCACGCGGATTTGGTGGGTTCTGCCCGTTTCCAAGCGCAATTTCACAAAAGCATAGCCGACATAGGTTTCGAGCGTTTCGTAATGGGTTATGGCGGGTTTGGAATTCTTATCGGTTACCGCCATTTTTTTGCGGTCGCGCGTATCCCGTCCGATGGGCGCATTTACCGTACCGCTGTCTGTTTTCAAACGCCCTGTAATGACAGCGCGGTATTCGCGTGTAAAGCTGTGTTCGGCAATCTGCTCGGAAAGCATGCGGTGCGCAAAATCGTTTTTTGCCACGATTAAAAGTCCGCTTGTATCTTTATCAATACGGTGTACAATCCCGGGACGCAAAACGCCGTTTATTCCCGACAGACTGTCGCCGCAGTGATATAAAAGCGCGTTGACAAGCGTGCCGTCCGGATTACCGGGTGCAGGATGCACCACCATGCCTTTCGGCTTGTTGACGACCAGCAAATCGCCGTCCTCATAGACAATCTCCAGCGGAATATTCTGCGGCATAACCTCAAGCGGGCGTGCTTCTAAGGGGGTAAAGACCAATTTGTCGCCTGCGCGCAGTTTATAATTTTTTGAAACCGATTTGCCGTTTACCGTGGCACTGCCCGCATCAATCGCCTTTTGCAGAGCGGCACGCGAAAACGCGGGGAAAATATGCTGTAAATACTTATCCAGCCGTTCGCCGACAAAATCGCTGTCTGTTAAAATATCAATCGACTGCATTCGTATTCTCCGTTTTTCCTTCGGCTTTACTGCGGCGCATATCCTTGCACATTCCGTAAATCAGCCAAACAATCAAAATGCCCGCACCGACGCAAACCAGTATATCGGCAAAATTAAACACGGCAAAATTGATAAACAGCGGTTCAATATAATCCACCACAAAGCCGCGGCAGACGCGGTCAATCAAATTTCCTAAGCCTCCGGAAAAAATCATCACGCCCGTGATATATACAATTTTATCTTTACATTTTCCCGAAAGCAGATACACAAGCCCGCAAAACAAAACAATGCCTGTAAACACAGACAGCAAAACCGTATATTTACTGAAAGAGCCGAAGGCGGCTCCCGTGTTTTCGACATAGGAAAATTGCAAAATACGGTCAAAAACAGGGTAGCTGCCTATCGGTTCTAAAAACTGCACTGCAAAATATTTGATGAGCTGATCAAGGCTTACCAGCACCGCAATCGTTAAAACGGTGAGAAATTGAAGCATCGCGACACCTCAAAACAGATTATTTCTTTTTAAAGAAGCTTTTAAAGGAGACGGGTTCATCGTCATCGTCGTCCTCTGCGGCTTCTTCAGTCGCCGCCGCATATGTACGCGCCGCCTGACCCTCGTCAACCGATGCGGGCTCCTCCTCTGCATCGGCAAGCGCGCTTAAATCCAGAGAAAAGCCGTCGTCTTCCGCCGCTTCGGGTTCGGCTGTTTCCGCTTCTGCCGATGCGGAAGATATATCCTCAAACTCGGTGACGGTCTGCACAGGCTCTGCCGTTTCCTGCACAACGGGTTCTTCCGCCGCTTCGGCAGGCTCTGCCTGTTCGGATTCCTCGGTCGCCTGTACTTCCTCTTCGGCAGGCGCTTCCTCTGTCTGCTGTGCTTCGGGTTCCTCTGCCTTTTGGGGCGCGGGCATTTCTTTTTCGACATATTCGGGAATCGCATTGATTAACCCCAAATGCTCTTTGTAAAGCCCCAACAGATTGGCACGGAATTCCGCCGCCTTCTTTTGCAGCATTTCAAATTCCAGACTTTCCTTCATCACCTTACGGTTGACGGAGCCGAGAATTTCGTCCGCATCTTTTTTGCTCTGTAAAACGACTGCGTCCGCTTCTACTTTTGCTTTCTCGACAATTTCCGCCGCTTCGGCGCTCGCCTTTGCGCGCATTTCGTCCGCATCCGCCGTTGCCTGCTCCAGAGTGCCTGCCACACTGTCACGTGCGTCCTTTACAATTTTATCCGCCAAGGTCTGCGCTGAAATCAGTGCTCTGCGCAGAGAATCCTCTTCCTCTTTATATTGCTCAACTTTATTTGCCAAAATACTGATTTTTTTAATCAGTTCGCCGTTTTCCTTGAACATCTGTTCATAAGAAGCGGACACCTCGGCAAAAAAGCCGTCCACATCCTCGGCGCGGTATGCGCCGCGGCCGGTAGCCTGAAAGGATTTTGATTTCACAACATCAGGAGTCAGCATAATATCCATTCCACCCATCTACAAATTTAAAAAATCGAATTAAAAGAACACGCCGTTACTTTCCAGCTCATCCAGCAAATCACCCATAACATCCACATTGTACGGTGTGATAATGAAGGTGCTGTTCGCAACACGTTTGAACTGCCCGCCGTTGGCATAAGCGACGCCGGTTAAAAAGTCGACCAAACGGCGTGCAACATCACGGTTGGCAGATTCCAAATTTAAAACGACGGTGCGTTTTTCATTGAGATTGTCCGCCACCGACTTTGCCTCTTCAAAGCTTTCGGGCTTTGCAAGCACCACCTGTAACTGTGCGGTCGTGTGAATATTCACAACATTGTCGCGGGTATCACGCGCACGGCGCGTGCTTCTGCGCGGTTCTTCCGGTTCTTCCGCCGCACGTGTCTCCGTTTCGCGGAAATCGTCGTTTTCCAGCTCGTCGTAATAATCGTCCTCGGAAACATTGACCATGTTTTTAACCTTATCCAAAAAGCTCATTCTACATCCTCCAATATAAAATTCAATATATTCTCGGCCCGAAAATCTTAGAACCGACCCGAATATGATTGGAGCCCGCACGGATTGCCTCGGCGTAATCGCCGGACATACCCATAGACAGGACATTCATGTTTACATTATCTAATTTTTTCGACCCAATGTCAACATACATATTGTATATATTCGTAAAAAATTTACAAAGTTCTGTAGTTTTATCGCAAATCGGCGGAATCGTCATCAAACCGCAGATGTGCAGTCCCTCAATTTCCGCCATTTGGGCAATACTCTCTTCCGCCGCTTCGGGCATAAATCCCGTTTTGCTCTCCTCTTTGCCGATATTGATTTCCACAAGCACATCGGAAACAATTCCCTTTTTTACGGACTGCTTGCCGATTTCACGCGCAATTTTCAGGGAGTCCACCGACTCTATCATATCCACCTCGCCGACAATCTGCCCCGCCTTGTTGGACTGTAAATGCCCAATCAGATTTTTGCGGACACCTGCAAGATGCAGATTCGGCTTTTTGCGGAGCATTTCCTGCACCTTGTTTTCGCCGATGAGATTGATGCCGCAGGCAATGGCGTGGTTGATGAACCGCTCGTCTACGGTCTTGGTTACCGCCATAAAATCGACATCCTGTTCAGAGCGCCCCGCCAGCGCCGCCGCACGCGCAATTTCTTCCCGAATCGTTTTCAAATTGTATTCAATATCGAGCATTTTTTCCTCAGCCCAGGATTTTTCCGTCATACAAGTCCGTCCCTTCTATAATAATCTCATCATACAGCGAAACATATCCCGAAAGCGGATTGCCGTTTTCATCCTTCGGCGTCACACACACAGAATAGGTCTCGTCGGAATACGCGATATTTACTTTTTTAAACTTGATAATATTGCCGCTGAGAATAAAGACGCCTTTTTCGCCTTCCACTTCCCGAATGGCTTTATTATTGACGCGGTAGCCTGTAAAATTCTGCAAAACCAACCGAATTTGTTCCTTGCGCAGTCCCGCATACTGCGGATTCATCAAATTTGAACGCAAAACCACCGCCGCAGAATCTGTCCCCGCGTTTTGCACGGATACAACCTCCGCCGAAATCGCCTCGGCAGAAGAAAGCGGAAATTCCACCGTAATGCGGCTGCCCGAAGAAAGCGACGCCGCCGACTGTGAATCAATTACACATAAAAGATACCAGTTGAAGCTGTCCACCAATTTCCCCATGCAGTTTTGCAGGGCTTCCGTCGGCGTGGGCGTGCCTGACAGAAGCGCCTGAATCTCCTCGCCTGTGGCAGATTTGGCCTTGTCATACGCAAAAGCGGTTTCGTACCCGTCCACATGCCCGATATAGTACCCCGGATTGTCTGCTTTGACGGTCACAAACCCGCCCGACTGCGCCTGCAAAGCGGCAAGCTCTGCCTTTAAAGCCGCAAGTTTTTCCGTCGGGTCAATCACTGTACCCGTGGAAAGCTGACGGGAGGTAATTGCCTCACAAACCGCATCTTCATAATCGCCGAAGGTTTCCGCATTGCCCGTCTGCATACCGAGAATATATTGTTCGCAGGCGGCGTAAATGCGGTTGTCCATCGATTCGACGTCACTCGTCTGCACACCGATTTTATTTTTCAGCGACTCAAAATAGGCAATATCTTCTTCCAACGCGCGGATTTTCGCATAATTCCGCGCCGATTCCTCGGAGTTAAACACAACCGCAACATCATCGCCGCTTGCAACGCGCTTGCCGTCCGCGACAAGCGGTACAAGCGTGCCGACGGCATTCGCCTTGATGTAGGTTTCATCGCGTATCACAAAGCCCTGTGTCGTGACGGCATTGGAAATCGTTTTTTCAAATGCCACTTCTGTTTTCACGGGGCTGTAATTGATTTTAAACACCTGATAAATGCACATGGCGACCACAACCACCGCGAGTACGGTATAAAGGCGCGTCATTTTCTTCTTTTTTGCATTCAGGCGCACAACCTTATTCTGTTCTCGTTTCTCGTCCTGCATAGTGTCCTTCATCGTTTTGCCTCATCTGCAATTTCCAAAGCCTTTATAAGAAGCTGTTCGGGCGTGCATTCGTCCGCGTACAGCCAGTGAATCTGTTCGTTTCGTTTAAACCAAGTAATCTGCCGTTTCGCATAATTGCGCGTGGCGCGCTTTAAATTCTCCACCGCGTCATGGAGCGGCAGAACGCCGTCCAAAAAGGGCTTTAATTCTTTATAGCCGATTGCCTGTGCGGCGGTTTCGGGATTGCCTTTGTAAAATGCGCGCGCTTCTTCCAAAAGCCCGCGTGCAAGCATATCCTCCACACGGCGGTTGATGCGGTCATACAAAACCGTGCGTTCCCGAAACGCAAGCCCAATATAGACAGGGCGGAACGGCGACGGCACAGCGTGGGACTGCCCGAGCGCCGCAGTCAGCGTTTGCCCTGTGAGCCGATAAATTTCAAACGCGCGCAAAATACGCTTTTTGTTGTTGGGATGCAGTCTTTCGGCGCTCTCGGGGTCAAATACCGAGAGCTTTCGAAGCATTTCCGCCCCGCCGACCGCTTCGTATTCCGCATCCAATGCCGCGCGAAGTTCCATATCCGTCGGCGCTTCTATGAATTGAGTATGGGAAAGCAAACTGTCTACATACAGCCCCGTCCCGCCAACAACCATCGGAAGTCTGTTCCGTGCGGCAATTTCGCGTATGCACGCGCCTGCCGCCTCGGTGTACTGCGCGACGCTGTAAGGCGTTTCGGGGGATAAGAAGCCCATCATATGATGCGCGACACCGCACATTTCTTCTTTTGTGGGCTTTGCGGACGCAATATCCATCCCTTTGTAAATCTGCATAGAATCTGCGGAAACGATTTCACCGCCTGTGCGTTTGGCAAGCTCTACGGAAAGCGCGGTTTTGCCCGACGCCGTAGGACCGACCACACACAGCACGGAAATCGGCGCGCTCACTGTATCCTCCCGAACTGCCTGTCCAATTCCTGACGGGTCAGTTCTATGAGCACGGGGCGCCCGTGCGGGCAATAGCGAATTTCATCGTTCTGCAAAAGCCGTTTTGTAAATTCATACAATTCGTAATCTTTTGTGTCGTTCCCCGCTTTAATCGCGGCACGGCACGCCATAGAATGGTAAATCCAGTCAAGCTTTTCCGAAAGCACTTCACGCTTATGCTTTAAAAGATAGCCTGCTATCTCCGTGACAAGCGCGGTAATATCCTCTTTTTCAAGATTTAAGGGGCACGCGCGCACACGCACGGCGCCTTCACCGAAATCCTCGGCGTCAAAGCCTGCCTGTGTGAGCACATCCATATGCTCCGTCACGGCGGCGTACTCGTCTTTGCTCAGCGTCACGGTGATAGGGCACAACAGCATTTGACTGCCCGCACTGCCGTTCTCTTTTTTCAGCGCATCAAACAGCATACGCTCGTGCGCCGCGTGTTTGTCGATAATCAACAGCTTGCCGTCGCATTCGACGAAAATAAATGCCTTGAACGCCTCGCCAATCAGACGGAAGTCGGGAACCTTTACAGGCATTGCCGGTAATTCGGGTTCTGCATACGGTTCCTCGGACGGCGTCGCAGTCGGTTTGACAACTGCATCTTTCGCAGAAACGGCAGGCGGATTTTGCATCGGTATATCGCTGTTTTCCGTCGGTTTCGGGACAGTGCGCACCGATAAATCGGGCAACTGCGCGGTTTCAAAAATCTCCTCGGTATCGTGTAAAAGCGCGTTGTACGCCTCTAAGTGCTGTTCGTCATTCGCTTCGGCGACGGGCACTGTATTTTTCTCTGTAAAGGTTTTCGCCTTTTCGGTTATGGGCGTCGGGAGTTCCCGCATTTCCACCTGATGTGTCTGCGGCAGAGCGGCGCGCAGAACGCTCTTTTCAGGTCGGGCGGTATTGCCCGCCGTATTCTGCGGCAGTTTCACCGCGGGACGGGAACGGTCGGCAGACAATGCATTTTTGACCGCATAGTAAATCGCGTCAAAGACGCTTTTCTCATTGGAAAAACGCACTTCTGTTTTCGCGGGATGTACGTTGACGTCCACCGCCTCGGGCGACACCTCTAAAAACAGCACGCACGCAGGGTATTTGCCGACCATCACGGAATTTTTATATGCTTCATTCAATGCCGCCGCCCCCGAACGGGATTTGATATAGCGATCATTGACAAAAAAATGCTGCATGGAATTTGACCCGCGCGAACAGAAAGGCTTCGACACAAAGCCGCGCACCGATATTCCGCCGAGGGTGTACGCCACGGGAATCAGCGTTTCGGAAAATTCACGTCCGTACACCGCGTGAATACAGGAAAGCAAATCGCCGTTCCCGGGTGTGGACAGTGTTTGCTTGCCGTCCTTAATCATTCGAACGGCTATCTTCGGATGCGACAGCGCAATACGGTCTGCAACCGCCGCCACCGCACTGCCCTCAGCACGGTCAGTTTTTAAAAATTTCATGCGGGCGGGCGTATTGAAAAACAGGTCACGAATCAACAGCGTAGTACCCGCAGGACAGCCTGCATCGTCCACGGAAATCACCTCGCCGCCCTCTAGCACGGCGCGTGTGCCCGCAAATTCCGATGCGGTTTTCGTCATCAGCTCCACACGGGAAACGGCGGCAATGGATGCCAGCGCCTCGCCGCGAAAGCCCAAGGTCAAAATAGAATCCAAGTCCTCTGCCGCCGACACCTTGCTGGTCGCGTGGCTTAAAAAGGCCGTCGGCACATCTTCACGTGCAATGCCGCAGCCATTATCTGATACGCGAATCAGCCGTACACCGCCGTTTTGAATTTCCAATGTAATTTCTGTTGCGCCCGCGTCAATCGAGTTTTCCAGCAGCTCCTTCACAACGGAAGACGGCCGTTCCACGACCTCGCCCGCCGCGATAAGCTGTGCGATTTCACGCGGTAATTTATGTATTTTTGCCACAGCGAGCACCTCCGATTTTTTAATTTTTCACCTGCGGACGGACGAGGACGTCCGTCCCTACGCGTATTTCGAATTAAATTTACGACTTCGCTTCGTTTACCAATGCATATAAGGTCGACATCGCCTCGATAGGCGTTAGGGTGTTTACATCGATTGCCTGTAATTTTTCCAAAATCCCCTGTTCTTTGGCACTGTCAAAGCTGATTTGCAGTTTTTCTTCCGCATCCTCAGCCGCTTCGGGGATGTTTGCCGTCGGCAAAGGCTGTTCGGCGGCAGAAGCCTCCAGTGCTTTCAAAATCACCTTGGCACGGCGTACAACCGTGTCGGGTACGCCCGCTAAGCGCGCGACGTCGATACCGTAACTGCCGTCCGCACCTCCGCGCACAATGCGCCGTAAAAACGTAATATCGTCCCCGCGTTTTTTCACGGCGATATTATAGTTTTTCACACCGTCAATGTGATGTTCCAATTCCGTCAATTCATGGTAATGCGTGGCAAACAGGGTTTTTGCGCCGAGCTTTTTGCGGTCCGCCGTGAATTCCAGCACCGCGCGCGCAATACTCATACCGTCGTATGTAGATGTACCGCGCCCGATTTCATCCAAAATAATCAAGCTTTTATCGGTTGCATTTTCTAAAATCTCTGCGACCTCGCGCATTTCCACCATAAAGGTAGACTGTCCGCTTGCAAGGTCATCCGACGCGCCGACACGGGTGAAAATACTGTCGCAAAGCCCGATGGATGCGTGCTTTGCAGGCACAAAGCTCCCCATTTGCGCCATCAGCACCAAAATGGCAACCTGCCGCATATAAGTGGATTTACCCGCCATGTTCGGTCCCGTAATAATCGCAATACGGTTTTCGCCGCAGTCGAGCAACGTGTCGTTCGGCACAAACGGCGCGGTGCCGAGCATTTTTTCGACAACGGGATGCCGTCCTTCTTCAATCGAAATCCGCCCGGAACCGTTGATTTCGGGACGGGTATAGTGATTTGCCGCCGCGACATTCGCGAGCGAACAAAGGGTGTCGAGCATCGCCACCGCTTTTGCGGTGCGGCGGGTGCGGTCATACTGCGCGGCGATTTTTTGGCGCACAGCGCAGAAAATTTCATATTCCAAAGACACAATCCGTTCCTGCGCACCGAGCACCTTGGACTCCAGTTCTTTGAGTTCCTCGGTGATATAGCGTTCGCAGTTCGACAGCGTTTGTTTGCGGATGTATGTATCGGGCACCAAAGCCTTAAAGGCGTTGGACACCTCATAATAATACCCGAACACGCGGTTGTACCCGATTTTCAGCTTTTTAATGCCTGTGGCTTCCTGTTCCTTCAATTCCAATTCGGAAAGGAAGTCCTTACCGCCCTTAACAATGGCGCGTAATTCATCCAGCTCGGCATTGAAGCCGTCCTGAATCATACCGCCCTCACGCACGGAAAACGGCGCGTCCTCGCGAATGGCATCACTGACGAGCGTGAAAACGTCCTCTAATAAATCCATATCGCGGTCAATATCCCGAAGCAGTGCGGCATTTGCGCCCGACAGTTGTTGTTTGATAGCGGGCAGTGCGCCGAGGGTCGATTTTAAGGAAAGCAGTTCCTTTGCGTTCGCCGTATTATAGACCACGCGCGTCATTAACCGTTCCATATCGTAAATCCCTGCAAAGCTTTCTGTAATGTCCTGAAGCTTTACAGGATTGTTCACCAATTCGTCCACCGCATTGTGGCGGCGGGAAATGCCCGCGCAGTCGTATAGGGGGCATTCCACCCAGCTTCTGAGCATTCTTTTGCCCATGGCGGTCTTGGTTTTGTCAAGCACCCACAAAAGCGAACCGCGTTTTTCACGGTCACGCAAGGTTTCGGTCAATTCCAAATTGCGGCGCGAGGAAATCCCGATTTTCATATATTTCAAATCGGAATAAAACTGCACTGCACGGATGTTTTGCAAATCGGTCTTTTGTACTTCATATAAATAGGAAAGCACGGCGGCAAGCGCACAAACCGCACTTCTCTTGTTTTCGTCTTTTAATGCTTCAAGCTGTTCTGCACCGAAATGGGCTTTGACGTGCGCGCACGCCGTTTCATAATTGAGTGCGTCTGCGTCCAACAGCTCCGCAGTCGTTTCTAACTTTTTAGTGATAAAGGCACGAAGCGCACCGAGCGATGCGGCTTCTTTATTCAGTAATACCTCGCTGGGGCTAAAGCGCGCCAGCTCGTCCACGCATTTTTCCTCAATATTGTCGGAAAACGCAGTCAAATGCACTTCACCCGTGGAAACATCGGCAAAGCACATACCCATTTGGTCAAAGCCGAGACACAAACAGGCAAGGTAATTGTTTTTCGTTTCATCGAGCATACTGCTCTCAATAACCGTACCGGCGGTCATCACGCGGATAACGCCGCGCTTGACGATGCCCTTTGCGGCTTTCGGGTCTTCCATCTGCTCACAGATTGCGACCTTGTAGCCGCGCGAAACCAATTTTGCGATGTAGCCGTCCGCGCTGTGGAACGGCACGCCGCACATCGGTGCGCGTTCCTCTTGCCCGCAGTCGCGTCCTGTTAAGACAAGCTCCAGCTCCCGCGAGGCAATTTTCGCATCGTCAAAAAACATTTCGTAAAAATCCCCAAGGCGAAAGAACAGAATCGTATCGGGATACGCCTGCTTGATTTCAAAATATTGTTTCATCATCGGTGACAGTTCCGCCATAATCCGCCTCGCCTTGGATAACCATAGCGCACGCGTACAAACACGCCCAAAAGACGTGTCCTGCGGGCACTTTTCAACTTATCGTGCTCGCAAGGCGTCAGCCTTGCTTCGCGCTCTGCGTCCAAAATTGCACCGCAATC
>ERZ1027171.324-NODE-324-length-21891-cov-14.059581_pt1 | contig 21891 bp, 10 predicted proteins | sample MGYA00519274_ERZ1027171 | MGnify/ENA primary metagenome ERZ1027171 (study PRJEB26926, sample SAMN06164681) | human gut metagenome | biome: ENVO:00009003; feature: ENVO:2100002; material: ENVO:00002003 | host: Homo sapiens | place: USA | collected 2012 ... | reverse complement strand
TGTCTGAAAGCAGAAGGCGTTACCCCTCTCATCTTCTTGAAGAACTTGGTGAGATGAGCCTGCGAGGAGAAACCGAAGGTATTGGCTATTTCCTGAACCGTATGCGTGGTGGTAGAAAGCTCGCGCTCTATCTCCTTCACGATGTATTCATCGATGATTGCCTTCGGCGTCTTGCCGGAGATGCGGCGGGTAACCTGAGCCAGATAACGGCCACTCACATTCAACTGGTCGGCATAGAAATGAACATCGCTATAAGTGCGGCAGAAGTTATTCACCTGCGAGATAAACTGGTTGTAAAGCTCGGAACTTCTGCCCTGCAGATTGCTCTGGCGCACGAGTTCTACATTGATGAAATCCTGCGCCATCGCCAACGCCTCCTCCATCTTCTTGCCCTGATTCAGATAGACGGCAAGAGCTGAAGAGAAACGGTTGATGAGACCATGCGAATTGGCATTATCGAGGCGATAGATCCGGAGTCCCTGCTTCTCGGCAAGGCTCAGCAGTTTGGAATTCTGAAGAATGATGTCGCTCTCCTTCTTGCGTGACACGACGACAGAACAGAGCGGCAGCAGACGGTATTTAATCTGGCTCACCACATCTTCCGTCATCAGCGCATCGCCCTGGCTCGACCAGATGGCAGGGGCATAGATGATATGGGCAGGACGGTACTTGGTCAGGGCATCGATGACCACATTCAGCGTCTCCACCCTGCGTATCATACCAATCTTCACTATATCAGGCTGCATATCGTTCATGATAGCCTCTATCTGCCCCGAAACAATCTCGGCAGGAATATCGAAGAACTCCTGAATACCGAGCGTATTCTGCACAGTGATGCTGGTTATTGCCGAAACAGCATAACCGCCCAACTCGGCAATCGTCCTGATGTCCGCCTGCACACCAGAGCCTCCGGTGCTGTCTGAACCTGTAATCGTTAATATCATATCCTTAAACTTTGAACCCGATGATAAGTTTGAGGGCAAAGATACAAAAAAAGAGCGAATAATCCGCAGAATTTGCAGATAATTCGCTCTTTTTTTTATTCTTCAGTAAGATCTTTACATTCCTTGAGTATCTCGGCAGGTACCTCATCGCAACGCTTGTAGCGGCTGATGTCGGTAACATCGTCCTTGGCAGTCCATATCATGGAACCGGAAGCCAGGAGGCGGGTTACGAGATAACTCTGATTCCAGTCGCCCTTACCATTATCATAGCTTCCGCTGATGATGTAGCCCTGGTATGGATCGTTCTTGATAGCGAACGAACCGGTGATATGGCGACCATACATACTGTCAAACTTCTGATACATCTCGAAAGTCTGGTCCTTGCGGTTGAAAACGATGTAGCAGTATGTGCCCTCAGCAAGAGGTTTACCGTTCCACTCAGCCAACTCCCATGTGCCATGAAGATTGGCAGGTGTAACTTCCAGAGAAGGCTCCTCCGGTTCTTCATCATCGCTGCTGCAGGCAGCAAAGCCGCAGGCAAACAAAGCAATCACCAGGAGGGTGAAGAGTTTTTTCAAATATTTCATTGTCTTGGTATTTTTTTCTTTTTTACTTTTTTCCTTTTTTACCTTTTTACCTTTACAACGACCTGTATCGTTCTGTCAGACGGGCGGGCGTCCAAGCCCTCCAGAATAACAGGGAAGGTGAAGGATTCGGGCATCGTAGCCGGAATCTTATCGGCTATGATGGTGATGACGAGGTCAGCCTCATCACCCGGTTCTATCACCTCAGGCTCTGTCGTAAGACGGGCATAAGGAGGAAGAAGGAGGCTGGATATACGGAGCGCCTTGTCACCGCTGTTTCCGCAGAGGATACGTGCCTCAGGCTCTGTGCCCGGCTTTACCTCTGTGATACTTGCCTTCGCCTGTTTCAGTCTGAGTACGCCCATCTTGTGCGGATAGCGTGCCCACTGGTCAGCACCCGGCAGTACCTTTCCCGTTAAGGCAAGCTTAACGGCAGGCTGTCCCTCTACCTCTTTCAGATAGAGATAAGCACCCGTATTGATGGTGCCCGGATAGCGGTTAGGCGTGAAGGTGATCTGCACCTGACAGGTATCGCCAGGCTTCATCACATCGCCCTTGACATAAGAACTGGTACATCCACAGGTGGTTCTCACCTGTGTGATGTGCAGTATCTTCTTGCTCACATTCTTACCTACGAAGGTGAAGGTGCGAGGCGCATCGTCCTCGGTCATCGTACCTGCATCGATAAGCGGATGCTCAAACTTCAGCAGTTCCTCCTGCGCATTCACCGTAACAGGCAAAGCCAGGAAGAAAAGCGATAGGAAAGCAAATATCTTCATATTACATCCAACCATTGTTACCGGCACTCTTTCTAACGGTCACAACTACGGTCTGGCTGGTACCATCGGCAGCTGTTACGGTGAGCGATGTACTTCCGGCAGCGAGTCCCTTCACGATAAGCGTCTTGCCATCTACCGAAGCAGAAGCTACGCCGTTCTTCGCTACAGAGCAAGAAAATCCCCCTGTCTGACCTGCGAAATATGCAGCGAGGTTGAGAGAAACTGTCTTCTCGATACCTACATACACGTTAGGCAACTTCATATCAGAACTGAATTCCTTGTTCGTGATGTTATTCAAGAGCTGAGCTGCATCAATCAGACCAGCACCCATCTTGCCGATGTACTTAGAGAGCTGTACAATCTCTGGCGAAGCACCTACGGTAGTATGGTTCATATAGTAGGTCTTAGTTGCACCATTCTGATAATGACTATCCAAATCCTTCACTGATTTCTTCATCAGGGCTACGAAGTCGGCAGCACGATAATGACGGTTCGTCTTGGCAGCATAAGCGAGACCCAAGGCAGCCACACCAGAAACGTGAGGACAAGCCATAGAGGTTCCCTCCATGTAGCCGTAAGCAGGCTGACCGTTCTTGATCATCGTAGAGAGCACAGCACCTTTCTGCTCGGTGGTCTCTGCCCAGTATTCATCTTCCTGCTCGCCAATCTTGCTGTAATATTCCAAGTCGCCACCAGGAGCGCTCAGGGTTACGAGCGAACCGAAATCGGTGTAGCAGGCTGGAGTAAAGTCGGCAGCTAATGAAGATACGCAGACGCACTTAGAGTAAGCACCAGGGAAAGCAGGATTGCCAGCATACTCGTTACCGGCTGCGAAGACTGGAATACCACCGTCGATGACACCATTAGGCGAACCGGCATTGTTGATGAAGTAATCCAGAGCTTCCTTCTCCAGCGGATAGGTCTCAGCCCATTCCTTCTCGGTAGCAGGGCCCGGAGTATAACCGTTGATGATACTAGACTCTGAAGAGTTGTAACCCCAACTGCACTGCAGGATGACTGCACCATTATCGGCAGCATACTTGATGGCTCTCGCCTCGCCTGCCAAGGTTACACTGTTCTGACCGGAGAATACCTGACAAGACATAATCTTGACACCAGAGTTAGGAGTTCCGTCACCACCGGCAACACCAGATACACCGATACCATTATTATTTACGGCTGCAATGGTACCAGCTACGTGAGTACCATGACCGGTGTCATTGGCATCAGTCCAGGTAATATCGCCGCTCTCAGTAACGAAGTTGTAGCCATGAAGGTCGCCCTCATAACCGTTTCCGTCGCCGTCAGTCTGGGCACCCTGAACACTTTCGCCCGGGTTGCACCACATGTTGGCTGCCAGATCAGGGTGCGTATACATCACGCCCTCATCAAGAATAGCCACGATGATAGAAGGATCGCCTGTACAGGTCTTCCATGCCTCAAGTGCATTCACATCACATCCTGCCTTAGCGCCTACCTTGTTGTTGTTGAGGTTCTCAAAATCATAGTTGCCCTCGCCCAGGTTACGGTAATGCCACTGGCTGGTAAAGCCCGGATCGTTTGGCTCGCCATTGGCTGCTGAGCGGGTAGACTTCTGCTGAAGTGCCTTATCGCTGAGATAGATGCGCTTGCTGTCGGTATTGTAAGCACGCTTGATGCGGCCGTTGGTCTGAACCTTTGAGATTTCGCCCAACTGCTTCAGGCGCTCGGCAGCCGTCTTCAGGTCGGTTCCCTTATTAAACTTCACCGTATACCAGAGGTGGAGTCCCGCCTCGCGGGTTCTTGCCTCAGTATTTGCATCTACCGGGAACACACGCTCGAAGCTGTAGCTTCCCAGGATGTCGAGCACCTCATCGGTAGAAGGAATACCCGAACGGGTAGCCTTTCCGGCGCGGGGCTTGCTCAGTTGTGCCTGGTCGAGGATATCGCTCATCTCCGGACTGAACTTAATCAGCAGCTCACCCGCCTCAGCATCTGCAGGAATGGTGATTTCTGAATTGCCGTCAGAAGAGCCGATGGTTGACAGGCTGTCAGAACAGCCCGTCAATGCCAATGCGACCATTGCTATATAGAAAAACTTTTTCTTCATTGTTTGCTTCTATATTGTTTTTATGTTTATCTTACTTTTTCTTAGTTCTCCTGTACTTAGCCATCAGCGCAGCTTCATCAATATCGCCTGCTGCCACGTATGTGCGGTAGTAGAGCGGATAAGCTACACCCGGAACCTCCCAGTTGCTGCCTGGGTCGCTGGTTCCGTAATAGTAGTCGTAGCTGTAGCTGTCGTCTGTCATATTAGAGAAACCAACGGCAGCGCCATCGCTATTCTTACCCTTAGGCTGCTGGTTGAACACCATCGTTGGTGCATTCCATTCTACCAGGTGTGGATGGAAGAGAATCCAGTTTGGCACCTCACCTGTAAAGAAGTTCAGGTTGAGTGACAACTGACGGCAGTTTGGCAATACACGTGGCACCTGAAGAGGATAAACATCCGCACTAACTACAGAACCATCCTTGTGTTTGCAGGTTACAGGATTATCCCAGCCTGAGAGCAACCACTTGCAGGTATCGCCTACCAGCTTGTCGAGATAATCTTCCTTGTTGGTAGAGAAGTCAGACTTGGTGTATCGGGTAGCCTTGCCGGCAGCCTCCAGTGCCTCAGTCATCTCTTCATCGGTAGGAAGTTCACCCTCCAGGAAGCAGTAAGACAACTCCAGTGTATTCAACTTATCCCATGTCAGGAGCTTGAGAAGCGCCTGGCGGTCTGGGGTTCCGGCATTTACCTTACCATACAGTCCGATAGGATAGTTATTATAAACATAGACGCCTGATGCATTCTTTTCGCCCAGCGAAGCGATGTCGAAGAGAACATCCGTACGGCGCTGTGCGTAGAGAATGAGGTTACGCAACTTAGGGAAGTTCTTCTCGTTGACGATATCGGTGATATCTGACAACTTGTTGAAGTTGTTACTTACCAGGTTGAGCGATTCAAGACTCTTGCCCAGATTAATAAAGTTAGCAGGCAACTGAGTCAGACCGTAAGCCTGAACGGTAAGATTCTTCAGATACTTCAGCGAGCAGATTTCATCACCGAGGTTCACCTCACGAATCTGGTTGTTCTCGTTGGAAGTAACAGAGAAAGACTCCAGGAACTTGAGGTTGCCCACTTCCTTAGGAAGAGTTTCGCCACTCTTGAGGTTGAACATGCTGAACTTGACAGAACGTACACGTCCTAAAGCCTCAGGATGTTTTTTCACTAAATCATCAGTAGCTTCCCAGAGTGTTACGCCGCTCCAGTTGCGCATGTTATCGCTGGAATCGAAGGTAGCAATGCTACCCAGTTTCTGGTTGATCATGATGACAGAGAGAGAGTCACCGGCACGGTTGTCCTCAATCTTTGGTGCTGCCTTCTGACGAACGGTCAGGATAACATCATCTGTAGGATTGCCATCTGCATCTACCAGCTGGTCTTCAGCCTTGATTGGCACGAGATGAACCTTAGCCACACGAACGGCAGGAACCACGTTCATCGCCCAGCGGAACTTGAAGTTCACGGTGCGAGGACGGTACTTTCTGTCCAGCACGATACCCAGGTTAGTACCTGTCAGCTTATCTTCATCCTTACTGTTCAGGAGCCAGCCCTCACGCTCGCTCTCGTTCTCTGCCTTCTCGGCATCGGTCAGATCACCCTCAAAAGAATACTCTATCTTACCAATCTTGCATTCCACGTTGGCAGAAATCAGACTCTCGAAAGCACGGTTATCGTAAGAATCGGAGTTTTCGATTTCTACAACAGAATCCTTCAGGAAGATCTGCTTGCCATAACCGAACTGGGTGATGGTAAGCTTGCGACTCTGTCCGTTGGCACCCTGGAAACTGAGTTCTGTGCTGCGGAGCGTGTTGGAAAGAGTAGAATCCACCTTGATGGTACCCTCAACAGAACCCACGCCGTTGGCAGGCGAAAGCGTCAGCCAAGGCTCAGAGGTATTAGCTACCCAGTCCTGTGAGGCAGCGATGGCAATCTGCTCTGTTCCACCCTGAGGGCCTATGGCTATCTCCTTTTTATCGAGCGCCAGTCCTCCTGGGATATCGACATCATCCTTATCGCTGCAGGCTGTGAAAAGCCCGGCAGCGAGAACGATACCTAATGTCAGTTTATTCATATATTTCATATTACTACTTTCTTATAGGGTTTAATTTTCGAGATCCAAAGCATCGCAACCGCGGATGTCCTGATTCTTGTTGTAGAACAGCATATACATACCTGCCTTGATGTATGCGCAGACGCTCGTTACATCGATAGAGATGTTAGGGTTGTCTGCGATATTCAGGATATAAAGGTGAGAGGTCAGTGTCTCTTCTACCTTACGGATATCGTTGGAACCAATCTGGAACTGGATCAGGCTCGGACAGGTTGTGATTCCTGTAGGCCATGTACGCAGGCAACGCTGGTCGGTCTTCTCATCACGCTGGTGGTTGATGGCAAAGGCACGGAGCACGGCACTGTTCAATGGCTGGGGTGGCACCTCGGTGAAGCAGTTGTAGCTCAAGTCCATATTGGTAATGTATGGCAATGTGGTTGAGCGGAAGTCATCAGAGAGGGATGTCAACTTGTTGAATCGGAAGTCGATAACCTGCAGCAGATAAGCCTTCTTGCCCTTGATGGAACCCTTAGGAATGGTGCGCATCTGGTTGCCGCTCAAATCGATGGTTGTGATTGGCGAACCGGCAGTAAACAGCTCTGAAGGGAACTTCTCTATCTTATTGTTTGACAGACTGACAGAAGCTGCATTAATACCCTTGTAGGTACCATGACTATTATCTACACCTGTAATCTCGTTGTAAGAGAAGTCTACAGAACCCATCTCGCGAACAGAACTTGCATCGAAGATATTCGGAATCTTCTTCAACTTGTTATGAGCGAAAGTCAGGCTTTCCACATCATCTGTAAAGGCACAGAGATTAGCAGGAATCTCTTCAATCTGGTTGTTGTTCAGATAGAGTGAAGAAAGTGCTACCTCAGAACCGAACGGATTTACCTTCTTGATATTATTGTAAGCCAGGTCGAGCAAACCGAGATTTACCATCTTTCTCAATGCAGAAGACTCAGGGAACTCCTCCAGGTTATTGTAACTCATATAGAGAATCTGGAGTGTCTTACCTGTCTTCTCCTCAGCTAAGCGAGTCCAATCTTCTCTCAACTGATTAGCAGAGATTCCCTTGCATCGCGCCAGGTTCATCGCCTGCAATTTAGGGAGCTTATAGTAGAAGTCTGGAATGCGACTGATCTTCGGACAGTTGTAAAGTTCGATATCGGTCAGGTTTTCCATCTTGTCCCAATCCTCTTCCTTAAACTCCTGTGCAAACTTACCATAAACAGGATCGTCAGGCTTGTAGAAATTCGCACAAACCGAGTCGGATGTGATAGAAGAGTTACCGATATAGAACTGCTGCAACTTAGTCAGGCGATAGATGGCCTTAGATACACCTGTAATCTTGTTGGTCAATGTACCGATTTGCGCATCCTTCAGGTTGATGCGGCTGTCCTTCTTAATTCTGTTCTTCGGTGCCACCTTAGGATCAGAGTTGTAGCTTTCTACAATCATATCCGACATGTTGGCACGTGGGTCATACTTCAGAAACTTGTTCTCATAGTCGTGACGCATGCTGCTCTTCTTTGCTGCAGTCAGACTGTTGGCATCATAATTATTGAAGATGTTGGCACCAATCTTCTCATCGTGAGAACCGAGGTTGAGCACCTGGAGTTCTGTCAGCTGTCCGATGGCATCAGGTACGATTCCCTTTGCACCGAAACCGGCGATAACGAGACCGATGACACGGCCGTTGCTGTTGAGCGTTACGCCCGGCTGTTCGCCCCACATATCGAGTTCCTTGTTGAAGTTCCAGTTAGCTCCCTTGAAGGTAGCATCGCCATAGAAGCTCCACTCCTGACCATGGAGAGATTCCCAGATAGCCTTCAAAGCCTCATAGTCCTTGATATACTCCTTTGTCTTGGAAAGGAGGATAGGCACCTGAGCCGTATCATTCAGTTGATTATCCTCTACGATAAACGCCTCACCCTTTACAGGCTGGGTTTCGTACTTGGTCTTCACCGCACCTGTCTTCCCGTAGGTGGTATAAGAGGTAACCTGATAAGTACCGGCAGGCAACCATACGGTAGAATCACAGTAAGCTGTACCTGTATCCATATACTTATCGTTCTCATTGTCAGGATTCTGATGCTCTTCGCTAGACTCCTTATATTTCACCTTCAGTTCAGGAAAGGTATAGGTCTCACGGGTAAAGAGGTTGGTTACGCTGACGTCAACGAGACGGATGTTAGAGAAGAGATACTCAGTACCACCGGCACGGGTCTTCTCCCACTCCTTCACGAGATTGAACTTCACCTTACCACGCTCCACAGTCTCCACCATAAGGTTCTGTACTTCCAGACCGCCACCTACTACAGTGAATGTTTCGCCGGCAGAAGAAGCCAGCAACTCCTCGTCTACCGCATCATAGAGATAGAAACCGATAACGGTGTAAGTACCCGAAGCGAGTTGCAGTTTTTCACTTCTCAGACCATACTCTGCATTCTCTGAATTATAAGAATTGAGCACCAGTGTCTGAGAGACAGTTGTACCGTTGTGCTCCATGACCACCTTGATTTTCTTGGCATCATCCAGTTTCTCAAGTTTGTCAAGGGCAGCAGCACGGGTAGCTCTTGAAGAAACCTTCTTGCTGAGCTTGAACTGCACATATCCGTATGTGCCGTCCCAGCCTCCAGTTTCATCATCCGAGCAACTTGTTGCTGCAAAGGTCAGGAGAGAGACCAAGAGCAACAAGAGTGCCTTTGAAAATATTTTCATTCTGTTCATTACTTTCTAATTTTTCTGATAGAAGTATGTTTCTTACTCATTCCCTCACCAGGAGATTCAACAACAAGAACCTTTACAGGAGTTCCGTTGTCCTTGAATACCATAAACATTGGAGTAGCAGCAGGAACATCTACGAAGAATATACTGTTATTATTCATATCCATACTAAGCTCTGCATAAACATCATTTCCGTTGTTATCCTTAACTGTAAGATAGCCTGTCTCCATCATAGTGTTAGGGTCCCAATCCTTGATATTAGGATTAACTGTAAGAGAGCTTCCTACTCCTGACTGAGCAACATATATTTCGTCACCATTGTAGCCAAATTTTTCTGATATGATAGAACCATACGTTGATTTATCCTTCTTGCACTCTACTGGCAAGTAGTTCATCTCCAAGATTGTAGGCGCTGCAGACTGATCATCAGCAGAAGAGTTGGCCTCCTTCTGTACGACATCCATCAGGAAGTAGCGGTCGTAATCGCTCTTCACAGTCATGAAGTCTTCCTCCAGCATTCCGTCGGGTCCATTCTCCAGACTCTCGAATACGCTCTGTGGCAATGCATAGACCATGAACTCACGGCTTCCGCTGCCTAATGGAGCGACTGTGAGCTTCACATCACCCTTCTCACCCTGCAGTTTCACAGCACCAGATGTATCCTCGAACAGACCAGCTTCCTTTTTCTCGAAAACTACCAGCTGGTAAGCATCACCCAAGGTCTTGAGGGTGAAAGGAACAAAGTTGTAGAAGGTGAAATCGTTGGTATCACCACCATTCAGGCTAGAACCATTCTGAGTGAACACCTTACCATCGAGAGATACATTCCATACTGCCCACTGTGAAGAGGTTGGATAAGTAACATCCATGGTGCTGGTGGTCATACCATTATAGATAACAGGTATGGTTACAGCAGCCTTGCCATCCTCAGAAGTGAAGGTTATGGTGTAGTTGCGGTCCTTAGCGATGGCATACTTAGCACTTACGCCCTGATTCTCCTTGAAGGAAACTCCGCCTACAGCATCCTTGTTAGGTGTACCTACCAGGAAGCCGCCTTCCAAGTCTACCCAAGCTGGAGTATTGGTAACAGCAAAACGGAAGTTTGACTTTACGGTAAACTTGGTGTATACATTGTAACCTACAGTGATACCTGTCTCGGTGATATTATTGCCAGCCGCATCGAATACCTGCAACTTATGGTCGGCAGCCGAACGCTTAACCTCAGCGATGGCAACCTTCTGACCACCCATATTCAGGAAGAGCTGAGCCACGCTCATATCCTTGCTGGCATCATCATCAGTAATCTTAACCTTGATGGTCTGCTTGCCTGCAGTACCATTGAGTACGAAGGCGTCTGTTTTCTCGCCCTGCACCAGTTTACACCAGATTTTGTCTGAAGAAAGGCTCCAGCTCTCGTTGGCATCGAAGGTGAAGTCCAACTCAGCACCAGCTGCACCGCCGATAGTCTGTACCTGTGGGAACACAGGAGTTACGGCATCGTCATCGCTGGAACAAGCTGTGAACAGAGTCACTGATACCAGCGCCATCAATACGAGCCAATATTTTGAAATCAATGTTTTCATTTTCTTTTTATTCTACGATTAATATCCTTGTTCTTTCAATTTCTCTGCCTCTGCATCGCTGATCCATTCATACATGGTGATGAAGGTTCCTACGTTGCCGAATAATGAACCATCTTTGTTGTTTACACTCATAACAACATACTGCAATACATAGTTCTGGCAGGTGTTATAATAAGAGGTATAGAGAGAAGGCTGGCTGATGCGCAACTTGCCGTCTCCATAGATGGTACCGAACGCCTCGCCGGTTTCACCAGCTATCTGGTCGTCCATCTCTACCTTTGGCTCAAGAATGTTCTTGGTATTGAACTTCAACTTCAGGTTGTAGCCCTTATAGTAAACATCCTTCAGCAAAACGGTATTCTCCTCGCCTTCCACTACCTCAGTCTTGATCAGACGGTTGGTTACGTTGTTCAGATACTGACTGTAGAAGGTAGATGTAACCATGCACCAGCCAGAGAAGTTGTGGATATCGAAAGGACAAGACTTCTGCATTACCACGTGGGTATAGTCCTTATAGAGATCTGTCCAGTTATACTTCTCCGGAATCACCAGTTTCAGGGTGAAGCCGAGCGAATCGGTCTTGCCGATGTTATCATAGATACCCTGAACCTTCACATTTCCTACCATCTCGCCCGCCTTGATTGTAACGGTGTTGTTGAGGATGCGGTAATGCTTACCCTCGATGGCATTGCTCTGCTTGTCTACTACCTCTACGCCGAAGGTGCGGTCGTAGTCAGCTTTTTCGGTTGCAGATACAGGCACATTGAAAACCTCATTGCTTTCCTGTACAGCATACTGATAGAGCGTATCAGAGAACATGATATGACTTGAACCAGCATAAGTGGTATAATCCTGTGAACAACTCACAAGAGCGATGAGTGCAGCTACGGCTGCCAAACATCCCATCATTATTTTCTTCATGATCGTCTCCTTATTTTATTTGTTACTTTCATTAGGCTGAATCTCAGAACCTGGTGCCTCAAGCTCATGCTGAGGAATTGGCCAGACAAAGAGAGGGTCATCCTTTTCAACCTTCAGACTGCTCTGCACGAAGTTGGCAGCAGGCTGGTCGGCAGCCTTACGCTCAAATCCCTTGTGCCAGCGCTTGAGGTCGTTCAGACGGAAGCCTTCCATATAGAGTTCCTTCACGCGCTCTGCCTCGATTATCTTCATGGCGTTGCTCTCGCTCATCGAGGTGTTACCACCATATGAAGAGTAGCGGGCTGTACGCAAGGTAGAGATGTCCTTACCTGCCTTACCATAGTCCTCCTTCATGGCGTAAGCCTCAGCACGAATCAGATACTGCTCTGAGAGACGGAATACCATTGGCTGGTGAACATGCAGGATATTGTTGTTCAGGAATTCTGCATCGCCGAAATACTTGCTCAGCAAAGGCCACTGCAAACCATGCTCATAACCTGTTACACGGGTTGTGAAGATGGCTGCAGCACGGAGGTCCTTGCTGTCGAATGAGTTGATGACCCATGTCTCAGGCACATAGTCTGGACGATAAGTTACGAAGTTGTAGTTATCGAAGATGGTACCCAGAGCACCGCCATAGCTGTTCACGGTAAAACCTACCTTCCAGATAGCCTCACGCGAATCACCATAGGTCCAGATATACTTATAATCGTTCACCTGGTTTGAATAGGTGTTGGAAGAAGCCTTCTCTAATGTATAATACTTACTGCCGATTACCTTAGATGCATACTTGATGGCATCATCATACTTGTGCATATATAAGGATACGCGCGCACGCAAGGCATGACAGGTATACTCGTTGAAGTAAATCTCGTTGTAGAGACTTCCTGTGAAGTCTTCGTCTACTTTCAGATATTCAGCAGCCTTGTCAAGATCTCTCAATACGAAATCGTATGATTCCTTCAGAGTGGCTCTCTTCTGTGGCTCATTGCCGTAATAGTGCTCTGTGAGTACAACGCCGAGTTCCTTCGCAGCCTGCTCATCGCTATCGTAAGCCTTGCAGAAACACTTGATCAGTTCTGAGTAAGCCAGGGCACGGGCGAAGTAAGCCTCGCCCTCATACTGCTCCAACTTATCAAGCTGCTTATCATCATTGGTTGCAGCCTTTACCTTTTCAACATTATCGAGCAGGAAATTGCATCGGTTGATCACATCATAAAGGTCGGCATATACCGCCTTGATGTCGGTGTTGGTAGCCTTGATATCTTTCCAACGGTAGATATCGCCATAGGCATTAGAGTAGCCCTTCACGCAGTACACGAAGTCTGCCTGCAGATCTGGCAGGATTGTCAGATTGCCCGAATAGAGGGCGCTGCTCTTGAAACTGTCGTAGATACCGTACACCAGCTTGTCCATGTCGTCCACCGTGTTGATAGCCTGGTCCATGAGGATAGAATCCTCAGGATACTTATCAAGACAGGAAGACATAGAGAGGGCTAGGATTCCCGACAGGATGTATGTCTTTATATTTTTGATATTCATTTTTTTTCCTTTCTTGGTTAGAATTGCAATTCAACACCCAGAGTAAACTGGCGTGATGCCGGATACTGTGCCTGGTAAATATTGGATGAAACCTCAGGATCCAGACCGTTGAAACCGGTTACGGTGAAGAGGTTCTGTGCCTGACCATAGATTCTGACCATAGAGAAGAAGTTGGTCTTGCGCAACAGACTCTGTGGCAATGAATAGGACAGACTGAGATTCTTCAGACGGAGGAACGATGCATTCTCCAAGAAGCGATCGTCGAGCTGGGTTACCTCGCCCCAACGTGGGATATCGGTAATGTCGCCTGGCTGCTTCCAGCGGTCGTACAACAGACGGTTTGACTGGTTGTAAGCAGTACCGAAGGTTATACCGCTCTCCTCGAAGTAACGGTCGTTGTTAATCACGTAGCGTGTACCAATCCAGCTGAACTGGGCAGAAAGCTGCAAGCCCTTCCAACGGAAGCTTGTACCGAAACCGCCCATCCAAGGTGCATCATAGGTCTTGCCTGTCATCACCTTGTCGCTCTCACGGAACTCGTTGGTCACGTTGCCGTTCTTGTCATACCAGAGCTGCTCACCATTCGCTGGGTTCACACCGGCATAACGGTTCAGGAAGAACTCGCTTACTGAGTGACCTACCACATACTTCAAACCGGTGGTTGAGTTTACATACTCGGTTACACCGTTATAGAGTTCCTTCAATCGGTTCTGGTTGTAAGATACGTTGGCACTTACATTCCAGGTGAAGTCGCGTGTGCGGATTACATCACCGTCAGCACTCAGCTCGATACCCTTGTTAGCCATCACACCTACGTTCTTCCAGCGATAGCCCTCGCCGGTTACGGTATAAGACTCAGGAACGCGCATCAGCATATTAGAGGTACGCTTGTAGTAAGCCTCGAAGCTGAAGTTGATTCTGTCGAGGAAGCCCAAACGGAGGGCGAAGTTGTTTGCCCATGTTGACTCCCAACCCAATTCCTCGTTACCACTCTGTGATGGATAGAAACCGGCAGTATTATCGTAGTTGGCACCACCCGATACCAGAGCCAGGTGATAATAGTTAGGAATCTCAGAGTTACCCGATGTACCGGTACTTACGGCAATCTGGGCTGTGCTGAGCCACTTCATATCCTTCAGCCAGTCGGTCGACTTCACGTTGTACATGAAACCGAGCGACCAGAATGTACCCCAGCGATGATCCTTACCGAAACGTGAAGAAGCATCAGTACGCAGAGAGAAATCGGCATAGTAGAGCTCCTTATAGTTATACTCGCCACGCATGAAGAATGACAGGTAAGAATAATCAGAAGATGAATCTGCCCAGCGGCTGGCACGTGTACCTGATGATACGTTGGTCAGGAGATCGCTGGTCTGACCCTTGGAATATACCTGGAAACCATCTGAGTGGAAATTGACAGCCTCCTGACCCAGCATCACGTTGAACGAATGGATATCGTTCAGAGTGAAACGGTAGTTAGCCGTAGTAGTCTCTGTCAGGTTGATGGCATCGCTGCTCTGGCGTGCCGCAGTACCCTGTCCGTGATTTGAAGAGAGACTTGGGAACGACTGGAGGAATGCTGTAGAATGGGTGAAATCGACACCAAACTGAGTACGGATAGTCAGATTCTCTATCGGATAGATTTCAGCATACATGGTAGAGAGCACCTTATATTTCTTGTTCTTGATAGGATTCAAGCCCATGTAAACGATAGGGTTCTCGCTGGTTCCAGCCCAGTTGCCTGCTGAAAGTGAAGCCAGACTGCCATCCTTTGCGTATGGATTCCAGTAAGGCAGCATGAATCGGCATGCTGAGATAGGAGTAACGGTAGTATAGCTACCGTCGTCAGCCTGCTGAGCCTCCTCATAGGCAGCCATGGTGTTGGTACCTACCTTCAACCACTTGCTAGCCTTTACATCTGCATTGGTGCGGATGTTGTAACGGCGGAAGGTTGAATTCTGTGCGATACCGTCCTGATCGTAGAAACCACCAGAAACATAGTAGTTCAAGCGGTCGGTAGCACGGTTGATAGAGAGTTCGTAGCTCTGCAGCGGAGCGCGGTCGTTAAACACCTCGTCCAGCCAGTTTACGTTTACTCTTGAAAGGAGATTGTAATCCTTACCTGTATCCAGACCTACTTCTTTCTCAAACTGGATACGCTCATCGGTATTCATCATTTTCCAGTTGGTCTGTGCCAACTCAGAGAAACCATACTGTGCACGGAGCGTAATCTTCGCCTTGTCCATTGACAAGCCTCGCTTGGAAGTGATGACAACCACACCATTGGCAGCACGTGCACCATAGATAGAGGTAGAAGAGGCATCTTTCAATACAGAGATACTTTCGATGTCGTTAGGACTCAAAGTATTGAAATCAGAACTTGAGATTGGCACGCCGTCGAGGATAAAGAGTGGCGACTTTCCGGAGTTGATAGAGTTGGTACCACGGATTTGGAAGGTAGCCGCCTTGCTAGGTTCACCCGAAGAAGAGATGACCTGCAAACCAGTACTCTGTCCCTGCAAAGCTTGGTCGAAGCTTGCCGCCGGCACATTTTCTATCTTTTCAGACTTTACGGCAGACACGGAACCCGCAATGGTTCCCTTCTTTCTCACGCCATACGCCACCACAACCACTTCATCCATCATCTTGGAATCCGAAGCAAGGGTGATGTTGAGCGTATTTGTCTGCGCTTTCACAACGTGCTTCTGCGTAACGCAACCCACATAAGAGTAGACAAGCGTAGCCTTCGAAGCACCCTTAATTTCGATGGTATAGTTACCGTCAATATCGGTCACTACGCCATTTGATGTTCCCTCTTGCATAATGGTCACACCAATCATCGGTTCGTTGTCTTCAGCAGACACGACTGTACCCTTGACGCTGAAACTCTGCGCCAAGACCGATTGGATAGACAACAATACAAGTGAGACAAGTAAAAGAGTTAATCTTCTCATCCTTGTTTGTTTCAAGTTTATTAATTAATAATTATAATTTTTTTCTTATTTTTTTCTCGTTTGGTAAAAGCCGAAAGCACTCAGGGCGACACTTCGCCCCTCCATTTATACATTCTTTCACTAATATGCACGCATGGAAATACCTATTTAACTTAAATCGGTGCAAAATTACGAATATTTTCTTATTTGCCCAAGATTATCGCTTAAAATTTAAATGTTTGATATGAAATATCTATGTTTTTTAGCATATTTGCTCATAAATTTAGTTAATTGTCGATTTTTTGTCACATCCGATTACAGTTTGCAAAAACAAGTTCAATACATACTTTTTTTGTTTCTATGCAGCCGTTTTCATAAAGCTGAAATTACGTCCCGACGGAGTTATATCCGTAACCCAATGCTGTCATATTCTTAACCCCACGCAGCCATATCTATAGGCAAACGGAAGCACATCATTTATTTACCTCTTCACCTTCATATATTCCGTAGGAGTCATGCCATACTCCTTGGAGAAGCATTTGGAGAAATAACTGCTGTTGGAAAAACCAACGGTATACATCACCTCGGAAACACTGAACTTGCCCTGGCTCAGGAGCTCGGCAGCACGGTTCATACGCATCTCACGGATATACTCTACAGGCGTACGGCCTGTTATCGCCTTCGTCTTGCGATACAGCTGTTTGCCACCTATGCCTATCACATCCTGCAACATCGAAACGTTGAAGTCGGAATCAATCATGTGCTTCTCTATCGCCTCATTGATCTCTTCGAGCAGACGCTTGTCTGCCACATCCAACTCGCTGACATCTACTTCCTTCTTTTCCCCTTCAGAAGATTCAGAGCGTGCAGGAACTGGTTCTGAGGATGATGACTCAGGCTCAGATACAGGCGAAGCGGATAACCCAGTGGCAACAGAAGATGACACCTCAGCCTTCTGCTTCTGGGCATCAGCTAGTTCCTTGCGCAGAAAATACCAGCTTACCAGCCATGCCACAAACACGATAAGTGCCGTGATATAGAAGAGCTTGCACCAGAAGGAGAGATACCAAGGCGGCAGGACGGAGATGTCGAGCGAATAAACCTCGGCAGCTATCTTGCCTTCACCATCCACGGCATGAACCGTAAGATGATAATCGCCATAAGACAAACCATTGTAGGTGATATCGATATTGCCGGAGTTCAGATAATGCCAGTCGTGGTCGCTGCCTTCGAGTTTGTAAGCATAAACGGCTGAAGGATGATCAGCAAAAGGAAGGTCGGTGAGCTGCAGGGTAAAGTTGCTCTCATCACTCTTCAGTTTCAGGATTTCTCCACGCTCCTCACGAGCCTGTCCGTTTACGATGATTCCAGCCAGCATCAAGCGGGTAAACTGCTTAGGCTTCTGTGCTACATCGGAACTGATTGCCACATAGCCGTCATTGCCGCCCATCATCACCTCATGAGTCTGTCTGCTGTAACAGATGTTGAGCGGCACAACAGAAGGAATCATGAAACGCTGGCTCTCGCCCTGTGGATTGATTACGCAGCATTCATTGCCCGATACCACCCACATCTTGCCTTCCACATCGCACATGGTACTTACCTTGCCACCAATCTGCCATGTCTTGGAAGAAAAGCTGTTACCCAGCACAGAACCGGCTGCATAATAACAGGTTACCGAACTGTTATCACCCATCCAGATATTGCCCTTGCTGTCTGCCATCAGATAGTTGACAACATCTGAGTTAGCTACCTGCACCACCTCCATATCGTTCGGATTGATGCAGTCGAGACGGGTATAGGTAGAAACCCAAATCCTACCCTTTCCATCCATCACCATCTGACCTACATGCAGACCAGAGAGCGCATTCTTTCCCTTGTCCGAGTAATGCCAGTCGGCTATGGTCTTGCCGCTCAGAAGAGCCGCCTTATCCATCACGAAGACACCGCCCTGATAAGAACCCATCCATATCCTGCCCTTCTTGTCCTGGAGAATATCGTAAGCCCAGGCAGTAGAATACTTGCCACTCTTATCGTAGACGATGAAGTTGCGCATCTGACGGGAACTGCGGTCATAGAAGTTGATGCCATGGTCGGTACAGATCCATACATCACCATCGTGGTCTTCATAAATCTTGCGTACACGGTTATGACTCAGCGGGAAAGCAGAGCTGTTCTGCTTGTACCATGCCACATCCTGATAGCCTTCAGCATTCCGGATGAAATGAATCAGACCGTTGGTACCGCCCATCCACCATTCGCCGTTACGGGTCTGGAGCATGGCATGCAGACAGTTGCCCTCACCCGACATCGTAATCTTATCGAGCGATACATAGCGGTAATAGGTATGGGTAGTGAGACGGGAGAGTCCATTGTCAGTACCCACCCATACATTCTGCCATTTATCTACAAAGCAAGCCCAGACGATGTTGTTAGGAATAGAAGCATCATCGCGGGAATCGTGGATATAATGGGTGATGGCATTGGAGAGTGCCATCTGATAGAGTCCGTTATCTGTTCCGATATAGAGATTGCCGGCAGCATCTACAGAAAGACATTTGATGGAATTGCCGTTCAGAGCTGGAATCTGTGAGAAGTTCCTGAGTTGCAGATCGGCACAATAGAGAGCGCCCTCGGTACCAATCCAGTAGCATCGGCGCTTGGCATCATAGGCGAGCGCATTGACCAGCGACTGTTCTCCGGCACGGAGCGGAATCAGTCTGCTGCCAAGATGCAGACCAGCGAGCGAACCTACGAGCAAGCCTCGCGGAGTAGAGAGCAAGGCATAGACATCGCCACCGAAGTCAGTCTTACCACCCTTGATATCGAGCACACGGAGTTCCTTCAGCTGCTTGCGCTTCGCCTCATCGGCAAAAGCCTTCATAGCTGGTGTTTCGGCATATTGATAAGATTGCGTATCGAATTTCAGGATGCCGTTGCCAGTAGCCAGATAGAGCATTCTGCCCTCGAAACCGAGCGCATTGACACGCGTATTGCTGAATGTATGTTCCTGAAAATGGCGGTAGCCATGATAACCATCATAGCTGTAAAGACCGTTGTCGGTTCCGAGCCATATCATTCCATCACTGTCCTGGGTAATGGCACAAACGGACTGAGCACCTTCAAGGGAGGTGTTGACGAAACGCTGCGCATGGATGGCGAGCGAAACAAAGAGCATAGCAATTGCCATGCTGATGCGGTTTATAGGTTCTTTTGACTTCTTCATGTGTGCAAATTTACACAATATTCATGATAACGCCAAAAAATATCGGAGAAAATTCAAAAAAAAAAGAATCCCCTGAGAAAATAGCCGCTGCTATTCCCAGAGGATCCGATATAAACTATATACTTTATAACCAACCGAAATCGGTCTTTGTTATCTTATATTGCCTGGAGCGTAATCGACTTTTCGATATTTCGCTTACTGTCTTTTACCTTCAGGATGATGTCGCCCTTCTGCTTGCTGCTCTGTACGATGACTACGAGTTTGCCAGAGAAGAGTTTCATCTGTGGCTGGGTGAACGGTTCGAGCGATGTGGCATCGCCGTTGCAGGCTGCCTTGAAAGTGCCGGCACCACTCACCTCGAAGGTCAGTTCGTCATCGGCAAGCGGACATTCATTGCCGTCCTTATCCTGCAGACTCACGGTGATGAAGGCAAGGTCGTTGCCATCGGCATTCAGAAGCACATTGTGCTCATCGGTACAGCCTTCTACCATGCAGGCAATAGGCTCATGATCAGGTGTTTCTACGCTGAACTTCATCTGTGCAGGCTCGCCGGCAGTACGCTTCACGTCCTCGCCAACCTTATCGCCATACTGGTTGTAGGTAACCACGCGAATCTCACCCGGTTCATACTTCACATTGTTCCAGCGCAGACGGTAGCGGTCCAGACGGCTTGACTTGTCCTTGCGCACTCTGCCCTGACTATTGCCGTTGACGAAAAGCTCGCCTTCCACACCATCGGTATAGCAATATACAGGGGTAACCTGTCCTTCTCTACCCTTCCAGTTCCAGTGAGGAAGAAGATGGGTAGTATGCTGCTGCTCGTTCCAGCGGGCACGATACATATAGTAGCGGTCCTTTGGAAGTCCGGCAAGGTCGCAGATACCGAAGTAGCTGCTACGACTTGGCCAGTAGGTATCGTAAGGAGTCGGCTCGCCCAGATAGTCGTAACCGGTCCATACAAACTCACCGATTACCCAACTGTAGTCATCCTGCATCTTCCAGTCATCATCAGGAAGATTGCTCCAGGAACAGTATTCGGTATCATAGCTTGAGCACTGACCATCAGGATAGGTAGCCTTATCACTTACCACTACCGGGAACTTGTATACGCCACGGGAGCTGACCGTAGAGGCGGTTTCTGAACCGAGGAGGAAGCCCTGGGGCAACTGCTCAATATTCTTATAATATTTATGTACGCGATAGTTGAAGCCCGGAACGTCCATCACCTGGGCAAATCCACTCTTCAGGGCATCCTCAGCCTTATCCATACCCTGGGTTACAGGGCGAGATGGGGCGTACTGATGACAGATATCCTGCAGACGCTTAGCAATCTGCACACCCTCCTTGCTCCACTGTTCAGGAATCTCGTTACCGATGCTCCACATCACGATGCTAGGATGGTTGCGGTGGTGCTTTACCAGATTGGTGATATCCTTATCGCTCCACTCCTTGAAGAACTTGGCATAGCCGTTCTTGCATTTAGGATAAATCCACATATCGAAACTCTCTGCCATGACCATCATACCGAGGGAATCGCAGAGTTCCATCTGCATGGTAGAAGGCATGTTGTGGGCAGTACGGATGGCGTCGCAACCCATCTGCTTCATCATCTTGATCTGACGGATAAGAGCTGCCTTGTTCTCTGCTGCACCCAATGGACCGAGGTCGTGGTGCAGACAGACGCCCTTCAGCTTTCGGGTAACGCCATTGAGCTGGAAACCATAATCCTTGGATACGGCAATGGTACGGATACCGGTCTTCAGGGTCTGCACATCAGCCACCTTCTTTCCTTCATATCGGGTAAGTTTTACCTGATAGAGGTAAGGAGATTCCGGAGACCAGAGATGAGGATTCGCTACCTTCAGAGTAGTCTTGATTTCAGGATTGGCACCTGTGACGATCTGCTCGGCAACCTTCTCGCCAGCCTCATCCAACAGGGCTATGACGGTCTTGCCCGACTTACCAGTCTTTCCTTCCAGCAGTGCATTTACTTCTACTTCAGCTTCCTGCTTATCAGCCTTCAGGGTACGGACGAAGGTATCCCAGGTAGAGAAGTTTTCGTTGCCATAGAGTTCTACGGAAACCGGACGGTAAAGACCGCCTCCCGGATACCAGCGACTGCTTTCCTCTACATTATTAAGATGTACCTCGATGAGATTACTCTTACCAAACTTGATGAAAGGTGTGATGTCGATGCGGAAGGCATTGTAGCCGTAAGCCCACTTGCCTGCCTCCTTGCCATTGACACAGACAACAGGCTGGCTCATGGCACCGTCGAAGACGAGTACGGCACGCTTATAGCCCTTAGGAGCCGTCCAGTTCATCTTATACATACCCTCGCCTATCCAAGGCAGCGCACCAGAACGTCCCGACTTCTCGGTCTTTTCGGTTTCGCCATTCTGCTCGATGGCCACCATCTGCAGGTCCCATTTCTTATCGAAAGGTCCCGAGATAGCCCAATCGTGCGGAACAGCTACCTGCTGCCACGCCTTGCCATCACGGGAGAA
>ERZ1027171.319-NODE-319-length-22130-cov-7.826591_pt1 | contig 22130 bp, 22 predicted proteins | sample MGYA00519274_ERZ1027171 | MGnify/ENA primary metagenome ERZ1027171 (study PRJEB26926, sample SAMN06164681) | human gut metagenome | biome: ENVO:00009003; feature: ENVO:2100002; material: ENVO:00002003 | host: Homo sapiens | place: USA | collected 2012 ... | reverse complement strand
GTAGTGAATACTCATAATCTTCATAGGCGATACCGTCCCTGCCGTAAAGATGTTCAATCAGATACCCAAAGTCGTTTGTTTCCAAGCGTCGCACCTTAAAGCGTCGGCTGATTTTGTTTTCCAACAGCTTCTCCATTTTCAGATAACGGTTGATTTCATCATTCGGCATAGATACAAAGTCATTCATCAACGTGTGGTTCACTTCATGGATAAATTCCTTAAATGTCATAAAGGCAGACTTACGAATATTTTTGATGTTCATTTCCTGCTCTGTAACCATGAGCTTGAAGCCAAGAAAAAAGCGGTAGTCTACTTGATTGTCCCCAATCATGCTTACCAACGCTTCGGTCTGTTCGTCTATCTTCTGATAGGCAACCTCTTTCAATCGTCCCGTTATCAGCTTTTTTGACTGTTCCTGCTGACTTCGGATTGAGCTTTCAGTGGCAATCTGCAAGGCGTGTATCTTGCCCTCACGGGACTGTGCGATAAGCTGTCGGAAGCTATCATGCACAATGAATTTCTGTTCAGCAGATAGAAAACTGTAATTGTATGGTATCAGCTCATAGTAGGCGAACACCTCATTGTCCTTGTTCCAGACAAGGTTGTTGTCGATATATTTAATCGGGAACATAGCTCACACTCCTTACTGCCGTGATAGTTTCATGTAGTACCTGCTTATCCAGTTTCACGGCTTTTCCTGCATAAGTGGTCTTTGGTCGAAGTCCATAGGTAATGAGGGACTTTAGAAAACTGTACGGCTTCTTGCCGTCAAAGGTCTTTTGCGACATGAACCATGTGAGAGCCACGGGAATACCGAAGTATTTCAAAAATGCTCCCTCAATCATGGATAAAGGCGGTAAGTCCCCAAACAGAATGATGATAAACTCGGTTATCACAAACCATGTAATCTGTGTAAAGGTAACGGGAAAGGGTAAGTTAAAGTCATTGATTGCATACAAGACTTTTTCCACGTTCCAGATACCCGTGTAGCTTTTAATCTTTTTCATGTTTCGTTTCAACTCCTTTCTTCAATTAGAAAAGGACAGCCGTTTTCAGACTGTCCCTAATCAAAAAAGCTGTCAGAAGCAACAATCCTTGTCGCTGATCTTCCAGCTTCTTACCACGGTATCTCACACATACCGTAACTTGTTTCAATAAAAGTTCCCTCAAAGGATAAATCCCTACCGTATGCTTCATAGTCAATATAATTCTGCAAACTAGGGGGAATATCGCCAAGTGCCTGCAATTCATCAATAAAGTAATAGGCAATGTCGGTCATATCCTCACAGCCAGCGTATAAAATCATATCGTCCTTATGGTCGTACACTTCTTCCAGACTTCCATAATTTGATACAAATTCGTCTAAGCTGTCCGTAATGTAGTCGGGAAGCTCACATATCATTTCATACATTTCATTCAGTTCTTGAATAGAAATATATTCGCCAATCTCAATCGGGAAATTTTCAGTATCATGTATGGCGTATTCTTCGTATCGTTCATTCAGTCCGATACGCTCGGCAACATCTTCTTCATCAATCAGAAAAGAGAACCAGTCGCCAACTAAATAGCCCTCATTGTATTTCCCAAGATTAGCGATATACACACGCATATCCTCTACCATAGCAACACCTCACTTTTACGGCAGTTCATAGATACCGTGGTCGGTTTCAACGAATTTTCCGTTATCGTCAAGGTACTGTCCGTAGCCCTCAAAATCAAAGTATCGGATAATGCTTTCAGACAACGCATTGTAGGCAGGATTTTGTTCCAAAACTGTCCTTGCAACGTCGGTCATGTTTTTGCATAAAGGGTAATGGGTAATCTCATTTCTGTATGTATGCAGTTCTTCCAAACTGGTATAAAAATACAACAATTCCTCACAATCTTCCTGCATATCAGAGGGCAACTCTGTGAAAAGGGTGTATAGATTGTTGAGCTGACCTGCAATGGTATCTTCCTTTACCTCATCAGCAAAGGGAAGCTCCTTTTCAATAATACGGTAGTCCTCACTGTCCATAGATACTTGCAGGCGTTCCTCAAAAACATCTGCGTCAATGGGAAGTGTGAGCCATACAGATAGTTGTTCCTCGCCAGCAGGAGCAATACTTTCTATCAATACTCTTAATTCTTTCAATCGTTATCACGTCCTTTCTGTAATGCTTCAGCTATGATAGTGTAAGGGACACCAAAGACATAGCCTGCGAAATCTTCTAATTGTTTCAGCGGATAGTCGGCAAGGTTCAGTCGCTTCATTTTGTACCATACCATACGCTTATGATGTGGTAAGTCAGAAATGTAAGTACAGCCAATCCTTGCCTGCATATCCGAAAATATATCTTTCAAGTAATCACTCCAATCTTAAATTTAGGTATAGAAAAAGCAGTCAATCCTAAGACTAACTGCTTTGTGTGTGGATATGAAGTTATTAAGCTGAAAGTTATCGCTCTGACATATATTTTTGTATTTCATCAGAGGTCAATTTTCTTATCTGTGTATTTGCATATTCTCTGTATTCTTCAATAATAAAAACTGGCTTCATATCTTTGCAAATTTTTCCTTTGTTCTTTTTTAGATATAACTGTAAGTCCTCGATGTTCGCAAAGATTTTGTATGAAAGTCTGCCATTTTCACTTTTCAGTTCATAAATACCACATGGCTTTTTCATACTATAATCAGCAGTACGCAAATATAATTTTGCAATTTCTAACGATTTAAAAGGAAAATTCCACCGTTGTAATCCACGTTTAGGGTCATGTTCAATGCAAATGCACCGCCCACAAGTCCCACAAATATATTGTGTATGCTTTTCTAAACAATCCAATGGATTTAAGAGTGGTGTTATTCTGTTTTTATCAACATAACATTCCATACACATTTCAATTTCACTCCTTTTGCAATTTCTTATTTTTCGCTTTCTTCATATCCACATTATATCAGTTCTGTTTAAGCCAAGCAATGAAATTCATCATGCCGTTGTTTTTCTCTGTGTACCATTCCGTTCCCCCCTTTCATTCCCCCTTAGCCCACTCCCAAAGGGGGAAAGGTATGTTTGCGTAACCGCAAACAGTGATAAGAGAGTACGACTACGCACCGATAATCTTATTGAACAGCTCTAACAGTACATCTTTGACACCGCCTGCATTGAATACCAATCCAACAGCTACAAGAGCAACCACTAAGAAGCCGATAAGTTTTGAAAACTCACGCTTGAACCCTAAGTAAATACCAATAACCACAATCGCCATAAGCACTAAAGACTGTGCATTGCTTAAAAACCATGTATATAAATTTTGTCCGAAATTCATTTAATTTTCCTCGCTTTCTTTTATTTCAATCATTTGTCGGTCAGCTTCCTTTCCGACACTCATAATACACATCAGAACCACGCCGATACCCATGCCAAGTGATCCCAGCAGTAAGTCCTTAATCAATTCCAACATCATAGTCAATCACTCCGTTTCTTGTTCTATCAGTTCGTTTACCGAAGCCGTCTGCTGTCTGATTATCTGCTTGTGCTTATCTGTCAGCTTTGCCTGCTGTTCAATGGTTTTGAGATAGTCGGTCTGATTGCCAGCGTCTATCTGTTTCAGCATTCTCAAGGTCGGTGCAACCTGTCTTTGTAGCCAGTTCAGCGTCCTTTGCAGAGTGTAAGGCTCTGGCTTTGTCGTCAGCTTCACGGGCGGTCGTCCCTCGCCAATGAACCAAGACCAGCGGGCGTTGGTTTTCCAGTCGCTTTTCCGCTTGTCCGCTTCCTTGTCGGCAAAGCGGATATACTGATTGATAATAGAAAATGCCGTCAGCTCTGCGTCGTAGTGGGTCAGCAGTTCTCTAACGGCATAGTAGGCACGCTCATTTTTCAAACGTATCTCAAATCGGTTTTTAATGGGGACTTCCTCAATCGGTATCCTTAATTTTGAGGATTGTTCATAATTCTTTTCATAGACACAGAAGTACACTTCGCTTGTAAATGAACCAATGTAAAGGGTGTGTCCCATGCCGTCCTTGTTGGTTTCGTTGTGCTTTACCAGCTCCCCAGAACCATAATTCTTGAAGCTACGGAATTTAGAAATACATTCCTCATTCTTGCATTTTTCTATTAGCTCTGGAATATCCAATAAACCCGTTCTGTCATTGATTGCAAGGTCAAGGCGTTTCATCACACCGCCCTCAACCAGTGCGTCCATGAAGAAGTCATACCAGCTACGCTCTTGTGCCAGCAGATAGCTTTCAAACTGGCGACAGCCTTTGCCTTTCAGTTCCAGCAGGACACCTTTTCCCTTGTCTTGTGAAGTATAAACGAACACGTCCCCGATATAGTAATGTTCGGTGTACTTGTAATGTCCGAAATCTTCGTGAAGCATATAGCTGATGTTCAACTTTAATATGTCCTTGATAACGTGCTGTATATCCAGCGTGGGAAATCGGATACGCACATAATCAAAGAGCAGGAACATAGGAGCGTCGGGATTGAATTTTTCTACCGCTTCCAGTAGCTTGTGCTTCATATCCTCGGTCAGTGCTACCTTGCCAGCTTCGATACGGCTTAGATGTTCACGGCTGATACCAGCCATGATTGCAAGCCTTGTCTGCGATACGCCGTAATCACTGCGTTTTGCTTTCAAGGTGTTCAGAAAATCAGTATCATTCAGTTGTCATACCCCCAATCGTGATATTGTTGTGATTTTGTGATATTTTCAAGTGATTATCACAACTAGCTAAAAACTAAGAAAATCCTTATTCCTAGCGGACTTTTCAAGGTTTTTGAACCAGTTTCCAGCGTAATTGTGCCCCTCTGTTAGATAATGAGGGGCTAATCTATGCTGGCGTGGCTACCGCCACACCAGCAACGGCTAGTCCGTGCCGTCGCCTTTCGCTTCGCACGTCGCCGTCCCGTCCTGCCTTGCGTATGCCAGTGAGCCGATTGTCTGTAAGAAATCATGCCCTTTGGGTACAAGGGGAGTGTAGAACTCACTAATTACACTTGTCCCTACATCACAGTAGCCACGCCCTTTGATACGCTTCTGGAAAAACTGCTTTTTCACATCACTTCCAAAGAGCATACCGTAGCCAAGTTCGCTGATACGACCAAGCCCCACACGGAAGTTGAAGTTATCCCTTATCCCGTCTGAAAAATACTTTGCGTCAGGTCTTTGACAAGCGACAATCAGAAAGTAGCCTGCTTGTCGTCCAAGCATAACGATTTTCTTTAGCTGGCTAAGTAAGCTCATGCTTTCCTTTGTTGCCAGCATTTCAAAAAATGCCACATATTCATCAAAGATAAGAAAGCAGGGCGGTAGTCCCAAGTAGGCGTAGTTTTCGCCCGTCTTGTAGTTCGGGTGCTGTTTCATTTTTTCGCTTCGTGCCACCATGCCGTCATAAAAGGCATTGACGCAATCAATCATTTCTTCTTTGGTATGATAGACATTCGGCATAACCGTTCCCAAGTCGGCAAGGTCAGCGTTCTTCGGGTCTAAGATGTAAAGCTCGGCGTTGGTCTGCAACAAGACTTCAATGAGTGTCAGAAGAAAATAAGTCTTACCGCCACCAGTTCCACCAGCTATCAGAGCGTGAGGGAGTGCGTCATATTCCCAGACAAGATTTTTCATCAGTCGCAAGCACCCGTTTTCTGCCTTGACTTCTTCAATGGAAATACGGTTCGCTATCATATCGTAAAGTAGGGTGTACTCGATATAGCCGTCATGAAGCGTCTTGTCGGTAAGCTCACAGTACAAACCACTTTCCAGCTTATCCTCTAACCGCAGGAGCTGGTCTTGATACTTTCCTAGTGTGATTTCACAGCGGATATGAAGCAATCCCGTGTTCATCTGATAATAGATTTTTGGAAACCAGACGATTTTTTCTCTTGATCTGCCTTGCAGGTCAGTGAAAAAACCGCTGTCCTTGACAGTATCGGCTTCATACCACTTATTTTCCAGTATCATTCTTGCCAGTTTTTGACGGTGCAATAACTGTTTGAAACGGTCATAACAGAAGCGATAATACAGAAAAGCGACCAATGCACAAACACCAGTCGCTATCAGTATAGTTATGAAGTTGTAAGAGGATAGTGTCAGTCCATTATATAATAAGCTGAACTGCTCCCAATCGGTACGCATGAGCTGTTTTATATTCAGTAGCAGGATAACCGCTACGAACAAAAGCAGAAGCGTACTCAATGAAAAGCGATAAACAAGGGTCTTGTCGCTGGCTCTGATACGCTTTCCCTTATATTTCAATAGGTTCATAAATGCTCCTTTCTTTGCATGGAAAAAGCGGTCAATCGTTAAAGACTAACCGCAATTATATGAAGTATGATTATTCCATTTTTTCTTGACATTCGCTACACTCTCTATCATGGATTGAAATGATACCACCACATTTAGAGCAAGTGTATTTTTCTTTCTGTTTTTCCATAAAGATTTCTAAACCATGCTGTCGTACAGTATTGCTGTTTTCCATGAGGCTTGCTTGATACCTTTTGTTATAACTTTTTTCAAGATTTTTAATCAATTTACAAGGATAATCGGAACATTCAAAACAGTAAGATAGTCCCTTATCTTTGATACAGTCCTTTATTTTACATTTACGGCAATGCTCAGGTTTTCCTTTATCGCTATTCAAACAACCTGCACATGATTTTTTATGGTAGCAATGCTTGTAGCAGACAAGACAATTCATTCCACAAGGAGCAAACATAGTAGTATCAATATTTTCTTTTGGCATTTTCATAATGGGCTACTCCTTTCTTTTTATATCTACATTATATCAACTCCATATATCCGCCACAATGAAAATTAAATCGCTTACTTATTTTTTCGTCTGTCCCTGCGGATTGTTGTTCTGTGGATTTCCTGCTGGTTGATTGCCTTTGTTTTTTAAGATAATATCATCAGCCTTGATATACCAGTCCACGTCAGCCCCTCTAAAGTTGGCATTTGCTACCGTATCAGCTATCGGATTGATAAGCTCCACTTCGGCATTGTACGGATAGTCCTTGACCGCTACATCAGCAGGAATAGACACTTGTATCATGCGTTCCTGCACACTACATTTGAGGTCATAGGTTCTGCGTTTGATTTCTTCACTTGTCGTTCCGTCCTCATTTTCCATACGCACCTCATGTCTAAGTGCAGAGAACTTCAACACACCGAATGTTTTTTCTTTATCTAATACAATTCCATTTGCTAATCTCATAATTTTATACCCCCTTATTTACTTTCCACTGGCAACATATCATCAGCCAGTAAGATATAGTTTGTAAAGCCACGCCCACGGATATTGTAGCCCTCTGCGGTAATGCGTGGGTTAATCAGTTTGATTTTCTGCTCTGGCTTGAAATGCTTCTCGCCAGCTTTGGCAGGAATGGTTACGATAATATCGTCTGCACGCTGTACATCTGAATACAAGTTGTAGCTTCTTGATACGGGTGTGTAGCGTCCGTTAATGCGTTGCTGTTCAACCTTACTTTCGCCTGCAAATTCTAAATTGCCGAATGTCTTTTCCATGTTCGGCACAACATATTTTAATTCCATAGTGTTTTACCTCGTTTCTTTCTTTGGATTTATTTTGATAGGTTCTTATTCTGGCGGTATAGGAAATACCGGCAAGCCCCCAGATAGTAAAGGGTAAAATGTATGCTAACGCACCCTTGACTATCCGTGTTCTTGCAGGTGGTAGGCAGACAAGCCAGAATAAGCGGAAGTCTGCCGACACGGTAACGGCGGAGAGCGTGATTTTTCTTTTCTCATACAGTTACCACCTTATGATTTTTTCATGTGACGGCGTTTGTAGAAGTATGTGCCTGCAAGACCGCCAGCAGAAGCAAGCAACATCACGATAAACGCCATAAGATTAGTGCTGTCGCCCGTTTTTGGACTGTCCGTTCTAGTTGGCGTATAGGGTGTCGTTGGTGTTTCTGGTTCTTCTGGAACTTCTGGTACTTCCTTGATTGTTACCGTCTGCCCCTCGTCCTCAATGTCTTTATGCTCCGTAACCTTTTTCGGTTCGTCTGGATTGCTTAAATCATACAATTCTTCAAAGGTTACAAGCTGTTGACCGCCAAGCTCGGAAGCGTCAAAGGTAAAGGCAATCTGTACTTCCATATTTTCACTGTCAGCGGTAAAGGTATAATCATTCTCTACACGTTTACCGTCAATGATAAGCTCCGCATTTTCTTCTTGTAACATCTGCCAGCCCACAAGCTGATACTTTGTGCCGACTTCCAAGCCCTCTAAAGTAACGGTATCAACAATCGTTACGTCTTTGCCTGCTTCAATTTCTTTCTTGCCGTTCTCAAAGGTAGCTGTGGTTTGTATCTTGATGATACGCTCGGTAATCAATACCGTTTGCCCGTCGTCCTCAATATCCTTATGTTCTGCCACTTTGACGGGTTCTTTGGGATTACTTAAATCGTACAATTCTTCAAAGGTTACAAGGTTCTTGCCACCTAGAGCAGAAGCGTTGAATGTATAGGCAATTTCGACTTTCATTGTTTCATCATCAGCAATAAAGGTATAGTCGTTCTCTACACGTTTGCCGTCAATGATAAGTTCGGCGTTTTCGTCCTTAATCATCTGCCAGCCTTTCAACTGATACTTTGTTCCTTTCACAAGCCCGTCTAATTTGACGGTATCAATGATTGTTACCTCTTTGCCAGCAATGATTGACTTTTCGCCGTCCTTGCTGGTCGCTGTGGTATGGATTGAGATTTCTTTTTCGTATTCATCAGTCAATGTGCCTAAATCAACGGTTACTTTGTTTCTGGAAATCACAATCTCAAAAGGTGGGATAAGTTCAAAGCCCTTGTTGCTGTCAGAACGTAATTCTTCAATAATGTAAGTGTCATATAATAACGCTCCTTTGCTGTCGTCTGGTTCAGAAGTTCCAAACCATACGCCGTCCTCACTGGTCTTGCCCTCGTTGGTGTTGTTCTTGTGGGAAGCCCAGTCAGAAGAAGTAGAGAACTGCCCGTTATCGTCCGTTACGACAATATGGCTTTCACCCGTCGTCTTGCTTGTGATCCTAAAAAGAACATCAGCAAGACGCTTGTGCGTACCTGCTCCAATCTTCACGCCCTCTAAATCGCCACGCTTAATTTGATTGTAGACAGAATGGGCTTCGTTGGTTAAATCCACAATTTTTCCATTCTCTGTAATGGTAAACTCAATCGCTTTTGCACCGTCCGTCAAGTAGCCCTCTGGTGCTTCGCTTTCTTCGATACGATATTTCCCATGTGGTAATAAATCAGCAGAAGTAGAAGCCACGCCCTCAATGTCCGTATGAATGGTCTTTACGACTTCATTTTTCTTGTATAATTTTCCCTCAACCAATACGGCACTGTCATTTAGGGAAATAATTTCAAAGGCAGTATCTTTCAAAGTAGCTCCGCCTTGTGCTTTGGTGTCTTTCGTTTCTAAATCACGTTTCTGGATTTTGACACCGCCACGGATAACCTTGTCTGATACAGAAAATTGATTGCTTCCAGTCAGTATGGCAAGGTCGCCGTCCTCGCTAATCTGTGTTAAATACATTCCTTTGATTTGTTCTTCACTGCCGTTTGCCTGCATATATGCACCATCTAACAAATAGCCGTCTGGTGCTTTGACTTCCTCTACGGTTAATGTACCTAATGGAAGTACGGCGTTGCCGTCCTGCATATAGAAGCTGTCGCCAGCGACTTTGTAAGCGTCGGCTAAACGGGTAACGTAATGGATTGTACCGTCGCTGTCTTTTTCAGCGATTGTCTTTGTCGTCCATGTACGAGTTGGTTCAGCAGGAAGATTATCTTTGTTGTAGTAGCCAGCGTAATACTTCCATGTGAACTCCGCACCCTCTAAGGTAGCGTCGCCTTGCGGATTGCTTTTCTGTGTTTCCATATCAATTTTGAAAAGCTCAATCAAGGTATCGGTTACTTTTGGCGTGTCAGCTACTTTCAAAGTCACTGTTTTTCCTGCTTCAACCTTTAGAGAATACACAGTATTATCAATCTTGTAGCCAGTCGGTGCGGATAATTCCTTGATATAGACTATGCCAGCCTTGACTTCTACGGTTTCGGTATTGCCGTTGTTATCTGTCGTAAGGGTGGCAAGCTGGTTTGTGCAGTCCTTATCAGAAAAGACACCATACGTCGCACCAGCGATACTGTAATTTCCGTTACCGTCTGTAATGCTGGTGTTGGTGGAACTCTTTTGTAGTGTAGCGTTACCTACATTAAGGTTCGCCCAGAACTGTCCCAATTCCTGCCCCTCGCCAGAGTAGATATAACCGCCACATTCATAGCGTCCTTTATTTGCTTTGACAAAGGTTTTCGCTCCTACGAATACTTCGTCCTGCGTTGCCTTTGGAATTTCATTATAGGAAGCTCGCACGTTATCACACTGCCAGCCAAGATGTACGCTCAATCTCTGCCAGACAACCAACTGTCTTAAAAGGTAGGCGTGATTACTGCTCAAACCGCCGTGGCTGTCCGTGTATTGCTTGACGTATTCAATGGATAAGGCAACGTCGGCTATCTGGTCAGCACTCATGCGTGTGCTTGCGTCAGCTCTGGTCTTATATCCATTTCTAAAGTCCGTGTTAATGTCAATACAATAAGCGTCCTCACCCTCAACGGTCAAATGTCCCTCGTTAAAGGTTGAACCGATAGAACCGTCATTCATTACTTTTTCAACGATACCGACACGCTCATCAGATTGTGTCCAGTATTGCTTGCTTTCGGCATGAACAATGGTACTCGGCAAGGCGGTAACGATAGTCGCAAAGGCTAAGAAGCCCGTACATAATCGCTTGAATATCTTTTTCATAATTCTTAATGCTCCTTTCATTTTGGGTAAAAAAATAGACGCTCTTTTCTGAACGCCCTACATTGAAAAGGGATACTCTTTTACAAGTACCCCTCAAATTTAATATTTAATTTGTTGTGTTCCCACACTCTATATCAACTACTACTGAAACATTGATATAGTTTTTAATCTCTTTATTTCGGATTTTATCACCCTCACTTGTAAACACGATATGCTTGAAAAAGTGCCTAAAATTAAGGATTTCTACATAGTTTTTCGTTGTAGCAACACACAAGTCTCTATATGACTTGTATGCGGGAACATATCCACGGGCTGGATTTTTTTCACGGCATAGCCGTTTTTGCACAAATACAGCAAATCGCGCTGCTGGGTTTCGGGATTGCAGGAGATATACACAACCTTTTTCGGTGCGAGGGTGACGAGCGCCGAAAGGAATTTTTTATCACTGCCTGCGCGGGGCGGGTCCATCAGCACGACGTCCGCGTGCTCGCCTGCCTGTGCCGCCGCAAGCATAAATTCACCCGCATCTGCTTCAAAAAAACGGATATTGCCGATGCGGTTGATTTTTGCATTTTCTTTTGCATCCTTCACCGCATCGCCGTTTAATTCCACGCCGATGACCTGCTTTGCGTGCGGCGCGGCAAAAATCCCGATGGTACCCGTGCCGCAGTATGCGTCAATGACGGTTTCGTGTCCCTTTAAGTCGGCGAATTCCAAGGCTTTGCGGTACAGAATTTCCGTTTGTACGGGATTGATTTGATAGAACGCACGCGCCGAGATGCGAAAAGTCATATCACCCAGCTGTTCCTCGATTTTGCCGTCGCCGAACAGCACGAATTCCTCTTTGCCGAGCACCATGCTCGTTCTTCGGGGATTCACGTTTTGCAGTACGGTGGTGATTTCGGGGTGTGCTTTTAAAAGGGCGTTGACAAACGAACGCTTTTTCGGGAATTCCCGCACCCCCGTGACCAAAACCACCATGATTTGCCCGCTTCGGAATCCGCGTTTGACCAAGACGTGCCGCAAAAATCCGCGTTTTGTGTCGGGGTCAAAGGGAAACAGCTTAAAGCTTTTTAAAAGTTTGCGCACCGTGGCGATAATTTCATCGGCTTTTTCGTCCTCGGTCATGCAGTGTTCTGCGGCAACGACCTTGTGCGAAGCGGCTTGATAAACGCCCGAAATGATATTTCTGTGTGCATCCAAAGCGAACGCCGCCTGCACCTTGTTTCGGTAATGATAAGGATTTGGCATCCCGATGATTTCTTCTACACGGCAGAAGCGTCCGAGCAGCCGTATGCACTGCACCTGTTTGTGCTGTAACTGCTGTGCATAGGTTAAATTTTGCAGCTGACAGCCGCCGCATTTTTTGGCATACGGACAGCCGTGTCGGGATTGCGCCATTTTACAATGCTCCTTTTGTGTATTATATATTGTATAATAACATGTTTCATCTCTTTTTGCAAACTGCGTCAGGTACGTACTGTAATCTGTCAATTTGTTCTGTGACGTGTTCAGAATTTGTGTGTTCACATGAAAAACAGAGCCGAAATAGAGAACATATCGGATAGATAATAGACACTTTTAAGCGAAAAGAGCAATTTGCACAAATACGCGCTCTGCTTTTTGGTCAACATTTTAACTGATAGCGGTTTACAAATGAAAACGGAAGTGTTATAGTAAAGATACAAAACGCAGAACGGAAAGGAGTGACATACAGCATGGAACAGATTAGTGAAATCATTACAAAATTGGCAGAGACTTTGACAAGCCTCGGTCTGCCCGTAGCGGAAATCGAAGCATTCTTCGGTGAACTCATCGGGAAGATTACCGAAATCCTCGGGCCGATTATCGGCGGCATCGGCGGCTGAGAAATGTGAGCAAAACAGCGGAACGACGGCGTGTTTGCGCCGCCGTTTTCTTTTAGAGGGATAAATATGCAACGGATTATAAAAAAGAGTTTACTGCTGTTCGGCATAGGCGTATTGCTTTTGTGCCTGTGCAGCTGTCAAAATAAAGAGGATGACCCGCAGGGCACTTCTGAGCCGCATGCCGCGGTACAGGATGTTTCGGCGGCAACCGTGCCCCGGGCAACCGTGCCCGCATCTGCGGACGCGGAAACGAAAAAACCGACGGCGTCCGCCGAAGCGACTTCTGCGACGTTGTTCACCGTGCCGGAGAAAAAGGGCGATATGGTATTTACGGAAGATGCAAACGACCCGTTCATACAGGCGATTGTGCAAAAGTACAAGGTTGACCCTGCACGATTGGCGGGGATTTACGCGGTACCCGCGGGCGACAACAACTACTTTTGGGAATTCAACGGCACAACGGATGCGGACGGGAAGCTTGTGCGCAATGAGAAGACGTTAAAATATGTCTATACCGTCACCGCGGATAAGACGGAAATTTGCCGCACAGGCGGATTCACCGGGAATGACGGCTTGGGTATGGCGCAGGGGTATTTGGTGTTTGAAACGAATAAACAGATGATACTGCCTGAATTTGAAACACAGCTCGGCGGCTGATGGTCTGTATCTGACGCTTTTTTGCGCCCTGTTCTTTACAGAACAGGGCGTATTTTATATGTGCTGTACGGATTCTTTTCTGTCATTATGTTTGACGCGGTTGACGAAACACATAGTCTTTGATAGAATATGTTTTCACATGCAGAAATGCGACGGTATGCGGTAAGCCTTCGCCGAGAACAAGAGGTTGTAACGGATTATGCAGTCACAGGAAAAGTCGGAAATCAGCAGGGATTTAATTATTAACGCCGCCACAGAGGAATTTTGTGCGTGCGGTTTTCAGGGCGCTTCTGTCCGCCGTATTTGTAAAGCAAGCGGTGTAACGAACGGAAGGCTGTTTCATCATTTTAAAGATAAAAATGAAATTTTCTTGGCGGTGGCAGAGACCTATTTCCAAACACTCGCCGCGTATATGGAGCAGTTTCGGCCGGATTTTTCAAAAAGTCTGGAAGAGAATTCCCTTTTGCTGTTCGCACACTGGCAGAATTTTTGGCGTCTGTATCCGAATACGGATAAGCTGTTCATCCAAATCAGAATCAATCCGCCGCAGGGTTTGCAGCGGGAACTGCTGTCTGCACGGCGGCGTACCTTTGTGCGCAGTCTGAAGATGGTTTTGCACGGCATTTTCGCCTTCTTTTATCCGAATGATATTGAACAGCAGGCGTTTTTGACGGGCGTTTGGCTGTCTGTTTTGGATTATACGGTGGTCGGCATCGGCTTGCAAAAAATAGATTTGTATGATTCCATGGAAGAGTGGATGCGTTCGCAGGCAAGCATGTTCCAAAAAATCCTGATGGCATTCCTGTACGGTGTGGACAGCGAAAGCTTTGCGGCACTGCGGCGGGAACGGCACATGCATCTGCCGGATATGGATTCGGATATATAAGTAAAGTTTCGGTATAAACAGCGCATCGCTTCGGGAATTATTCGAAGCGATGCGCTGGTCAAAAAAAGTAAATTTTGCTCCCCTTGTCAGGGGAGCTGTCGAGCAAAGCGAGACTGAGGGGTATTAAAAGGCTTAATTTATCATGCTTTTCTCTCTCTCCGTCACACGCAAAGCGCGTTCCACCTCCCTCGTCAGAGGGAGGAAATTGGTTTTTCGACAGACTGAACCGCTTCGGGCATTATCCGAAGCGGTTCTTTTATGACTATGGGGCAGTTTCGCAGTGTGCAACGGCGTAGTCCAGCAGAATATTGATGATTTCGTTTCGCGAACGGTTGACGTGAACAGACGGCGGCAGGCGATACGGAAAGGTCTGCTTTTATTCCCGCTTCTTTCTCGATTCTCAAAAACAGAGCGCCAAACAAACTTTTATTAGCAGATATGCGAATTGATAAAATTTTGACAGAAGTATACACTGATGTTAATAAGCAAAACGTGTATTTTCGGCGAACAGGGACATGTCCTGCGCCGAAATCGTTTTTATGAAGAAGGGAGACCAATCATGCAAAAGAAACTACTTAGTCTGTTTTTGTCAGCACTGTTGCTTCTTTCCTGCTTCTCGGTAGGCTTTATTGCCTTCGCACAGGAAGCGCAGGCGGAAGACGCGGAAGCGGCGGTAGAAACCGTGGTTGATGCAGAAGAAGTTGATGAAACAGCCGAAATGCTGGAAGAGTATCTCGAACTTTCCGAGCAGGAAGACGAGATGACGAAGGCACAGAGAGAAAAGTTTGCCGCTGTCAAGGCATTTTTGAATGACAGCTTCAATACTTTGACCTCTGAAGAAACTGTTGCAAAGGTAAAGCAGATGCTTTCCGATGTGACGGACACCGCAATCACCGCGCTGAAAGGCGGTCCTGTCGGTGAATTTGAGGATAAGGTCAACGCTTTTGAAGGCAAGATAAACACTGCCACGCCAAGCGATGAGGACCTTGCCGCTTATGAAGCTTTGGTTGCGGCTTACAATAAGCTGACCGATGCGCAGAAGGGCGAAGTTGAAATTCTGACCTTCGACAAATTTTTCCATCTTGTGATTGACCGTGAGTACTATGTTGAGCGTGCGAAATATGAAAAAGCACCGGCAGCAAAGGATTTGTACACCGCTGCACAGGAGAATGCAGTAAAGCTGCTCGGCAATGTCGGTTATATTGCTTGCTTTGAAGAAGCGGCGGCATTGGCATTGGCAATTGACAACGCCAAGCTTTCCGCGCAGGAAAAAATTGATGCGTTCGGCGCGGCAAGTGTAAACGCACGCGTATACGCGGCGGCTTACTACAAAAGCTACGGTACGATGTACAACAAGCTGAACGGTTCTTCTATTAAAAACGCAGTGTATAACATTATGACCGCTTACGGCAAAGAAGCGGTTAAGGCAGATCCCTTCACAGAGACATCTCCTGCGAAGGTTTCAAAACCCAACGAAAAGGATACCGAAAAGTATCCGGGCGGCAAAGAAGACCCGCAGTACATTGCTGATTTTGCCGTATATATGGAAAATCAGATGGCGATTGCCGAATACAACTGCCGCAAGGCAAACCATACCACGAAGTATGAACTGGAAGCTTTCGATAAGATTGCAGCTGTTGCGCCTGAATACGCAGCGATTGTAAAGCTGATGAAAGATTCTATGTCGGCAGTAGATGCATTTGCGGCGAGTTCTGCAAATCTTGCCCCCGCCAAAAAGGTTGTTGCGGATTTCGAAAAGCTGAATGCATATCAGCAAAAATTCATTACAGACTGCGGCATTGTTTTGCGTACTGTACCGAATCCGTATGCAACCTCTGTCAGTACGACCAAAAAACAGGCGGGAGCGCTGTATCTGCAGTGTGCGGATATTGCACAGTATGATAAATTTACGGCATTCCTTGCGGTAATTGATTCTATCGATGAGCCGTATACCAATGAAGACATTGTCCGTGCAAAGGATGCATACAACGAAGTGCCGTCTTCTTTGCGCGCAAACATTCCCGAAGAAGTAAATGCGAAATACAAAGCGATTTTGGCGAGCATCGCGCCCGACAGACCGTCTTTGGATGAACCCGACCTTGCAGTATTCAAAAAGACCGTAGTGACTTACCCCGAAAAGGCTACAAAAGAACAGGTTGCAACCGCATTGCCGCGTTTGCAGAATTTGCTTTGCGACGTGCTCCTGCCGATTCTCGGTGTGGACGGCGGTTTGACGGGTATGGTCAACAACGGACTTTACACCAACGCGACTGTAACAGAACTTTGTAAATTCCTGTTCCCGACCTTGGTTGGGTTAATCAATATGGATGGATTCCCGTCTATAGCGGCTTCTTTTGTAAAGGTTGCCCCCGAAAAGCTTGCAAAAGCATTGAACGAGCCTGAGGATGCAGGCAAATTTGCAGGTGCGATTAACGCATTGAATGCGGCGCAGGCGGCAGGTCAGGTGGCGTATGGCCAATATCTTGCCGCGGGCGGCGAAAAAGACGATGTCAAGCTGTATACCCTGTACTGGACCGAAAACTTTACGGTTGAAAACGGTGCTTGGGGCTTCCGGGACGGCGATAAAGAAGGCTTTACAAATGCCGTTTCTGCTGTATTCCGTGCAGTTTCCATCATCACTATGCTGTTGACTTTCGAAAACAGCATCAGCACCACTAACGGTACTTACACGTATAACGCATATGAAGACCTCGTGCCGATTTTTGAAGTGCTTGACCTGCGCGATTACATGTCCTCTCATGAGTACACCTTGTATGTAAAAGAGGTATCTGCGCAGAACTCTAAGCTTGCGATGGATGCGCGCATCCGTCCGATCCTCGTTCCGATTTTCAACCTGATTGACGACTTCGCGGCAGCTCCGTTGGATACACTTCTCGATGTACTGCCGAAGCTTGCCTATGCGCTGGACAGCGGTCTCCTGAACACACAGGTCGGTACACTCATCAGCAAACTCGGTTTCGGTTTGGGCGATTCCCTGAAATTAGACCTGACTACAGAAGGCATCTTTGATATGGTTGCGCCGATGCTCAAGGATATCGTTGTCCGTGAGGCGGGCGTTAACGAAGAAACCGGCGAAAAAATCACCGAAGTCAAAATTTCCATCAATTTGGACAAAGCGAAATTCCTGCAAATGATGAAGGATATGTCCGGCTGCGGCGATGCAGTGATTAAAAACAGCAAGGCGCGCGGGCAGGCTTACCGCTTGGGTATTGACAGCGACAAGCCCGATGCATTCGTGGTACTGTTCCGCTGGCTGTACGGCGAAATCACCACGAAGGACAACATGCGTGCAATTAAGACGGTTATTGACAGCACGGACCTCAACAGCGTTGTCAAGCTGCTGATTAAGACCGTTCTGAACCGTGTTGCGGAAACCCCGACGGACGATGCTTTGGTTGCGCTGGTAAACCTTGCCGCACCGAAAGCACCCGAAATCAAGCTTCCGGGCGAAATCGGCGACCTGTTCCCGAATAAGGATAAGGACAACGACAAGGATAACACGAACGGCGGTACAGAACAGACCGGCGATCCGTCCATCCCGAAAACAGGCGGCAGCATTATGACCATTTGCTTCTCCCTTGCGGCTACTGCGGCGCTTGCCGGCGGCGCAATGCTCGCAAAGAAAAAGAGCGAAGAGGAATAAGCACCCCGACACGGCTTTTGAAAGCATAATTCTCTAAAAAGACGGCGGCAGAAAACGCACAATCGTTTTTTGCCGCCGAATGTTCAAGCCTCTGTGCGTATCCGCGCACAGGTATATGAATTTTGCATAAGTGTTTTTCTCTTATATCGGATGTTAAAAAGTGCATCCGTCCCCTGCGGTTGTTTCCGCGGGGGATTTTTCTTTTATCTGCGGGGGAGGAGAGGCGTTGAAAAAGATAAGACGCTCTCTTCCGTAAACGCGGTACAATAACCGCAAGCGGTTATTGTACGAACGAGGTCCCTTTGCCTGACGGCAAAGACGGACGATTGTACCATCACGCTGACGCTATGGTACAATAACCGCAAGCGGTTATGTACGAACGATGTCCCTTTGCCTGACGGCAAAGATGGACGATTGTACCATCACGCTGACGCTATGGTACAATGTGAAAAGGACTATAAAAAGATAAAAAAAGAATGGCAGATTCTGCATTTTTCCTATTGATAAATCCTTGTCAAAACTGTATAATATTTTCGTATGGTTAAGACAAAGGACAAGCGATGCGGTTTTTGCCGCCGAAAATCCCTTTCGTCTTAAGAAAGGAGTTCAAAACATGATTAACTATTCCCATGAAGTTGAAAAGATGTGCTGCGTCAAAAAAGGACCGCATCACGGACCCGCTCCGATTCCCGAGGAGGGCAAATGGGTCAAGGCTTACGAGATTAAAGACATCTCCGGTTTTTCGCACGGTGTGGGCTGGTGCGCACCGCAGCAGGGTACCTGCAAGCTCTCTCTGAATGTCAAGAACGGCATTGTCGAGGAAGCGCTTGTCGAGACCATCGGCTGTTCGGGTATGACCCACTCCGCGGCAATGGCGGCAGAGGTTCTTCCCGGCAAAACGTTGCTCGAGTGCCTCAACACCGACTTGGTTTGCGACGCAATCAACGTGGCTATGCGTGAAATCTTCTTACAGTTTGTTTACGGCAGAACACAGTCCGCTTTCTCTGAGGACGGTCTTGTGGTCGGCGCAGGTCTTGAGGATCTCGGCAAAGGGCTTCGTTCGCAGGTCGGCACCATGTTCTCCACCAAATTAAAGGGCGTTCGCTATATGGAAATGGCGGAAGGCTATGTCACCAGAATGGCGCTTGACGAGGACGACCAGGTCATCGGCTATGAGTTCATCAAGGTCGGCAAAATGCTTGAGGACATCCGCCACGGCGTATCCGCTGACGAAGCACTGAAAAACAATACAGGTTCATACGGTCGTTTTGCAAATGCTGCAAAATATATCGACCCTCGTGAAGAATAAGGAGGGGCAAAACAATGGCTAACGATGTAATTTTTGAAGGTAAAGAAAGAAGACTGGCGAAAATCGAGAAATGCCTTGCCGAATACGGCATTGCAAGTCTGGAAGAAGCCAAAGCGCTTTGCGATGAAAAGGGTATCGATGTGGAATCCATCGTCAAAGGCGTTCAGCCCATCGCGTTTGAAAATGCGGTTTGGGCATACACCCTCGGTGTGGCGCTTGCCATTAAAACAGGCGTAAAAACCGCGTCTGACGCGGCGGCAACGATCGGTAAGGGCCTGCAGGCATTCTGCGTGCCCGGTTCGGTTGCAGAGCAGAGAAGCGTAGGCCTCGGCCACGGCAACCTCGGGGCAATGCTCCTCAACGAAAACACCAAATGCTTTGCATTCCTTGCAGGGCACGAATCCTTCGCGGCGGCTGAGGGCGCAATCGGTATTGCAAAGACCGCAAACAAAGTCCGCAAAGAGCCGCTTCGCGTTATCCTGAACGGCCTCGGCAAGGACGCGGCAATGATTATTTCGAGAATCAACGGCTTCACCTATGTAAAGACCGATTACGACTTCTACACGGGCGAGCTGACCGTTGAAAGCGAAACCGCTTACTCCGACGGCGAGCGCGCGGCAGTCAAATGCTACGGTGCGAACGATGTTCTGGAAGGCGTTGCCATCATGAAGAAAGAGGGTGTAGACGTTTCCATCACAGGTAACTCCACCAATCCGACCCGTTTCCAGCACCTCGTTGCAGGCACCTACAAGAAATGGGCAATGGAAAATGATGTGAAATACTTCTCCGTGGCTTCGGGCGGCGGCACAGGCAGAACCCTGCACCCCGACAACGTGGCGGCAGGTCCTGCTTCCTACGGTTTGACCGACTCCATGGGCAGAATGCACGGCGACGCACAGTTCGCAGGTTCTTCTTCCGTGCCCGCGCACGTAGAAATGATGGGTCTCATCGGCATGGGCAACAACCCCATGGTCGGCGCAACCGTTGCCTGCGCAGTGGCTGTGGAAGAGGCTATGAAATAAGAAGGTTTATTTTCTAAAACATTCTGTTTCGTTATGCAGTGAAAAAAGGCTTCCGATTTTTGTCGGAAGTCTTTTTGTGTTGTAGCGGTTTGTGCCGCGGGAGATTCTTCACTTCGTTCAGAATGACAAATTTTTGCAAACTACGTAGGGGCGTGCATTGCGCGCCCGCCGAAGTCTGATGAAATTCCGCGGAACAACACAGAGGTTGTTCCCTACGGGATTATCCAATTTACTTTGTGCCGTGGGAGCAAGCTCCCTCAGTCACGGCTACGCCGTGCCAGCTCCCTCGGTGAGGGAGCGTTATAAGGCTTGTGAAATGATAGCTCCGCCTAACACTGCAGAATGACAAAAGAATACCCCCGCAGGAACAGCGATTTGTTCCTGCGGGGGTACTGTTTTACAGGGTGCAATTACAAGCTTACTGTTCTACATCAAACGGTGCTTCGGGGATAATAATCGCGCAGATGATATACAGCACGATGCCCGGGAAGCCCGCCGAGAAGAAAGACAGCGCGGCGTAAATGATGCGCAAAAGCGTTGCGTCAATACCGATGTACTCTGCCAATCCGCCGAGCACGCCGCAAAGCATTTTGTCCTGATTGCTTCTGTACAGTTTCTTTTTCATGGTGATAAACTCCTTTTTTCTTCTAAATTATAGTATATACTTTTAATCCGCTTCGTCAATCTTTAAATCACCTAATTTAACAGTAATCAAAATATGACATTTTACATCCTTGCCTGTATCATTACGGAAAAGATAGCCGTTTCCGCCGGTGGCGGCGCGCTGAATTTTTGCATTATGCAGGCGTTCGGTTTCTGTATCTATTTTTATATCGCCGGTTTCAACTTGAAAATCTAACACGAATGGTGCGGTTCGAGGAATGTCAAATTCCACATTGCCGCAGTCACTGGTTACAATTAAGCTTTCCTCTGCCCGTGTGTCGCCGTCAATCTCGATTTCGCCGATGTCCGCATGTACAGTCGCTGTTTTAACGGTTACCCGTTCCAGTGAAACATCTCCTGCTTTTACATGGGCAGACAGTGTGGTTGCCGTAATATCCTCAAGCTCCAATTCTCCTGCACCGACGGTAATATCCAGCGTCGTAATCTCGTGCGGTATGGTAACTGTCAGCCGTGCCCGTATACCGTTCCACCCTTTTGGATAAGATACGGCAAGCGTATTATCATTTGTTATTGCCAGCACGAGATTGCGTGTTTCCTCTGTATTCCAAGAAAACTGTTCTAATTTTGCTATAATTTTATCTCCGGTACCACGCTTGACAATCACTTCGCCGCAGTCCATGCGAATATAAAAATCATTGCTTAGAGGTAATTCTGCAATTTGTTCGTTAAGTTTCGGCATGTTTTCTGCATCGACATCGGTAAAATCGTCGATTACATCCAGCGCATTACCAATATTATGAATATGTTGTGACCAGTAAGTAATTTTTTGATCCCAATCCTGAGATATCAGGGATTGTATCCCCTGCGAGCCGAGGGCTACGCCGAAGCAAACCGTGCACAGCAGAGAGACAACCATAATGGTTGCTGTAATCCAAATCGCCTTTTTCATATTGTGTCGCCTCCTTTAAAATCCCGCGCGGCGGTAGCTGAGCTTCAGAAGCCATGTGGTCAGCAGGAATCCGAACAATCCCAGCGAGAACAAAAAGACCGCAAGGGAAATCATCAGTCCGACCATCATGCCCGTCGGCACAAAAGCAACGGCGGCGATTGCGGCAATCAGAATGGCAACTGGGCAAAGCATCAGCGCAATGCAGGCGGGATAAATGCCAATGGCACAGAGAAGCACGACGAAGAACATAACTGCCCAAAGCGTTTTGTTGCGGCGCTCATAGACCGTCTGCGGCGTGCGTCTGCCATAAGGCGGCGCGGCGGGCGGGGGAGCGGGGGGCGCATTGTAC
>ERZ1027171.316-NODE-316-length-22190-cov-5.383194_pt1 | contig 22190 bp, 27 predicted proteins | sample MGYA00519274_ERZ1027171 | MGnify/ENA primary metagenome ERZ1027171 (study PRJEB26926, sample SAMN06164681) | human gut metagenome | biome: ENVO:00009003; feature: ENVO:2100002; material: ENVO:00002003 | host: Homo sapiens | place: USA | collected 2012 ... | reverse complement strand
GAGATGTGTATAAGAGACAGACGCTGGCCGATCTCGGGATCAGCGCCCGCGCCGCGGCCCTTGGTGAGCTTGGAGCCCAGCTGCACCTTGGTGGCAGCATGGTTCTTGGCCAGCGCCTGCTGGTCGGTGTTCATTGCAATAAATTCTACGCCCTGCAGACCGTCGCTGACCATGCGGTTGACTGCGTTGCCGCCGCCACCGCCCACGCCAATGACCTTGATCGTCGTAACGTTTTCATCCATTTCTTCGTCGAGCATGAGTGCCATAACTTTTGTCCTCCATCGGATATGTTATCGTAAACCTGCGCTTTTCGCACAAGAAGAGTTCGATACTATACTTATATAACTGTATCGTATCATCTTTTTGCCCCGATTGCAAGACAAATTTGTTTTTTTGCAGAGGTCGATAAATCAATCACTAAGTTCAACAAATTTTCGCCTGATTTTTTGTGTATTTTAGCACAACACAAACAGGCCGTCAAGTTTTGCTTCCTTGCAGCCTCTTTCATTCGTTCAGTTTTACCAATCCTTTCTTCCCGCCCCGCCTTTCCAGCTATGCGCTCGCTCTCTTATATAATGGTTACTTTACTTTTCGTTATGCGGTCAGCCCCAGTTCCCGCAGGCATTGGCGGAACATGGTCGCCGCACTCTTATACCCGTGAATCTTCCGGGGGTAGTTGTTGATCCAGTTCTCCGTAGCTGCGATTTCTTCCTGGGTCACATTGGCAAAGTTCGTTCCTTTGGGATGACGTCTGCGAATCATGCCATTCACATTCTCATTGCTGCCCCGCTCCCAAGAGGAATACGGGTGACAGTAGTACACCTTCGTCCGCTGGCCGTCGATCAGGCAGGAACGCTCGATCTCGTCCGCCATTGCGAACTCGGTTCCGTTGTCCACAGTGATGCTCTTATATATAGTGCCGAACTTCTCTGCGCCAAGCTTCCGTTCTATGGCATCCAGTGCCCGCACGGTCGTTTCCGCACGGCGGTTCGGAACGAGGATGATCTTCTCATTCCTGGTCTTGCGCTCGGTCAGCACCAGCAATGTCGCGGTGCTTTTCTTTTTGCCGGAGTATACCGTGTCCATTTCCCAGTGTCCAAATTCTTCCCGGCTCTGGATTTCTTCCGGGCGTTTATCAATGCTTTCTCCTGCCGGCGCACGGGCAGGTTCCTTCTTCTTCACCTTTTTATATTCGTTCTTATGTACGCCATGCCTGGGCAAAGCTACCTGTGTCAGGTTCAGAAACACGCCTTTCTTGATGTAGCTGTAAATGGTAGGAACGGAGATGTGGGTCTTGAATGTCCGTCCTTCTTCCATTGCATAGCCATACACTGCCGCCGGGGAGCAGTCTTTCTCTATAATAGTCTGTTCGATATAAGCTGCCAACTCATGGTCCTTTCCGATTTTAAGGTCCGGTCCTTTTTCTCGGAGGTTTGCTTGATACCTCTGTTCCGCTATATCTGGGCTGTACGTCGGGATCATCTCCCATGTTTTGCCGTCCAGCCTGTCATAGCTGCCCCGTTTTAGTTCCCGGTATACCGTCGAAGGATCAACACGCAACTTTTCCGCTATCTCTCGTGTCCTCATTCCTTCCTTTTTCCACTTCTCAATGCGAAGACGGTCCGTAAAGTTTAGGTGTTTGAACACTCTCACGCCCTGTTCCTCCTTTCAATTCTGGCGTTTCTTTGCATTTCAAGCGTAAAAGATACGATGTGCTGTTGTCAATATGCAGACTTTCCACATTTTTCACTGTTCCTTTGTGCAAAACTTCCAGGCAAAGAAAAAAGCCCCCGCCAGCAACCCTAAAACAGGCTGCCAGCGGGGGCAGATTGCCCCGCTTTTCCTACATCAATACACCGCGTGGAACGCATGGCTTCGGGAAAAAGCAGAGCTGTGGTCTTATTACAGCTGGTTCTTGTACCGCTTCAAATCCTCGTCGGCTTTCAGTGCCGCTTTGGTGAAGCTGTTATTGAACCAAAAGCCGGGGATCGCCGCGGCGATGGTGAAGCCAGCGGACACCAGCTGTTCAATGGTGCTGTTCTCAATGGGCAGGATGGGCTTTCCCATCGCAGAGAGCAGCTGGTTTGCCAGTGCCACCGTGAGGCAGATGGTGCGGGTAACAGTGCCGGCGGAAACAGTCTTCTCGGTGTAGATATGAGCGTTCATAATTCAGTTCTCCTTACTGTCCTGTTCGGACTTCTGCTTCAAAATTTCAATAGCCCCGGTCAATGCCTTAGGGATGGGAATACCCATAAGCCCGGCGTTTTCAATGATCGACAAGGTTTCGTTTGCGATAAAGGCAATGACAACGGCGTCCCTGATAAAATTCGATCCCATCACCGTATCGAGGTGGCAAGCCACCAACACGATCAGCAGGGTCACACCTTTACGGCACAGCCCTTTCCATCCTGCCCGAGATTCCAACGCACCGTTTTTGCTCTTGGGACTGGCATGAAACACGCCGGCGACCACCAGCCCCGTGACATAATCCACGGCCATAAAAAGAACCAGCGTGGAAAGTGCTGCATCCCATCCGCCGAACTGACTTGCGATCAGGCTTCCAACCAGTCCAATCATCCCGCACACTCCATTCTTTACTGCGTCACCCATCTGGATTTCACCTCCCGTACATCAACGTGAACGAAACCGTCCGTGTAGTACCGACCAATGCCGCCCTTGCCGGGCAGCAGAGTTTCGGCATAAGCGGCCAGTGCGTCAACCGAAACACCAGCGATCCAGATGTCAGCCGCTTTGCCATAAAGGTGCTGGCTGTGCTTGGATGCCTTCTTCTGCCTTGCGTTGTGGCTGGCGGTGCGGAAAGCACTATTGATATTCACCGCCTTACCGAAGTGATCCCGGATTTTCTGCAGCAGGGTCACAAGCTCGTCGTCGATAAAGATTGGGTCGCTGTGGTCCTTACACTGAAACTCCCGGACGTGAAAGTTCTTGCTCAGAGCTTTGCTCCCGTCCTTTGCATAGGAATAGGCTTTAATCGCCATCTTCAACATCTCCTTCCGGGCGCAGGTCTGCCCCGCACCCTCTCATGCAGCAGTCCACCATCAGTACGCCAAACTCGGCCCGCTCGGTGGCGGTGTCCGCTCCCATCGTTTCCAGCCTGTCCAGCAGGCTTTCGCAGAGAGCAGGCCAGCTTTTATGCTGCATACGGTTCACCAACGATCTCCGCATACTCTTCGGCTGTGATCCAGCCCTTCTTGACGGACTTTGCCACAGTAGCCTTGCTCCAAATGCGGTGATCGTAGTAGCTTTTGACATCGTGGAACTTCTTGCTATGTTCAGTCATATCCATATCACATATCCTCCAGGTCAATATCGCTGTTCATGGCGAGGTAATCAAGCTGTGCCCGTACCCGCATTTTGAACAGTTCATCTTCGGACAGTTCCCGCAGAATGAACCACCACTTGCCGTCCGGGTTATCCTCGGGCGGGGTAATCTGCACAAGCTCCGCGTTGTGCAGGGTGTCCGAGTAGGCGCACCCGGTCATATCGCCGTCACTGGCAGAAATATGCACCTCCGATAAATTGCCGTCGAAAATATCCGCCGTGATCTCAGTCTCCGACTGGAAGTTATTGCCGCCCAGCGTCAGGTTTTCAATCAGTGTGCCATCAGCCAGCGCAACCGTCCATGTCCGTGTTTCTTCCATGTTGGCTCCTTCCCGAACAAGTCCTTAAACAAGTTCGTCATATTGCGGATTTGCTGCCTGCTCATGTACTTGTAGTTGGCGCAAATCCATGATTTGTAAGAATTTTCGATTTCCTCATAGGTCATTACTCCGGCATCCATTTTCCGCTTGTACGCTTTGAGCTTCCGCCGTTCTCTCGTGATGGCTTTTGGGCTGATCTTTCGGATAATCCGCCCATCTTCCTGCAAAGAATAAAGCACTTGCAAGTGGCGATACTGGCCGGACAATTTACAGATGTGGGTTTTCTTTTCGTTGATGATAATGCCCAGTTTTGCCGCCCACTGTCTTACCCCGGCCATTACCTCTTGCATATGCTCAACCCACTCTGCGCCGGTGCTACCCTTGAAGTTGGAGAGGGTCAGCGTCCGCAGGTGCCCCACGGAGAAAATCACATCTCCGAAAATGCCAACATACATTTCCGCACCTCCTTACGTCGGTGGGCTGGTCTGATTGCCCAGGTTGCCCGTGTGCGTGTGGTTCACCAAAGACTTGCCAGACACTACCACGTCGCCACCGCCGCCGGTGATGTTCACCGTTCCGGCACTGGCCGTGATCGTGCTGGCGGACAGTTCCAGCGTTCCGGCAGCCTTGATGGTGATTCCCGCCGGGGAGTTTACCGACACGGCTCCGCTTTCGCTGATCGTAACGGTTGCGCCGCCCACCTTGATTTCCAGGCTCTTTGCTTCGAGAATGTGCTTCCCGTCCACATGGTCCGTCAGTTCTTTTGCGTTTGCATCAAACTTTCGGTATGCTTGTCCATCCTTGTTGGAGAACTCCTTGCGGTAGATGCCCTTCTTGCCCTCCGCCGGTTTGATTTTCTCGTTCCAGATCGTGCCCACCACCACCGCATCTTCCGGGCTATCCCCTGGGTGCAGCACAAGCACCATATCTTCCACTTCCGGCGTTCGATACTCCCGGTTGGAGAGAAACGGCACCATCTCGGTCACGGTATCGTCACGATCCGGGTAGTGAATCTCGCAAAGGCCGTTCTCGTAGTCGATGGAACTCACATAGCCCACTCTAACTTCGCTCATGCAAATTCCTCCTGTTCCACCTTGCTGGCCTTGACCTGGGTTTTATATCCGCCGGATGGCGAATAGCTATGTTCCATCTCGTCAATGAAGTATTTCCCGGCCATTTTCCCGAAGCCCACCACGTTGATGCACTGCGCCGATGCTCCCACCGGGTAGCCCGGAATCGTGAAGCTGATGGTCGTTGCGCCGTGGTTGGCGTTTTTGAGCTTGGCGATCAGCCGGGCTTTTGCGTCTGCCTCACTGCTCACTTTGCCGGAAAGTTTCAGCTGCCGTTCCTCGGTGCCCACCTTGACGTTGATATTGATTTTCTTGGTCTTGTTGGTATAGGTGTACACGCCGCCGGTGTAGGTGCCCGTCAACTTGGTACTCCACTTGAAGCTGCCCCGCTCCACGCACAGCGCGGTCGGATTCCCGGGCGGAGCCGCCTCGTATACCGTCCAGACCGCATCCTTCGCTTTGTACTTCTCCCGGTCATAGACCCACAGCTTTGCAGCGTAGACCTTGATAACCAGGGCGTAGGTGTCGCAGAGGTCCTGCAGGAATGAACTGTCGGTGGCATCCTGTTCCTTGGCGTCAATGTCGTGGTCGTCGCCGTCGAACTCAAAATCCAGCCCGTACCGCCCGGCAATGGTTTCCGCAATTTTCTTCACGCTGGTCTTTTTCCAGGTGAAGGTGCGGTTCCGTTCACTGAAACTGGTATCGTTCGGCTTTGCCACGCCGCCCATTGTCAGGGTGTCCGGGGTGCTGGAAAAGCTCATGTCGTCCAGCACAAATGCGCCGCATTCGGCACTGTAATCCCGGTAGCCGCTGCTCACCCCTCCAATGTTCCAGTCCTTGACTACGATGGTCGGGTAGAGTTTCACGCCCTTTTCCGGCATCCAGTCATTCTTCCACTTGTCGGCTTTGGCATTCACCGTAATACTCACGCTGTCGCTCTGCGATGCTGCGGCATCTGTATACTGAAAACTTTCAATGTCAGGTGCGATCTCTGCCGAAACGTCTTTGTTTTCATATTTCAGCAGGATCGTTGCCTGACGGCCTTTGGGTCTCGCTATTGCAAACACCATGCTCATGCCCCCGCTTTCCACGGCGGCAGGGTGCCGCTCTTTTCAGCCGGGAGAGCCGGTGTTGACAACACCAGCCCGGAATCGAACCGGGTAAATTCGATATACTCAGGATTGGCCTGCATCAGCCAGTCAGCTTTCAACTCGCTGCCGTACACGGTGTAGGCGATCTGATCCCAGGTGTCGCCGGACTTCGTTGTGTACTCAAGTGCCATAATCCATACGCTTCCTTTCCCGCTCGTACTTCTCCACATACTCACAGAACCGCTCGTACCCGTCATCCATGAGAGAACGCAGGTCTTCCGGGTCCATGCTTCCGTAGATGATGAAGTTCGGAGCGTAAACGTAGGTGTTTCCGCTGGAACTGGTATAGCTTCGCTGATAGCCTCCCGTTCCGCCGGGCTGCCCGGAGCCGGAGTTTGTGCCATTGTCGCCCGTGATGGACGGCACTTCCACCTCCTGCTGGTGATCCCGCAGGTTTTCCAGCATGGTAAGATTCTGCCGCGTCAAGGCCGCATCGCCCGCCGTTGGGAAGAAGGTGAGGTTGCTCAAATCGTAACCGTCCAAATCAGACAGCCGCTCAAGCTGCGCCTGCGCCACATCTGCCCTTCGAGCAAAGCTCAATGCCTGCTGCACTCTGGAATTATCCAGCACCTTCTGCGCCGTTGCGTTGCCCGATGCTGCCGCACCTTCCAGCGCATCTGCCGCATAGTTGGCAATTTCCGTCGTGCGCCGGAACGCCACACCGAAGTCAGAGCCTTGGATCATAGCCGATGCAATGGGAACGCCCAGCATCTTGCCAGCCTGCATCCATGTGTCGATGTTCTGCTCACGCTGAGAGCGGCGGAAACTGATGATTGCTTCGGTGCCTGCTTCGCCAGCCAGAGACGGCCCATTGGTAAAGCCGCCGTCCGCAAACTTCGGCAGGGCCACTTCGGTCAGGTTGAAGCCGAACCGCTTGCCGCCCAGAGCGGGCACCCAATCGGGAACCGTGAAGTTGATCTTGTTCAGTGTGCGGATGATTGCGTTCACCACGTTCACCACAACGCCGACAATGCCCTTCACCAGCCCGATGATGCCCAGTACCACAGGCTCCGCCACCGGCAGCAGCTTACCGATCACGTCAATTACCGTCTTGATGGCATTCACAAGAACTGTGCCCACCAGACTGACGACGGTAGAAAGCAGCGGCATGACCGCCGGGATGCCCTGGTTCACAACAAAGCCGAACACCTCAACCAGCAGCGGTTTGATGTGGTTCACTCCGAGGTCTACGATCTGGCTGAATACCCCCGCAAAGGACTGGATCAGCGGCATGACCGTCTGGATGGCAGGCATTGCCGCCGAGAACACGTCGCCCAGATTCAGGCCGCCGATGTTGAAGCCAGACAATTTCTGCTGAATGCTCTGTAGCCCTTCCGGGGTAGTGAGCTGGCCGAAAACCTGCTTGATCGTGTCTCCAATGCCAGAGATTTTCCCGGTGAACGCATCAAAGACGGCAAGGCCACCCTCGCCAAATATCTGGCCGACGATGTTCCGCACATCTTCAAAGTGGTCGCCCAGCAGGGAGACCACCGCAACCATCGTGCCCAGGCTCGTGATGGCGGGGCCGAATGTGCCAAGTAACGACATAAAGCCGCCGCCCAGTTTTCCGGCCACAGCACCAATGCCGCCCGTCAGGTTTAGACCGTCTTTGCCAAAGACAGCCTTTGCGCCAGCACCAAGGACGTTTCCAATGGTCGCCGTCGCTGTGCCCGCCGGGTTTGCTGCTGCGATCATGGCATTCATCGCATTGGTTGGAATATTTGCCACATTGTTGATGTAGCCAGCCGCTCCGAAGATTTTCCCAGCAACGGCCTGCATCGGCTTTTTCTTCCCGCTCGTCAACGCATCCGAGTTCAAAGCACCGATCACGCCGCCTGCCAAAGAACTCAGCCGCCCTGCGATACCGCCTTGCCCGGAACTGTTCGCCATCCATGCGCCCATCTTTGCCGATTTCAGGATATTGCTACGATTGCTCCATAGCCCGCTGCCGCCGGAAACTGTGTTCTGGAAAAGGCTGGTCGGACTGAGCAACCCCATCAGGTTGCCGACGGTAATCCCGCCGAACTTTCCGCCCGGGGCACCACTGGCCTTGCCGCCCAGCGTCAGGTTCTTCACCACGCTCAGCGCAGTGCTTCCCGCGCTGTATGCAGTAGGAGCCATGCTCATAGCGGCCAGCGTTGCCAGAATTGCACCGATTGCGCCTGCGGCTTCCGGGCCGTGGTCGGTCAGGTAGTCAATACCCTGCTGAATCCATGGCAATGCTCCCTGTACCGCCCCGCCGATGCCTTCAACTGCCGTGCGCAGAAGGGGCAGGATGGAGTTTGCCAGATTGGACAGGTCGGGCAAACTCTCGTCGATTCCCTTGTAGATGTCCAGCTGTAGGCGGGTCAGTTCCTTTTGCGCTGGTAAGAGCTGCTCTCCAAGGTCTTGCATCAGCACAGTCTTGGCGTTATCCCGCATGGTGCGCAGGCTTTCTTCCGTTCCCGTGTTGATGGCAAACTCCCGCTCCATGCTGTTCGCATAAGCCGCCTCATCGCTGACTTCCGATAGGGTCTTCATCAGCAGATCAAGGTTGTTCGTTACCTTTGCCGATCCTTCAACTGCCCATTGGTTGAACAACGTGTTCAGCGCAGCGATTTTCCGTTCATCCGGCAGCTGGTTGACAGCACCGAAAACCTTCATCAAAGTTCCCGTGCCATCCTTCTGCATTGACTTTGCAACGCCCTCTGCCGTAAATCCCAGTTCTTCCCACATCTCCTTTTGAGCTTTCGTTGCACTGCTGCCCTTGGAAATGTTGGTATAGATTCTGGAAATCGTAGTGCCGGTACGTTCCGTATCAACGCCAGTAGCCTGCATCGCCGTTGCAATGGCCGCAGTGGTCGAGGGGTCAACACCGGCAAGCTGACCGATGGAAGCTGATTTGTTCACACTGGATGCAATTTCCGCCGCCGTGGTTGCGTTATTGGCACCCAAATAGTTAATCTGATTCATCAGCCTCATAACGTCGTCGTGGGAGTAATTGACCTTGTTTCCGTCAGAATCTCTCTTTGTGAAAGACGCTTCCCACTTCGCCATGTAGTCACCGGCGGTCTGGTCGTCCAAATCCATTGCCGTGGCTGCCACAGCGGTATCACGGAGGATACCAGTCTGGGTTTGCTCAGTCACGTCCTTGCCGGACTGACCCAGTGCAGCACTCATGGTCGTAAGCTGCTCTGTGGTGCGGGGGATGTCCATACTAAGCCGCTGGACGTAGTTCTCCATATCGGAGTAGTTCTGCTTGAACGTCTTCCCGTTATCGGCTATCGCATCGGACACCTTACCGCTGGCATCTGCCAGGCCGTTCACATAGCGCACGACCGGGGCCATCTGCGCTTCCAGCTTTGATGCTTCGTTCGTCGCCTGCTTCATGCCTACCAGCACACTGCCTGTCAGCGTAGCGGCCAGCCCAAGCCCAGCCTTGCCGATAAGCCCCACCGTGTTGGCTACCGTACTCGCAAGAGAATTGGTTGTCCGCAGCCCGCCCGTCAGGGAGTTTGTCAGCCCCTTCACCTGGCTTATGCTTTTCGCCAGAGATGGATCGACCTTGCCCATAATGCGGATGCTGAGGTCTAACGCGCCATTTCCTGCCATACCTCGGACACCTCCTCACACAGCTGGATCAATTCTTTCCGCGGCATTGAAAGATAGTCGGTCATGTTAGAGTGTGTGGCAATAGACAGCTGAATTGCCGCCCGGCGCAGAGCCTTGGCTCCACCCTTTACTCGAAAAAATCAGCATCCACGGCATCACGCAGTTTTGCCGCCTCGCACAGGGGCAGACCCGTGAAAAAGTCCACCGGGTAGCCGGTGCCCATGCTGGCGATGATGCACACATAGGCATAGTTGTGCCCGGTGTTCACCGGGGTAAAGCCATAACCCACCAGGCGATTCTCCGCCATGGATTCACTCATAGTGTTCAGTTCACCTACGCCGGACAGATCGACGCTCTCAAAGGTTTTTCCTTTGATGTCGGCTTTTTCCTCACCGTTGTAGGTGTAGGGCGCGTCGAACTTGACGATATGCTTGGCGGGGTCGCTCTTGGTCTTTGCGTTCAGACTCAGCAGGATCGCCGTCTGCACCTGCTTGATCTTGGCGCGTGGCATGAGCTTGAAGAACTCAACGGGCTTGCCACTGGCCTTGGTCGCCATCTCCTGTGCAAAGGACGTGGTCGCTTCCAGTGCAGCCAGAGAAGCAAGCTCGTTGGCGAGGTTCTTCTGGATGTCGATCATATCCTGGATCGTCAGCTTATCCATGCCGGAGAGGTCAACCTCGGTGTACTCGGTGCCCTCGAAGCTGTACGGTTTTGCGAACTTAACGATATTGCTCATCTTGATGTTCCTTTCTCTAAAAAGAATCAGCCGCCCCACGGTGGAGCGGCTGAATTTCCAACTTATCAGATCAGAGCGTTTACTTCGGCGAGGATGTCCTCACCATCAACATAGTAGCGGCCAGCGTACTTGTCGATGTCGATGACGGTCACGCCGTCGATCTCGACGAGATAGCGGGTCACTTCCAACGTGGTGGAACTGTCCATGGTGGATGCCCGCTTCAGCTTGCCGGGGTCAAGCTCTTTCGGCTTGCCGCCCAGCACAATGCGCAGGCCCTTGTAAGTATAACCACCATCTTTGTCCTCGTTCTGCATAGCGGCGCGAAGGGTAATCTGCACAGAGCGGCCAGGATGCAGCATTTTGGTGGCATAGCTGTACAGCGTGTTCCAAGTCAGAGTAGCTTCCATGCTCTCAAACTGACCCGGCACAGGACTGTCAACGTCGCCGCCGATACCCATGCCGTTGACGGTGGTTGTCTTGTTTTTGATCTTGGGCAGCGTGACTTCATCTGCCAAGCCGATCATCTTGTCGTCCCCGGTGTAGGCATTGTAGTTATTAACGACCTGGGGGACGAGGTTGCTCGAAATATTCAGGCTCATCGTTCATATCCTCCTATCACAGATTCAGGGCAGTAACCAGCGAGGATGCCTCATACTCCATCGTGACATTCACCTGTTTCAGAGGCGGGAACGGAGTGCAGTAGAGGTAGAAGTGGTAGTGACCCGCTACCAGTTCCGCAGCGGTGTTTTTCTCGGTGTCAGCTACCATGCGATAGCTTGCGCAGGCTTCCTCGGAAACGTACTTGCTGCCCTTCATGTTCTCGCTGTCAATGATGGACTGCAGCCGCTTTGGGTTCATGGGCTTGTCCAACTTGCTCATGTTGTCCAGAACAAAGCTGGTCCATGCGTAGTTGAAGAAGCGGCGGATACACAGGAACATATCCTTCGGGTCGGTGTTTTTCGGGTAGGCTGCAGTTTCATTGCCCCAAATTACAAAGTCGGTGCCGGAGCGGATGAAGGTTGCAATGCCCAAGTCGTTCAGGAAGGTGCCCTGTTCCTGATCCATCAGCACTTCCGTGCCGTCTTCCAGACAGGCGGCAGAGATGGGAATTGTGACATTGGAAGGGCTTGCAACGGGGCGGTCGCCGTTCTGACTGTCGTTGTACACGGTCGCCGCTGCCGCCATGGAACTGCCGCTGTACACGGTTTCGCCAACCTTGACGTACAGCCACAGGGCGTATGCCTCGCGGGAGGTCGCCGTCTGCTTCGTCTTCTGCTCCGCAATATCGGTGTACTTCTGTACGCCGTCAGCACTGCAGTCCAGGTCGATGAAGCACACGGCATTGAACAGGCCATTGATCTTGCGGCACTTGGCCTGCAGCGCAGCGCAGACCTGTGCGTTTTTGGAGAAACGCGGGGCCAGCAGGATGCCGGGTGCCTTGCTCAGTTTGGGGTAGACCTGGCGAACCACCTCAAGTCCAGTTTCCGCACCAGTAGCAGCATTCACGCCACCAACAATATCATCAGCGGTAACTTTGGACGCATCCAGGATGGATCCGGAAACGGTCAGCGTGGTTGCTCCATCGCCTGCACCGCCGATGATAAGCGCAAGGCTCACAGTGCCGTCATCGTTGAAGCTGGCGATGTAGTCCACATCCGCCGTCAGCGTGGTGGTGTCTTTCTTCACCACCAGCTTTTCCAGCAGAATGCCCACTTTGTCGATCTCAGCAACGCCATCATTGACCTGCACAGAGGTTTCGTCCAGGGCGGTGATGTGCTTCTTGTTTTTCGGATCAAGAACATTGATTACGACGATAGGTGCAGTGCCAACCACCCGGAAGTTGGCGGAGATTGCCTCGCAAAGGGTGTACTTTGCAAAATCGCTGGACCAGCCCACCGCTGCCACAGCCTCCTTGTAGGTGCTGACGTACAGCGGGGTGTTTACTGCCGCTGCCGGGTTTGCCAGCTGGTTGACAGGGGCAGTGCCAACGATGATCTGTAAGCCAGAGCTGACCTGTACCGGCGCGGAAACGCTGGTGGTCGCTTCGGTCAGATTAAAGCCATGAGAAACAGCCATAGTTCACATCCTCCTTACTCTGCTGCCGCAGTGTTCGTGACAGCATCTTTCAGCAGAGCATCCGCCCGCTGATAGAGGGTGTTCTCCCTGGTGCCGTCCTGCTCGACCTTCACCCGCATCTCTGCGAACTTCTCACGGGGAACCGTCAAGGCTTTCAGCACAGGGATTGCCTCCATCTTCTCCGCCAGCTTCGCGGGCACACCGCCCACAAAAACGGTGTACTGCGGAGCCAGACCTTTGATGGTCGGGCCACAGTACACCACAGCTTCCTCCTGCACCGCCGCGGCTTTCTTTGCCGCCGCAGTGGTTTTCTTTTCGTCACTCATATCAGAGCCTCCACTTCTTCATTTTTCAAACCATTCGGGGTTTTGCAAATGAGGTTCACGATTCCCCAATAGTAGTAATCCGCGTCATCGTCCGAAAGCTCCCATTTCCTGGGGTACGACACTTCAAAAGCACCGCCGAAAATCGGCTTCCGCTTGAAGTGCTGCATAATAGTTTCTTTCACGTTCACGGTGTCTACATACCCTTGTCGGTCAATTCCGCGGTCATAGCAGCAGATCACAAGCTGCAACAGGACAAGTTGCGGGTCATGCTCGTTGTCCTGTTCGCCGCTGCTCTCGATTACGATGATGCAGGGGTAAGGGGAATCGTTTGTATCCGCCTCATCATCGTCGGTCGTCTGGATCGGCAGGAACTGCTTGAAGATTTGCAGGGGTTTGGGGCTTTCCTGCCCGCCAAACGTCATTCCCCGGAAAAGTTCAGTCAATTCGTCGATCATGGCCTGCTGGCACATCTCGCTGGTATATCCAGCGATTTTCTCCGCCATATCAGATCACGCCCTTTCGCTTCGCATTGGCAATCAACTGCCGAACGCGTCGTTCGGTGTTGTCCTGCAACATCTGCTCCACTGTCTGTTCCTGCATCTCCCACACAGTATGGTGCATGGCAGAGCCAGAAGGGCTGGGCATCGTCACAAGTTTCTCATTGGGCTTCCAGCGTTTCTTGCCGCTGGCGGTATAGTCTTTGTCAGCCGGTACGCCAAGCTGCCGCTGAACCATACCGATATGCCCAGACTGGAATTTCACAAGGAAGCCCTTGCTCTTGCTGCTCGTGCCGCCAAGGTCAATCATCGGGCTGCCTTTCAGGACGTGTGCCTGGAAAAATGGCGGCGCATTGCGGACAGATGGACCCATATAGGGTTTTGTGGGGCTGGTTCGGAAATAGCCCAGGTCTGCCCGAAATGCGCCGGGGTCGTTTTTCATAATGGCAAGGATTGCCGCCGGGCGGCGGTTTGTGGCTTTCTGCCTTTGGCGCAGGTCTTCGATCATGCGCTTTCCGGCAGCATTGAGATCATACCGTTCCTTCACTTCCTGCAGCATCAGCTTTCGGGTCTGCCGCGCCGTGGTGTTGATCGCCACTTTCAGTGCCGCCTGGGTTTTGTCCGCCAGCACTCCGAGGGCACGGGCAACCTGTTCATCGTCGATAGACAGCGTGGTGCTGGAAGCATCGTAGCTGGTTTTGAAGTAGGCCACTTATCTCACCCTCTCACGCGCTCAAGCTCCATGCGGTATACGCCGGCTTTCAAAGAGCAGGATTTGATCTTGTAATCCCGCTTCTTATCCAGCGTTATGAGCTTATCGTTCTTCGGCATAGGACCGTAGTCCTCCTTCTTGACATACAAGAGCAGGTCAGCCTTGTACATTCCCTGGTCGAAGCTCTGCTTTGCGCCGCCTTCCCAGTGTGCTGCACGTTCGGTCACGCCGGGGTGCTGGGTAATGCAGGCCATTTCTTTCCCGTCGATGTAGCGTTTCTCGGCGAACTCGTCCAGGTTAAAGAAAACGGTCTGCACATCCTGCGCCACAAAGTCCTTGAACGTGGGCAGCTGCAATGAGGTGTCGGGTGTGCCGTACTTGTCATCCACGTCCAGCATGGTCTTAGCAGACCTCCGCAACGAGCCAGCTGTCCACCTTGTCAGGAATCGTCAGCGGGCGGGTCTGCAGTTCGAGAATCATACGGTCAGGACCGTGCTCCACATAGGTACGCAGCAGGCGCGGGGTCTGTGCGGTGATGGTGCGCTTGGTGTCGTCGATGTACGAGGTCAGCGCATAAGCCCGCATAAAGCCCGGATTAGACGGCAGCAGAGCGACCTTGTTGTCGTCCACCAGCCGCTTGGTGACGGGGTTGGCCGGATCAGTCCAGTTGTCCAGATAGACTTCGCCGTAGCTGTAGATGTCCAGGTTGGGCTTGTTCAGGTGACCGATGTAACGCACACCGTTGGGCAGGTCCTTGGGGTCGATCTTACCCAGTTCGATGCGACGGTTGTCCAGCATCTTCTGCACCTCGGCATCTGCCAGGAAGTTCCGCAGGGCAGTCTTGCCCATGACGGCGTGATCCACATTGGCAAAGCCGTTCGTCAGCACCTGATCCACCCAGTCTTCCAGATCGTCCAGCGGCTTTGCGGCAGACTTGCCCCACTGCTTGGTTCCTTCCAGCTTTACCTTGTTGGTGAAGCCGAAGTCGATGACCTTACTCACACCGTTGCCGATAATGGGAATCTGGCCGTCCATGATGGTCTTGACGGCCATCCACTCCTCGCGGCGGGTAGCAGCATCGTCCAGACGCTTATAGTCCTCGATCAGCTGCTGTGCGGCGCGTTCCTCCGGGGTCTTGCCGGAGTACAGGTCTTCGCCGGGTGCGCGCTCCAGAGCATCATTGGCGGTGGTGATCGTCAGCGGGTTGATGAGGGGCGGGGTAAAGCTCTCGGTCTTGTAGCCCTGATCGCGGAGTACCTGACCGCCCACCAGCGGATGCACGAAAGATGCCATCTGGCGGTCACCCTTCACGATGTCGATGTCCACACCCTTGGTCGGGAAGGTCTTGATGTTGCTGAAATAGGTATCAAGGAAGAAGGTATGCACCGGGGGAGTGGTGCGCACGACCTCTGCCAGATACCGGGGATCGTAAATGCTTACTTCGTTAGCCATAGCTTTTTATCCTCCTATCACTTCAGGAAAATGCCCAGGTTGCGCAGGGCAACTTCGATGTCCGCTGCTTTCACGCCCTCGGGCAGCACCAGCGCATTGGCGAAGAACTCACCCGTCAGATAAACAGGAACTTCCTCACCCGCTTCGGCACTGTCTGCGGTAATGCCGTACAGCCCGGTAACGGACAGAGGATTGCTGCCGTCCACCTTTGCGATGGGCTTCACCTCGTCACTGTCCAGCAGAACCGGGGTGTGTGCTGCAACTGCTGCGCTTGCCTTTTTGGTGGCCTTGGCAATGCCAATGGTCGTGCCGGCAAGGAAATACTCCGGCGCAGTGCTGAACGTCTTCTTTTCCAGATCCATGCTCATAGCCTTGTCCTCCTTACTTCACGCCGTTCACCTTGTGGATGGCATCCAGCAGGGCGTTGCCCTTTGCGTTCTCCGGCTCAACATCTGCGGGCGGCGGGTTGCCGATGGCGTTTGCGCCAGAGTTCTGTGCTGCGGCCTGCGCCTGTGCCAGGTAGGTCTTGCTCTGCGTCTGCTGCTTGGCCTTCATGTTGGCGATGACGGTCTTGGCATAGGATGCAGAATCCACCGGCTTGGTGAACTTGGCTTCCTCCGCCTGATCCTCGGTGCCCGGGATTGTGATGGCCTCGATCTCTTGAATGCGGGTGCGCTCTGCAACGGCGGCATCATTCTCGATCTGCGCCACCATATCAGGGTACGCCTTGCGGAGATCATCCTTGGTCTTGATTTCCATGTCTTTTACCTCCCCATGGTCGTTGTGTTCCGGCGGTTCCGCCGGGTGGTTATTTTCAGGCCGGACGGCGGGCGGTTTAGCCTTTGCCCGGTTTCTGACAAATTCGGGTGCCTCGTTGAAAGGCAGGTGGGTGCCGACGCTGTTGACGAACAGGATGCCGTTGCGGTTCTCCACCACAGCGTCTTCCTCAGCGTCGTCCACCTCGTCCACAAAGCCGTTTTCCTTGGCTTCATCTGCCGTCCACCAGTTTGTTTCATCCATCCACTTTGCGCACTCGTCTGCATCGTGGCCGGTCTTCTTGGCGTACAGGGAAACAATGCTCTCTCTGGTAGTGTCCAATGCTTTCAGATAATCCCGCATCTCAGCCGCCGTCAGATACCCACAGATTCCCATACTCACCGGGTGGACCATGTAGGTGCTGTCCGCTGCTGCCACCACCTTGTCGGCGTGGCAGGCAACGATGGTGGCGGCACTGGCGCACAGGCCGTCGATGTGGGCGGTCACAGTGGCAGCATTGCGGGCCAACTGATTGCCAATGGCCTGAGCTGCAAAAACATCACCTCCGCCGGAGTTGATGTACACGGTGATTTCGGTCACATCGCCCAGAGCGGCGAGATCGTCCGCAAACTGTTTCGGTGTAACTTCATCACCCCACCAGCTCGTTTCAGAAATATCGCCGTAAAGAAAAAGCTCCGCTTTCTGGCTGTCAGCCAGATTGCAGAACTTCCAGAACTTGTTATTTGTCGTCTTCGGGGTCGTCTTGGAACTGGGTTTGCCCATCGCACCCTACCTCCTTTATTTTCTCCATTTCGGACTTGCGCTGGCGCATATTTGCCCGCCAGCTTCCGCCGGTCATCTGCGCAGTTTCCTGCTCGGCAGTGCTGATGCCCTTGTCCATGCGCAGGATCGCCGCCTCGATTTCCTTCTTGGCGTCAAGGTTCGTCCGAGCAGGTCCGTTCCAGATGCAGCCCGTATAGGCTTTTGCAATGGCCGGGTCATCAAAAAAGCCCGGGGCATTGATACGCCCACGGGCTACCGCCTCGGCAAACCACTTCTCGTAAGTCGGTTGGCAGAAATCGTCTGCAAAGCTATCCCGCATCACCCCGCACGTCCTCCAAAATTCATTGAGGGAGCCTCTGGATGCAGAATAGTTGGAGCTGAATTTCTTGTACAGCACTTCACTTGGCACTTCGATTCCCGTTGCAACCTGATTCGACATTGCCGACATAAAGCCATCGTATGTCGTGGTCGGGTGCTTCGGGTCGATCAGGTTCGCCTTTTCGCCCGGGGCGAGATCAAACACCGCCGCCGGGCCAAGGTTGATTGCCAGTTCATCGGGAGGGGTATTCGGATCAGCAGCTTTATCCTGCGGTTCTTCGCCAAACGGTGCCTGGTTCGTTTCTGCATCTCGCTGGATGAACAGCGTTGCAGACGACGAAACAATGGCCGCCGCCAGTTCCGCTTCCGTGTACCGCCCCATCTGTTTCAGAGTGGGCAATACCGGGGCAAGAATCGGAACGCCCCGCCGCTGCCCGGCGCGTTCTCTCTGCGTGATGCACAGGATGTTCGGTGCGCCAGTTGCCGGGTCGTGGGCTTCTACTCGGTTCCATGCCAGCGGCACCGGGTTGTCATATTCCAGCGGGTGCCGATTGGCGACCCAGTAAGCGATTATTTCTCCGGCCTCATTTGTTTCCACGCCCTGTACGATCTGGAACACATCTTCGCCGCCCACCTTGCAGGGTGCCAGTCGGTCCGAACGCCCAGGGCTGCACACCTGGTCCGCTTCGATCAAGCGCAGCTGCAAAGCATACGGCCAGTTCGGGCGTTCTCTGTACTGGACTGCGGCAAAAGCGTCACCGTTCATCAGAAAACTGGTGAACGCCAATGTCTGCATCCGCCAGAAATTGTCCATGCCGCTTGCATCGCAAGCCGTGCTGTCTGCCCAGAGATTAAATTCCCGGGTGATCTGCGCTTGCAGCTGGTCTGCCTGTTCTTCGGTCAGATGCAGATAATCTGCATCGACCTGCGGCGTTGGCACAAGACCAGACCCCACTACGTTGGTGCGCAAAGTCTTCAATGCGCCAGCCGCCAGAGGGATACCCATGTAAGCATCCCGGCTCCGCTTGCGCAGGGTCTCAAGGTTGTCCTCGATGTCCTCTTTTGACGATCCGCCGCCGACGTGCCAGCTGCGCATGGCTCTGGACGTATGGGATGCGCCATAGTTTCCATAGCCCGTGCCGTTGTTCAGGATGGACAGGGCGGCTCTGGCCGTGGCGCGGCGATAGCCCGCAATGGGGGAAACCGCCGCGATTGCCTTATCCAGAATATTTACCATGGTTCCCACCGTCCTTACACATCATGCGGGGCGAAATGGTAGATACGGTTTCTGCCCCGCCCCTGTTCCTCCCGCTCGGCTTCTGCCACCTTGCCCTCCCAAAAGGAAATGCTTTCCCGGATTTGTTTCAGGCTGGCGCGGGTAAGCTGCATCTGCTCGATCTGGTAGCTCTGGCCGGTAGAAACTGCTTCCTCCGCCTTGAGCCACATCTCCAAATGCTGCTTTGCGATTTCTTTTGATATGATCGACATCGGTTAAATTCCTCCCGATCTTCTTCTGCGGTACTGGTGCTGCGGCTTTGCCGGGCGCGGTGCATCCTCGCCCGGGATTTCCAGGCCGGGGGGATTGCTGATTTCCAGCGCGGCGGTGGCATAGTTTCTGATGTCAAAAGCCTCATTACGCTTCTGCGCCGGGTCTTTCAGCTCCCACCGTTCCACCTTGCGCCCGCCTTTCCAGCGGGTCACTTTATGCTCTGCGGTCAGCATCTTGAAATAAGCCTCGTCATAGCCTGCATCCTCTGCCGCCGGAAAGTGGCAGTAGTTCGGACCCTTGATAAGCACTTTCAACCGGGCAAGCACGGCATTTTTGCCGGTGTCAACGCCCAGCACAAAAAGCTCACCGCCGACGCGGTTATTCTTGGTCGGGTTTCGGATGTAGGGTACATCCATACCGCCGCGGCCTTTGATTGCCCAAATGTGGCGGTCTTCCCGCTCTTTGCAAAATCTGATGACCTGATCCGGGAAATGTCCGCCGCTGTCCATGCAGGCCGCACGGATGGAAAGCTCTGTGCCATCCCGCTTCTTCCATGTGGTGGAAAGGAAATCGTCAAGGTCAGCCCATACCTGGCCCCGTTTCAGGTCGCCGTAAATACGTTGGTATCGGATGCCCCAGCTTTCCTTGCCGATACCCCAGCCCACGACTTCCGCCTCAAAGCGGTTGTCTTGGGTATCAATGCCGCAAGTCAAGTAGAGAACGCCGTCGGGCACCTCGGCCTCGTAGAACTCGCGGCGGTCGATCAGGGCGGTGGTTTCTACCGTTTCGCCCGGTTCCTCCCACGGCAAACCCAGGTTCGTGTTCACGAAGACCTGCATCTTCTCGTAGTCGCCCCGGGAAGCGTCCAGATCAGCCGCAATGAATTTCTCGACGATCTCATTCCAGCCGCAGAGCGTTGACCCCATTTTGTTCATGTGGAAGCCCCGGACTTTCCGTTCAGGGTGTGCCGCCACCCACTTGCCGTGGATGCTGTTTTTCTTCCACCTGAACTCATTATCCAGGCACCCACATTCAGCGCAGCGGTATTGTACGCCGCCCTTCGGCCACTTCTCCTTGTCGAACACCATCCCATCCCACACAAAAGGCTGGTACTTGCCGCAGTTTGGGCAAGGGATGTTCCATTCCTCCTGTGTGGAAGCGTTGAACTCGTCCAGGATACGGCTGCTGGCTTTGGTGGTCGGGGTGGAAACCAGCACCGTTTTGTGATCCCAGTAGGTGGTCTGGCGTTCCTCAGCCAGCATGATCGGGTCGCCCTCTTTGCCAGCACTGGCTTTGTAGGCGTCCACCTCGTCCGCCAGCAGCACCTTGATGGGTCGGCCACGGAGATCGGTCGGCGAGTTTGCGCCGATGATCGTCAGCTGTCCGCCGGGGAAATTTTTCTTGGTGATAGTGTTGCCGGAGTAGCGGCTTTTGTTGTCCACCAGCCCCCGGAGAATCGGCGTATCCCGGATCATGGTTGCCAGACGGTCTTTTGAAAAGCTCTCGCCCAGGTTCACGGTGGGCTGCACGATCATAATGGGAGCCGGGTAGTAACTCATGTAGAAGCCGACGGTGTTGAGAATCAGCCCCTCCGTTTTCCCGGCCTGGGCGCACATCATCGCCACCACCTTGCGGATATGGACATCGCCGATTGCGTCCATGATTTCCCTCTGAAAGGGGGCGTTGTCGGTGTTCCACTGGCCTTTTGCCGAAGACGCTTCGGCGGACAGGCGGCGGTATTTATCCGCCCACTGGCTCAGTGTCAGGTTCGGGGGCGGTTTCAGCGTTCCCAGGACCCGCTCGAACAGCTGCAGCGTCTGCGGTTCCATGTGGATCATCGCCATTGCCGCTGCCTCCCTTTTTGACGCACTGCCGGAACGGGCAGAACGCCGTGATCTCGTTCAGCCGGGTGCCCCATACACAGCCCCGGCATTTATTCTTCCTGCTCATCTTCGGCAGCCTCCCCCTCGGGTGCTTGCAGGGCAATATCTGGATCAGACAGTTCCACCAGTGCCTCTTGGATGGCCTTGCGCAGGATGTCGCTTGCATCCGCCGGGTCGGTCAGCTGGGCCATGGTGTCCGCATACTTGGTCGGGATGGCTTCCAGCCTGTCCTTGAAATTTGCAAAGGCGGTCTTCAAGCCGTTCTCGATGTCCTCCGTGCGGTGGAGGTTTCCCTTGGCTTCCTCCATCTTCATCTTCTCGATCTTGCCCCGGGTCTCTTCCCGGTCCGCCCGGGCAGCCGTGAGACGGGATGAATCGTCCTTGTCGCCGATCTTATAGGTGAGATACTGTTTGACGACGGTTTTCATGTTGAAGATGCCGGGCCGTTCCTCAGACAGCACACCCTCGTCCCGCAGCTCCCGCACCCGGCGTTCCGTTACGCCCAGCACTTCCGCCACGGCCTTACTGGTGTATAGAGCCATCTTCGTCACCGCCCCCCGGCACTTCGCCCGTTGCTCTGATCCGCAGCAGCTCTAACCGCTGGCGTTCCAGCTCCATACGGCGGTCGGCTTCTTCCGCCGCCCGCAGCGCGCCGGCAACAGCGGCAATGCGGCCCTGCGTTTTGTACAAAGCATCCTGCAATTTCAGAATACGGGCAAAGGGGGTATCGCGGCTGTACATCCCCATGGTCTGTACCTTGCCGTCTTCCTTTTTGCCCGTCTTGCCGACCTTGCCCGGAACACGCATATCCAGCACGCTGGATGTTATCAGCGTGTCCGGGTCCATGTCCTCGTACTCTTTGATCTTTTCCAGAATCTTCAGCTCCCGCAGTTTGAGAAGCCCCATCTCATGCTGCAGGGCTTCCACGCCGTTCCGGGGTGCATCGTCAAAGGCTCCCTGTTCCGCCGGGGTGAGCTTATCAAAGAAGATTCTCGAATAGGCACCATCTTTTTCAGCGTTCAGGTTGCCCGCCGGTGCCCCGCCGCCGGAGTTGCCCGCGGCGTTCTGGTTTCCCGGTTGTCCGCCGGGTTTCCTGTCGGTGGGAGTATCCCACCCGTCTTTCGACTTCCACCGCCGGACAGTATCGTACTTGAGGTGCAGATCATCCGCCAGCTGCCGGAGATTGACTTCGCCGCCCTTTTTCTTCCGGGCCATGTACTCAGCGCGGGTGGCTTCTCGCTCATCGCTTCGCCTTGCCATTTATGACCCCTCCGTTTTTTGAGCAATAAAAAATGCCCTGCCAGACAAAAGCCTGACAGAGCATCTATGTGGTGCCGCCGGTCCTGCGGCACACCCGGATATGAGAAAAGCCCCTCGGTGCTTCCACCGTGGGGCTTCTTTCATAAATCCACTGTACCAATTATACCACTAAAAACGTCTCATAGTGTCTCATCTTTTGCCCCAAAAGGCCGTTTCGGGGCTTGCAAATGTAAATATTCTGTGAACTTCACCTCCGGCAAGATGGTTCCTCCTGATTTTGTTGACCTCAACAAAATCGCTGTCGGGATGTTTTGGCGGCACTGACAAATCATCAGCCGCTTACAAATTGTAAGCAGCCACCATTTTGTTGGCTCCACCAATATGGTATGCACCCTGTCTCTTATACACATCTCCGAGCCCACGAGACC
>ERZ1027171.300-NODE-300-length-22795-cov-6.373791_pt1 | contig 22795 bp, 7 predicted proteins | sample MGYA00519274_ERZ1027171 | MGnify/ENA primary metagenome ERZ1027171 (study PRJEB26926, sample SAMN06164681) | human gut metagenome | biome: ENVO:00009003; feature: ENVO:2100002; material: ENVO:00002003 | host: Homo sapiens | place: USA | collected 2012 ... | reverse complement strand
CCTCGGGTGGGCGGGCGTCCCTCACACGCAGGAGCTTCGGATAGGCGTAGCCCATGTTCTCGGCAGTATCGACGGCGGCAATGGTGATCATACCCGTCGAAATGTTGGTCACATCGATGCGGACCATCGTATCTCCTGGCGCAATATACTGGTTGGTGAGGAGTTTCCACTGCTTCGAGGAGTCGCGCTCATTGAAGTAGAGGGGGACGTAGCGGACGAAGTCGTCCTCCAGGCTATCCTTGTGGAAATAGATGGTGGCATAGACCTCGTCGTAGAGTGTCTTGCCCGGACGGTCGATAACGATGGAGGTGATCTCAGGCCCGAGCGGCGGCATCAGGTCGGGGAAGAACACCTTGTGTGGTGCCGAGAGCGGCGTGAGATCACCAAAGGCATCGTAGGCACGCACAGCATACTCATAGAGGCCAACCACGCCCGGCGAGTGCTCATAGAAAACAGAGGGGTCGTCCTGACCGAAACGGAACGGCGGTGCATAGGGCAACTCGTTGACTTTGCGCCAATCGGCCTCGCCCACCTTGCGCCAGAACACGTCGAAAGTACCGTTGATCGCATCATTCCAACTCAGACCGACCGATCCATGCTCCAGAATGGTGTCGGTGAGGGCTACGTCGTAGGGAGCGGGGACATACTTCTCATTGCGGAGGTTCTCCACCTGGGCTGGCATGATGAAGAAGCGACCCGTCGTGTCGGGAACAGACGGCATAATAAAATAGGAGTAAGTCTTTCCCTTCTTCGCCGTCTTATCGACAAAGCGCAGGCCCATCGCCTGAGCGAGGTCGGGTCTCCATTCTGCGGCGAGGAAAGCGCCGATGAGTCGCGTCTTCTGGTCTTGCTCCAGCTCGACGAAAGACCCGATACTTCCGGGCTCGTAGTTGGTCATCTCCGGAGTCATATCACCCTCGCCGTAGATTGCACCCATGGCCATATAGGCCAGCGAGTCGATCGTGTCGGTGTAGCAACGACGGAAGTCGGCGAGACTCATTGGACGGATGCCCGTCGCGAGGGTATCGAGGAGGAACTCGCCCTCTCCCTCGGTGTGGCGAAGCACGTCGTAGCCCGTGCGGTTGAGTCGGTCCCATTCGGGATAGGACTCCACCGCCCAGCGCAGGACAATGCTATCGCCATAGGTGCGGCCCACGGCTTTGATATAGACGTAGAGATCCTCTATGGAGTCATCGACACTGTCTCGGGAAAGGGTGCCCACAGGGTAGGTGCCTGGCAACAGATCGTCGTCGCCATCCTGCTGCACGACGGTATCAACGGCAGCCACGCCCAAGGGGGCACGCCATGACGAAGTCGCTGCCCAAGAGAGCATACACGGCACGCACACGGCGGCGACCAAAAGCCAAACAAGGCCCTTCATCTGATTATTTTGCTGTTTCATCATCGCTTTACGTCTATTTAGATATTCTTACTCTTTACCTTCGTTTTCCACCCCTATTCGAACCTTTTCCAACGGTACTATCTTTACCTATAGCGCTACCCGTTCCTTGGTGAGAATTGGTATCCGATCACTTGCCACGCAATGGGATATTATACTTCACTATCAGATTCTTGAGGAGGTCATTGTAAGTGTTGGTGAAGCGCTTCTCCGAATAATATAGCGGGTACACAGTCCACATCTTGTTCTTGTAGTCCCAAGCATTGACACGGTAGCGCTTGAAGTAGAGGCGCATATTGTTGTTGCGCAACGCCTTCCACGCATTGAATTGAAGGACTTGAGACTGTGACTTATAGTCATCATCAACATACTTCTTGTGGTCCTTGTCCGCATAGGCGAAGTAGAGCGTCCTTCCAAGGAAGTCTCCCTTGTCAGCCCTGATACGGACGTGGCGATACCTGTTGGCAGCCTTGTCCATCTCAATGGTCTTACTGATATTCAGTCCACAACGGCTGGCCGCATTCCATACAACACCATACTGATACCTCGGAACAAATGCGTAAACATCCGACTTAGCATCGTCAAAGGTTTGCTCTTTCGATCCTGCATAGCTCGCCAGCCAGTCTCGCATACTCGATTTGGAGTAATAAATCTGAAAACCGACACGACGGATGATATTGTTGTGCATGTCCTCGGCTATGTTGTACACCTCGGCGAACACCCGTGCGTAGGCTTCCTCCGTCAGCTTGTGGCCATCAAACAGGCTGCTACTATTGCCCAGCCATTGGGTATAAGCACCACTATGATTGCTATAAAGCGGATATGCGGTGCCCAACTCGTTTTCGAAGCGGTAAGTGCCCATCGTGAGGGCGAACTCGATGCTCTTGCGACCATCACGAATATGTCCGATGTACCTGTTCTTGAGTATTCCGTCTCTCCAACTGCCATAGGGCGTCTCAAGCCAAAGCGACTGCGTACTCTGCACCGTCAGGTTGAGGTTATTCTTGGCAGAGACAAACTTATGACCACCGATGAAGAACATCCGACTCATATAGGAGAGATAGATAAATGGGTTCTCCGTGTTATAATACGGCACAAATCCTCCTCTTTGATTAGCACTCGTGATGAGTAGCTGGTCGTCGTTCATGTCCAGGTTCTGACCGTCATAGGTGATCTTGTCGAGACGGGTGGCCATAAACTTACTGCAGTAGTAGAGCGGATCATTGTACAACGCGTTTCCATTGACGCCCTGCTTGGTCACAGTGACCTTAAGGGCCAAGAGGTCCTTGACGAACTCTCTGGTGACCTTACCTGCCTTCCGCTCATAGACGGTGACGATAAACTTGCGTCTTCCAGTTCCTACAGTATCGTTGTCCGAGACATTCATTAGACTCTCCTCAGAGACCTCCACCTTCTTGTTGATGGACTTTCTACCACCCCTACCACCGGTGTTGGTGCTGAAGATATTAGCAATGCCGTTGTCCTTCATCGCCTTGCTACGCACCTGCTTCTCGGAAGTGCCCCAGACAGTGTAGGTCTTGACAGCAACCCAGGTAGAGGGCGAGGTCTTGGTCTCCGTCCACTCGTAGCGCAGGCGGATGATGTAGTTGGCATTGTTGGTCTCTGGTACGTTGGCGAATCCCGACTGCGGAGTGAGGATGGAGTAGCTGTTGGTTTCTATCCATTGGTTCTCCCGGGTGGAGAGCAGCTTTCCATTGGAGTAGAGATACCACTTCAGTCTGCCTTTCTGGTAGGCTTTGCCCTTCATCGGCCGAGCCAGCGAGATGATCGGCTGCTTCACGTCCTCCCAATATGCGGGAGTATAAGCGTAACTGTAGTTTTGGCCATTGGCAGAATAGTTGAACATCATGTCTTCTCTATTGCCCGGCTTACCCTGGTTGGGATACATCAACTTCACGTGCGGATACAGGTCCTCGTCATCCTTGAAGCTCATCTCCTCATTGTTGGTGGCGAAATAGAACTCCTTGGTCTGCTTCCATGCCTGGGCAACGTACTTGTGCTTGAGGGTGTCGTATGTCTCCGGATTGCGCCATGCACCGTTGTAGAACTCCTGTGCATAGCCAGAAATGGTGACCTTGTAGTACTTGTTGCGGTGGAGCTGTTCCACAGAGAGCGTCACCTTCTCCTTATAAATATGGTGCGTCATCTCATACACCACGCCATTGCGATTGGCCTTGGCATCAGAGAGCGAACTATACTCCGTCAGCGTAGGCGGCAAAGAGGCGTCCATCTTGAACCGGAACTGGCGGCTTGCCAGGTCCTTGAGCGTCTCCTCGCTCTTGCCATCGCCACTGGAATGGTTCTGCAAGCGATTCAGCTGTGTGGGATCTACGACGCGGATGGGTACATTCAGGTCGGCCTGCGTCATCACAATGGGATTGCTTTGGATATCCCAGCTGATCTTCGCCTTCTCGGCCTCGTCCCAACTCTTCAAGCCGATGTTGCAGCTCTCGAAGAGGACATAGTCGTCGAGGGCGTTGCCGTAGAACATCTCGCACACATCGCCACACTCGAAACTGAACTTCTTGTTGAGTTTCACGAGGCCACCGAGGAGCTCTACCTTCACGCGGGCTTTACCCGTGAAATAGTTCGGATTGGGCATAGCACATTTCAGTACACCGCCAATGCCCGCATTAAAGAGATCCAACTTCTTCTTAAAGAAGCCGAGGTTGATTTTCAGGCCAAACTTGGCATAGAGGTAGGCGTAGAGCTGTCCCTCGCCATACCAACCGTTGATACCCGGAGCCGTGCCAAGGTTCATACACTTATTGTTGCCCTTGAGGTGACGGATAGAGACGTCGAAGCCCGCCGTCGCACCCATGTCGCCATAGAAGAGGCCGAGGTTCACATCTACATAACCCCATACCGAGGCACCGAGCATCACGCCACCACTGGTCTTCGCATTGGCCAAGAAGTCGTTGCGCGCCTTGGCGCGGGCGTCGTTGGCCTCCGAGATGTTGTCGCTCTTCACACCACCCTTCTCTCCACCGTCGAGGAACCTTCTTACCTTTTCGGGTATCGGGGGCAGCTGCCCGTTATTGGGCAGCTCATTGCCCAGACAGAAGTAGGCGTTGGCACCGATGGCCACCGAAACGATTTTCGATTTGAAGTTGACGAGCGTAAACTCACAACGCTTGTCGTGGTCGGGCTCACCAAGGTAGAGGTGCCACTTGGTCGCACCACCGGGCTTCTTGTGGCCGATATAAAGATCAAGGCTCACCTTGAGCGAAGGACCGCTAAACGATGTGCCATCGTCGCTCTTGTCCTTGTCTTCGGCCTTCTTTTTCTCATAGGAGGCCATGTCTTTTTTGTAATCCTCATTCTTATTCTTGCTCTTGTCGCCCATTCCGCTCTTGAAGCTTTCCTCAGCTGTCTCCTTGATTTCATCAAACTTTCCTGCGACAGCATCCACCTGGCTCTTCACTTCGGAGAGCGCACCATTGAGCTCGTTCATAATCTCCTTGAGCTCGCCACCGTCGAAAGCAGCATCCATGGTGAGGTTGAGCTGGAAGTAGCGTTCCTGTTCGTTGTCCTCATAGACGAGCTTGACCTTACTATTGACGATGCCACCGACCGCCGTCACCGAACCATTGAACAGGAACGTGGTGAGCGTCTTCTTCTTGGTGTCAAAGGCAACGGTCAAGTCGAGGCGGCCCTTGATGACCTCACCATCGCTCGTCGTGATGCCCATACCGAAGACAAGACCAATCGCACCCTTGCGAGGACGAGGATTGAGCTTGTCGCTCGTGTTATAGACGCAGTTGATGTAGAGACCTCCACGAATGTTGTTGAGGGCCACTGGCGGCATGGGGATACCCATCTTGCCACCCACCATCACGTCGAAGAAGCCCCAAGAGAAGTTGTTGCCCTCCTCCTTGTGGTTGAAGTAGCCGCCCTGGACGTCCATCTCGAAGATGCCGCCCTTGACCTTGCAGGACAGTTTGCCCTTGTAGCCCTTGTCCGTTCCACCGATGCCTCCCGCGTCGCCATCGACCGCCAGCACACCCTGGAAGGAGAGCACAGCTGTCTCGATGTCGAGTCGGGCCTCGCGGAACTTCAGGTCCTTATACTCTAAGGAGATCTCGCTGGGCTTACTGATATTCTTGACGTAGGACTGGATCTCCAGCGTCGTGCCTGCCGTCACATCCAGATCGTCGCTGAACGTGATATCACCACCAATCTTGATGGCCAGATAGGGTTCACCGTCGGTGACGACATAGTCAAATCCCCAGTCGGTCAGTGCAAAGCGGAACGGACCCACCTTGCAGCTCAACGACTTGTTGGATCCCGCAGCAGCCGGAGCTACCGCCTCATAGGGCACCTCGGCCACACTGGGTCCGTAGCCCGGATTATTATCGTCGTAATCCAGGAACTTCTTTGTCTTTCCGCCACCACTGCCTCCAGTGGCCTTGTCCAATGCCGAATCTATGGCTTTGCCTGCCGATTCGGCAGCCTTACCAGCTGCATCAACGGCTTTGCCGGCAGCGTCGATAGCAGAATCCACAGCCTTGCCTGCTGCATCGACAGCCTTACCTGCTGCGTCAATAGCAGAATCCACGGCCTTGCCCGCTGCATCAATCGCATTATCGACCGCATTCTTTCCCTTTTCGATGGCATCATCGACGGCCTTGTTGACCTCGTCGGGGAGTCCTTCGAACCATTCGCCTGCCGAAGGCTTGGACGGGTCTGAGTTCATAGCGATGGCACCCCACTGGCCAAAGTTGAGGACCAGCTTGCCACCACACAATTCAATATCCTTGGCCTCGTTCCACCAACCATAGCTACCTTCCGCGACGGCATCGACGATAACCTCAGTAGCCGCCCGGTCACGCTTCTGCAAACTGTCGGCATAGACCGACTCAAAACGCTTGCCGTTGGCCAGACGCATATTACAGAACTTCAACTGGGGAAGCGAGAGGTCAAACGGGAGCTTCGCGAGCTTCTTGTTGACAGTCTTCGCTCCTGCTACGGTGACACCGCCACCGATACAAAGTTCCACGTTGGTCTTCAGCTCACCCGACGCATCGGGCAGTGCCTCGATGAGGAAGTAGGTCAATCTATGATCGAGTTTCAGCTCACCGAGCATGAAATCGAAGTCGAGGTCCTCGATCTGAGTGGTCTTGAAGACATAGGCATAGCCCTTACCCGTGCCCTTTTGGGTGTAGGACTGGTTATAGATATTACAAGTGTAATAGACCGTTCCCTTGAAGAGCGGTATGTTGAGTTGTCCATCAAAGTAGAACTTGTTGAAGTTGTTCTGGATGATGGAGATATAGAGGTGGTCGAGTGTATATTTGAAACCATCAATCTCACCCTCCTTACCCGTAGAGTAGTCGATGATATTCTTCAGACCCGCGTCGAGCGTGATGCCGGAGCGGTCGATGAACATGTTCTCCATCGTGAAGGACATCGGGTCGTCGCCGTTGCCAATCTTGATGGACTCGGGGAAGCGCATGTTGATCTTCTTGATGAAGAGTCCCTCCCAGAGCTCGTCCTGGCCCGTGGAGATACCAGCCTTGGCACGGTCAAAGTCCTCCTTGGGGAAGACCATGCCGTCGCCATTGCGCGTGGCAGAGAGATCGACGACGACCGTCGAGGCGCCAAAGGTGAAGCCCGGCAGATCGACGTGCTCAAACTCATCGAGGTTGGCCTCGACGAGGAAGTCGTCCCAGCTCGACAGCGTAGTCTTGATATGGAGCATGGGACTCTCCTCCGTCGGTTTACCAGAGGAATCGACCTTCTTGAGATCTTCGGGCATCTTCATATCGACGTCGAGGGTCAGACCGACAAACTTGTTGTCGCTCCAAGCCACGAAGCAGCCGTCTGCAGGCTCTATGACATCGGTCGGCGCCTTGAAAGTACACTCAAATCCCGTCTTCTTCTCCTCGATGACAAAGTCCTTGAGCAGGGCCACCATGCCACCCTCGGGGATGAGACTGGACGGACTGATACAGAGGCGCGGCGCACCAAAGACGAGGATCTGCTTCTGCGTGACCTCGCTCTCGGGCACGACACAGGTGCCAAAGATATCCATCGTGGCAAACGTCGGAGCAAACTTCATCTTGTTGATGGTCAGTCCGACGGGCGTCGTATTATACTCTTCGGGGATCTCCAGCGGGAAGGTCACGTCCTCCAGATTGCCCTTCAAAAGGTTGGAGACAAACGCCTTGCCCTTCTGGAAGTCCTGGTAGTACTCTGCGATTTCGGGCAGGTCATCGGCCAGACCACGTATCTTGCCATTGGCCTCCTCCTGCAGACGGTCGGCATAGGGAAGTCCTGTGTCACCGATAAGGTTGTCGATACCCCAGTCGGAGAAGAGTTTGTCAACGACCTCCGAGGAGCGCATCTTCACACCTTCCTTGCCGCCCCATGTCTCGACCACACCCTCATAGACCTGGTCTTCGGTGTTGATGGCTATGTCGGAGAACTCCACAGCAAGCTTCCATGTGAGCAGCAGAGGAGACCACACCACGTGGCCGTTGCCCGAGAAGTGACCGGGCTTACCCTCCACAGCCTTCAGGTCGCCATCGAGGATGAGCTTGTATTCACCTACCATCACCTCGCTGCCACGCAAGTCGTCGGCAGACCGGGCGGTGGGGTTTGTGTTCTCGATGTCTATCTGGTTGCGACACTTGAAGAAGTTGTGGCTGATACGTTCCGCCATGGCCGCGTCGAAGGTGTTGAGCGAGTCGTTGAGGAAGTGGATCGACTCCTCGTTGAGCGACTTCGGAACGACGCGCAGGAAGAGATAGTCGCCCTTGGCAACCTTCTCACCGAGCACCGACCAGCCGATGGAGTCGCTGCGCTGGGTGAGATTCCGGTTGGTGTAGATAGGCTTCTGCTTGAGCATCTCCTCCCGATCCTTGTACTCGCGGGCCGCATAGAGCTCCACGTCGTAGCTGAAGCGGATCGTGTCCTGTCGCACACCGTCACCGGAGTAGTAGCGCGGCCGCTCCCAATTGAGATTGAGGGCGTCGCCCACGAAGAGCTTTCTCGCTCCTCCGTCAGGGGCGAAATAGGGTGACGTGATGCGCGGGTTATTAAAGACGTATAGCGAGTCGGGAGCGTCGCCGTCGGCTCCCAGTCCGACGATGCGGATGCCACCCTTGCCCACGGTGAAGCGCACGGGTGCGGATCGACCCTCGTCTGTGAATATATACTTACGGTGCGAGCCCGCTATGGTGTCGGGACGTGCCGTGACCTGCACGAGGACATCCATGCTGCCCTTGGCCTTGGCAAAGGTCTCGGCGGGCAGGTCATGGCTGAGCGTCCGTAGGTTCTTGGCCTCGTAGAGGGCTGGCTGGCTCTCCATCAAGCTGCGGCGGGCCGCCTCGCTGGAGAGATCCATATCCTTGACCGCCTCGACGGCTTTCAGTTCATAGGAGAAGGTGACGGGAAGCGTGGACGGGTTGTCCGAGACGGGTGCCTTCCAGTCGATAGTGACAGATCGCTGGGCGCTGAGCGTGTCGCCACCCGCTGCCATCATCGGATCGCTGACCACGGGCGGCGCAAAGGTCACACGCCCGTCGGGTGAGCTGGAGGAATAGTCCTTGATGCGGAAGAGGCGCAACTGGCTGCGTCCGTCGTTCTGGATATTGATATAGTCGAGCGCACCGATCTGTGTGGCATTGGATCGTGCCGTGACCTGCGCGACATAGGTTTCAAAGGGAGATAATCCGTTGACAATGCTCGCAGGCAGCATACACTGCGCCACGGTGAGGCCCGTGACCTGATAGACCACGGGGTTGCGCTCGATGGCCTCCAGGGGATCCTGGAGTGGCATCTGCTGTACGATTTTCAGGTCGTAGGTATAGTTACGCGGCTTCGGATCGCAGTTGACCTGCGGCGCAGTCCATGTGAGGATGGGGGTCTGCTTGACGAGAGTGGCGATGTCGCGGTTCTCAAAGTCGCCCGTGGAGACGGGCATGAGCCACTCGGGAGCTTTTGCCTGGTAGCAGACACGAAACATCGTACGGCTGAGAGCAGGGTTGCTGATCAGTACAGGCGTGGGGGTGTTCGGATTCCACTGATAGGCATTGATGATGATCTCGTAGGTACCCTCAGGCAGGTTGCCGAAGGAACCAGAGGTGACATCGGAGAACAGATTGGACGGCATCGAGACGTCCGAGGATCGAACGTGGTTGAACATCGTCCGCATCTCCGCTGCGGTGAGAACGCGCGTGGCACCCGCACCAACCTCGATAGGCTGGCGCGGCATGGTCTTGGCCGGCACGACGACCTCAAGCCCCGAGGCTGGCGTGACCTGCCGCAGCTCCGCGCCGAAGAAGATCTGCTGGGCCTCGGTGGAGGGATTCTGTACGGTGATGTTGAAGTACTGCCCGGGGTTGGACAGATAGTACATCACTTGCGGCGGCAGCACGTCGCGCAAGGGCATGACATTGACGTTGACGCTTTGGGCCAGCGCAGCGGCGAGGCTCAACAGGGCCAGCATCAGTGTGGCGGTGTATCTTCGCAGTCTCATGTTCTCTATGTATTGGTTTTGTTTCCCCCCGCCTACCACGTCGGGCCGTGGTATTTGGAGGATGATGGTCTCTTGGCATTCCTTCCTGCCTTCCCGCCGGAACGGGGTCGGCGGCGAGGGTGGTCTTGGTGACGCCAGCTGCCAACGGAGGTCGGCTTAGGCGTGGGATCACGATCCCGTACGGTATCGTGTGGCGGTCGAGGCATTGGGGCGGGAGATGGGATCACCGGCCCTTACTGCCTTTCTCCTTCTGTTCCTTCTTATCCTTCTTCTTCGCACTCACTTGGAGGAGCGTGAAGGTGTAGAGGTAGTTGAACGTCAGCCTCACGTCGCGGTTGTCGAGCGTGCTCCTCGTCTTCTCCAGATTGACGTCGCCATACTGGCTGAAGGAGGCTCCGAGGCTGAACGAGTGGTATTTCTTGAGGGTGTAGCTCGCCGACAGGTCCACGCCCATGGAGAGGCTCTTGGAGTGGTGGCGCACCTCGTTGTAGTTGAGCGACACCGTGGCCGACGTGCTGAGGTTCTTCTCCTTGAGGAAGGAGCGTCCCGTGGAGATCGAAGCCACGTCGGAGGAGTACTCCGAATTGAAGCCCTTGGTGTTTTGGTGGCTCAGTGAGAAGGTGAAATTGGTCTCCCAAGGCTTCACATTGAGGTTGTAGGACGCACCCAGGGCGAGCGTCTTCACGTCGGTCTGTCCCACGGAGAACTTGTTGAGGTCGCGGTTTTCCGTGTAGTTGGCCGAGAGCGAGATGGTGTGGTCGAACAGTTCGCCGGGCAGATTGTAGGTCGGCACGAGGCTGAAGGAGTGGAGCACACGGTGTATCTCGGTGGTGTCGTTGACCTGTGCCGTACCATCGCCCTGCGACTGCAGGTAGCCATTGTACATCGCCGTGACGTTCATCCGGTCGCTGACGCGAAGCGAAGCCATCGCGTTATAGACATAACCACGGGTGGTATAGAGCTGCTGCTTGGCGAGGTTGTCCTCCTGTCCAGAGAAGGACGCGCTGAGCGTGAGGCGACGGAAGAGGGTCGTCCCGGCACTGAGGCCGAGCGTATGGTAGTTGTTGGATGTGTAGTACGTTCCAAGCGAGACGTAGTCGGGCTGGATGTATTTATAGAAAATGCTCGCGTTGAAACCCTTCAGCGTCAGTCCGAGCGTGGCGTCGCCTGCAAAGCGGAGACGCGAGGTGTAGCGGGTCTCGAAGATCTTGTCAAACCGACGTGCCTCGTCGGTCATGACCTGCTGCGACTCGCGGTCGGCGGTGAAAGCCGACGTGGCCACATTGGCGGCCAGCGAGAGGAAGTTTTTGTAGCTCAACTGTCCTTTCAGTCCGAGGACGAGGTTCTCCTGCGGCCGCACACGGGTACGCCACCGCTCATCGATGGAGCTCTCCGAGTCGTAGGCACGGAGGAAGTAGAGGTCGATACTATTGCCGCCCTTACTGTAGCCTGCCGAGATTCCCCAACCGTAGCGTCGGTACTGTGGAATGCGGGCGGTGGGATCATCGGGGTTGTCATTGACGGCGCGGCGCAACACACCATAGAAGGCGGAGGCACGGAACTGCTTGTCGCGCCACTCCAGTCCCACACCATTGAACGACATGTTGAGCACATACTGGGAGAAGGGCATCGACGACTGGCCGATGTGGGCGGTGAAGTTCTTGTACGACGGACTGAGGTTGAACGAGAACTGGGGATAGCTGAAGTTCAGGTTGTCGTTCGAGAAGTAGATCGAGAACGGCATCGAGAACCCGTAGATGTTGAAGTTGAGATTGGCGAAGAAGCTATTGCTCAGCGGCGACATATATCCCAGCCCGGCGGAGCTGTGGAAGTAGGTGTTGTTGGTACCTATGGAGCCGGTGATGATGAGCGGGTCGCTCTTGGCTATCTGCGAAATGTCCTGCGCGCAGACGGGCGCAATGGCCCAAGAGCAGGCCATCAGAATGGCTGCTGAAAGTCTTGCCGCGAGTCGGTGTCTGTGCCCTGGCGTGCTCTGTCTCATTGCGTGGTCGGTTTTTGGTTATTCTTGGGATTCGGTGGTCACATATCTTATGAGGGCCTCCCGCCGCGCTTCCGCTCCTTGGCGGTGGCGTGGGAGGAGGCCCATAGAGAGACTAACGTCTGAAGAGGGTGCGGGTGATGGTGCCCGAGGCGGTCTTGACGCGGACAACATAGACGCCCGTGCCCAGGCCCTCGGCAGCGACACGCATACCCGAGGCATTATAGACCTCAACGCTTTCCGCGGCGACACCCGCCACGACCACGCGGCCACCATCGAGATAGACGGCTACGCCCTGGTCGCCCGTGACGCTGTCAATGCCCGTGAGCGTCGGGGTGTTGAGTGCCATCGGACGCTGGTAGGTGCCTACGGTGGAGGCAAAGTCCACAGCGTCGTCGAGGACGAAGTATTCACCCGTCAATGCGTCATAGAGGCGGAAGCTGACCTTCTCGCCCATCTCGCCATGGACGGTGACGAAGAAGCGGCCATTGATCATCCGGCCTTCTCCGCGACACTCGTCGCCGACAAAGGCACCGATGGTGTAGCGGTCGGCCTCAAGTTCCGTCGTGGGCTGGCAGATGACACTCATGTTATCGGCAAAGCGACTACCGTCATAGCTCCACACGCTCTGCTCGGCGGCACGGCGGGCGGAAGCCACGCTGCGCGGCTCGGCTTTCGGGATCACTCCCTCGGCGGCAAACGACACAAAGGCATTCTCTGCAGCAGCGTTATAGACCAGGTAGCCCTCGCCTGCGTTGAAGCGCGTGAGCGTTCCTACCCACTGGCCGTCCTGGAAGGTGGCGAAGCCATCATTCTTGGAGACGATGCGCGAATCGTTGGCAAAGGTTGCCTTGCCGAGAGCCACCTGCAAATCGTGGTCGAAGCAGTAGGGATTGCTCACCCACGTCCAGCCAGGCATAAGGTTGATATCACGGCCTGTATTATAGTTGTACACACCGCCATCATAGAGGAACATATCGAAGTGAGCACCATCCTTGACGCAAACCTTATAGGCTTCCGCCGTGGTCAACTCCGTGAGGTCGCCAAAGAATCCATATTCGGGATCGTTATAGACGAGCATATATTGCGATCGAATCTCCTGTGCGTCATAGAAATACTTGTAGAAGATATCTTGGCCGACCTTGTTGGCAAAGAGCGAGATCCAACTCCATCCCTCACCAAGCAAGAGACGTTGGCCGATTTCCACACTGCCTTCCTGGACAATCTGGCCATAGGAGATACCCACGTTGTAATTTCCAAGGCGGTTGGCCGTGACCTTCCACTCGTTCTTTCCCTCAATGCGATCGCCGATTTCCAAAACGGGTGTATCGTCCGTATCACTATAAGGAGGAATTCTCCATGTGAGCTGCTTCTCATCAAGCAAGAAATTCTCGGGTCTGGTCTTAATTACCATCACAGCCTCGGTGTCATTGACGTCCATCTGCAACCAATCTAACCAAACGTCTGCAAGACCCTCCACGATGTTCAGCTTGAAACCAACGGAGAAGTTATATTCCTTGTCTGCATTGAAAGATCCATCTTCGTTGAAGCCCATGGCGTTTCGGTTGTAAGTCCATTTCACGGCAGTAGAGCCATATTGCTTGGCCAAAACCCTATTTACCTTGCCGTCGCCGTCAGTGTACAATACCAGAATACCTTCACCCGCGGTGTCCTCAGCAAAATCGAGCTCATGGGGGAAGTTGATCGTTCCCGTGTTTTCGATGTTGTCCACAAGGCGCTGATAGATATCAACCTTGGACAATTCATAATCTGCAAGCGTCACGGAGAACGGGTCGTTCTTGACCGCCAAGGACTCCTTCGACGGGAAGTCAATGACATAGACCGAAAGGCTAATGGGACCGTTAGGAATATCCTTGTGGTAAACCCACACCGTGGTGCTTCCTGAATTCACCGCCTTGATGGTACCATCATCATTGCGCTGCAAGATACCATCCTCGCTGCTGATGCCATAGGAGATGCCAGCCTCCTTGTCGGTGGCATTCTCGGGATAAATCGTATAGGTATAGGGGAGATACTGTGTCAGCTCATCACCCACACGAAGACGGATCTCATCGTAATTAGGAGTCATCCTTTCGACAGGCTGGATGATCTTGACCGTCACCGTCACGGGATCTACACCCGGTGCGGTAGCCGTCATTGTATAGGTTCCCGGCTTGACAGGATTCCACCATCCTCCCTGCGTATCGACAATGGCCGTGGGGTCTGACGGGGTCCACTTCACCTTCTCTGTAGCGTTGGCCGGACGGATTATCAAAATGTTTTCCAACGCCCTATTGAGCATACCATCTCCATTCACAGGGACAGTGATCACGCCGCCAGGATAATCCGTGTCGTTGATAGCGAGACCCGTGATCGGCTGGTGAATGAAAAGTTGCGTACGATGCCAACAGCCACTAATAGACAGGTCGAAGTAAGCCCAGCTGCCTGTTCGTACAGGTGTCAGGACGTCGTTCACGATAGTAAAGCTGCTACAGGTATCTTTAACCCACGGAAGGACTTCGGGGAGCGACGCACCTTCTGGCTCGAAACTAAATTTCTCGCGCAGATTGACCGTCTCACCCATGTTGACATGAAGCTCTGATGGTCCATTGATCGCCGTTATGGGAGTAAACGTCAGATGGAAGGGATTTGAAGGAACACCCCCAACCGTCTCGTCACCACCCGTCACGGTAATGGTTTCAGGAAGTACATACTCATTTCCTGGAATGTCTTGAAGCACAAATTGTACCTTCTTGCCTTTGTCGGCATCGTTCACACCGATGCGGAGCGTGTAGATATACCGCCCCCCGTTAGGGGTTTCGCGAACTACTGGGTTTGCGGCTGCACGGCACTCACCATCGATGAACGCACCAACACGCATATCGGCGACATTGTCAACCTCCTGCCCCGACGCATCAAAAAGCGTCGCATAAACTACGGCATGGGACGGATATTGATTCCCCGACGGGGGATTCCAGTCCCTCGCTGCCTGCGCCCATAGGGTGGACAACAGGAGCGTCATCATGAATAGAATGTTTTTTTTCATAGACTAATGGGTAAAATTGATTGGAAAATAATGATTCTTCAGTCGCGTCCTTCCGCCGTCCCGACCTCCTGACGGGCGGCGGATGGCCTGTCTCCCCCATCGCCTGACGGCACTACCGTCCCTTTAATAAATAAGGTATTGCAGCCAGCGGGACTGTCGGTCTCGACACGAACGCGCTCCCGGAAGGGCCCTTCCTGTCCATGCGGGTGATAGCTGACCTCTACCCACGCCGTGTCACCGGGCTGCACGCTGCGGGTGTCATAGACCGCCGACGTGCAGTCGCAGCCAGGACGGGCAGAGAGGATATGGAATGTGGCTTCGCCAGCATTGCGAAGCAGAAAGCGGTGGCGAACGGTCCCACCCGCCTCGAAAACATCGCCGAAGACGAACACGGTGCCGCCCACCCAAGAGAGCTCCTTCTGCGCGGTGCAGTGGAGACTCCAACCGGTGAGTGTCAGCGGGAGGAGGAAGGCGGTACAAATGGTCTTTCTCTTCGGCATACTCTATTTAGTTTTTTATGTTCAGTGATTGTCTAAGTCTGCAATACGTGGTGTCACGCTGCAAAGTTAAGTAAAAGGCCCAAATTAACAGTTGCAAATATCTTACAAAAACCGCAAACATTCGCTTTGATAACGCAATTTGCTAACTTTTTATAGAAAAACACAACTGTTTGTACATTTTACACCCCGATTTCGCTTCCGTTCTTTTATTATTCTGCTTCATTGTTGTGTAGGTTGCGAAATTGTCTCGGCCCCATGCCATAACATTTCTTAAAGGCGTTGGTGAATGCGCTCGCGTCGTCGAATCCACAGCGGCAACCCACATCCCGGATCCGAACATCCTGACAATCGATGAGCAACCTTGCGGCCTCGCGCATCTGCACACTCGTGATGAAATCTTTCGGCGCAAGTCCTGTGGCGGCAAAGATATGGCGGCGGAAAGTCTGCTCGCCGAGCGACAGGCTCGACGCGATCTCAGCCACACCATGCCTGCGGACAGGCATCGAGGCAATAATCAGGCGTACCACATTGTGCACAAACTCATCGTGGGATGGACGACGTGGAAGATGCGCATGGGCTTCATGGGGAAGTCTCTGGTGGCGGATGTCGTGGTCTTCTTTCTTCACTGGACAGATATTTTACTTCAGTTTCTGGCGGCAAAGGTATAACTTGTTGGAAATTATGTTGTTGTAAAAATCATACAAAGTGTTGCAAAAAAGTATCAAGACCTTAAAAAAGCCTTTTTTACACGTATTTTGTAGCCTTTTTCCAAGTCTGCAGCTACCATTTTAGCCGTCGTGATAGATTTTTCACACGACTTTATACCATTTTTCATCCAGTTAGGATGGTTTCACCCACCACTTTCCCTACCCCACAACGACCTTGTAACGCCATTTTCCTGATAAGCCTTATTGTTTTTTATTATTTTTTTCTTGCCAGACTTTAGCATATCCCTTACTTTTGCATCTACAAATAAGCAAGAGACCTGAAGATATGGCAAAGATACTGATTGTGGAGGATGACCTGTCGTTTGGCACCCTGATTCAGACATGGTTGAGAAAAAAGGGATTTGAGGTGGAGAAAGCCACCTCGGTCAAGGGCGCGTTGCTCCTGCTGGAGAAGGACGGAGATCGCGACTTGATCCTCTCCGACTTCCGCCTGCCCGACCACGATGGCCTCGCCGTGCTCAAATGGGCGCAGGACCACAACCTGCGGATTCCCTTCATCGTGATGACGAGCTATGCCGAGGTACAGAACGCCGTCCTCGCCATGAAGGCGGGTGCCACCGACTATATCGCCAAACCGTTTCAGCCCGACATCCTACTGGAGAAGATCCAGGAGGCGCTGAGGGCTCATGCGTCCTCACAGCCCCCCACCCCTCTGTCCGATGCCAGCGCACCAGCTGCCCAGCCAACAAATGGCACGACGGAGGGAGGAGACACCGTGCCCCGCTACATCGAGGGCAAGAGCGAGGCCTCCCGCCGACTCTATGACTTCGTGTCGCTGGTGGCCCCCACCCCCATGTCAGTACTCATCCTCGGCGCCAGTGGCACTGGAAAGGAGTATGTCGCCCGTCGCATCCACGAGCTAAGCCCGCGTGCCGACAAGCCGTTCTTTGCCCTCGACTGCGGGGCCATCCCGCGCGAAGTGGCAGCCTCGGAGTTTTTCGGCTATGTTAAGGGAGCCTTTACGGGTGCCGACCAAGACAAGAAGGGTGCCTTCGAGACGGCCAACGGCGGCACGCTGTTTCTCGACGAGATGGGAAACCTCAACTACGAGGTGCAGGTGCAACTGCTCCGCGCGCTCCAGGAGCGTAAGATACGTCCAGTCGGCAGCACCCGCGAGATCGACATCGATCTGCGTCTGGTCTGTGCCACCAACGAAAACCTGGAACAGCGAGTGGCCGAGGGTAAGTTTCGCGAGGACCTCTACCACCGCATCAACGAGTTTACAATCCACATGCCCGCCCTGCGCGACCGCGGCACGGACCTATTCCTCTTTGCCGACCTCTTCGTCCGACAGGCCAACCAAGAACTGGGACGCCACGTCGTCGGCTTCGACCGAAAGGCTACCGAACGGATAGCTTCCTACGGGTGGCCCGGCAACCTCCGCGAACTGAACAATGTGATGAAGCGAGCCGTCCTCTTGACTAAAGGCGACTACATCGGTGTGAAGGAACTGGATCAGTGTATGAACCACGCCCAGCCTACAGACCCCATCACCCTCCATGACGAGCAGACGGAGCGGCAGCGGATCGTCCATGCACTCCAAGCCGCGGACGGCAACAAGAGCAAGGCGGCCCTGCTCCTCGCCATCGATCGCAAGACCTTATATAATAAGATGAAGAAATACGGGATATAAGACGGCATGAACCCGCGTGCCAGGATGGGGCCTCGTCCCCACCTATGGGGAAGTGTGGAGATGCCACGGTGGCATCTCCACACTTTTTTGTAGAAAAATTCCACACTGTTTCCACACTTTCCACACCCCCGTTTTTCGTACCAAAACCATTTTCTCACTATGTATCAACGACTTACGAAATCATGCCAAAAGTTGGCACGCAGATTGTGATATAATTAGTGAGCCCGCCAAGGAATGGAGACACAACGAGGCAGCTCAACAAAACAATTAATATTCACGATTTAAAAGATAAACATTATGAAGAAGTTAGTTTTTGCAGCAGTCGCAGCGTTGGTTATGGTTTCAGTAGGTAACGTTTTCGCTCAGAATGAGCCAGTAAGTACGATGCAGTCCGACTCTATCAGCTTCGTCGCTCCTGCAGATACCGTCGTCACAACGGACTCCGACGACACGGTAAATCAGCCCGCAGAGCCGGCAGATCAGCCTGTCGAAACAGAGCAGACGGCAGAGTAAGGACACCTCTTGGGAAAGTGTGTTACAGATTGCCTTCCAAGGTATAGGCAGTCAAGGGGAGCAAGTCATTGTGGAATGGCCTGCTCCTTTTGCTATCCACCTCCATCTTGATAATAGTACCGACAAAGTTTTGTCACGTCGCAGATTTGTATTATCTTAGCATCCTGAAACGACAGAACACCCATCATGCACCGCAATACAATCCCCTTCAAGATCGCTGCCGGTTATTGCGCCGTGGCCGTCGTGCTGCTCCTGGCCATCGCTTTGGTCTATAGCAACACGAAATCTATCTTTGCCATCAATCACGCCTCGCGGGAATATATCCGCAAGCGAGAGGCCGCTGACAGCGTGATGTCCTCGCTGCTCAAGGCAGAACAGGCCAATCTGCAACAACTCTCGGAGGCCATGAAGGAAAGGACTGGGAAAAACTACCTGCACGAGAAGGTGGAGAGCCTCGACAAAGGAGAAGACTCCGTCGTCGTGCACCCCAAGACCCCACAGAAGGTGCAGGAGAAAAGTACGGTCGTAGAAGTGGTCAAGACGCGCAAGGGCTTCTTCCGCAGGGTGGCGGATGTGTTCCGTAAGGAGCGCGCCGATACGGTGAGCATCAAGGTGGACAACGACACGGCCGTGATAGACACGGTCGTCACCCCGGTAAACGTGGCGAGCAACGTGGTCACCATCCTCAAGCAGGTGGACCGCAAGGAACGGGTGACGACAGGCCACCAGGCAAAGGCGGTACACAAGGAAATGGCCGACCTGAAAGTGATCAACGCCCAACTCGCCCTGAAATCGACCCAGCAGCTCCGTGAGGTGCATCGCCGGGAGCGCAAATCGATACAGCAAAGTATCAACCAGGCCATGGCGGCACAGCGCCATCTGTTGTGGCAGATGGGAATGCTGGCTATCGTCGCCGTCGTCGCCGCCGTCATCCTAATAGGTTATGTCTGGCGCGACAACCGCAGAGAGCGTATCTATCGGGAGAACCTGGAGCACGCCAACGAGGAGATCCAGCGCATCATGCAACAGCGAGAGCGACTCCTCCTCACCATCACCCACGACATCAAGGCACCCGCCGCCTCTATATCAGGTTTCATCGACATGATGAGAGACTATGTCGATCAACCCCGTGGCAGGGAATGTCTGGACCACATCCAGGGTTCGGCGCGACACCTCTCCCACCTCGTGGCCTCACTCCTCGACTACCATCAGCTGGAGAACGGACTGATGGAGGTACACCCCGTCAATTTCTCGCCCTCGCAACTACTTCGGGAGTGTGTGGAAGGCCATCGGCTGAAGGCCGAGGAAAAGGGTCTGCAAATGGTACTGGCATGGCAGGACAAGACGGACGGAGAAACGGAGCAGGGCGGAAAGGGTACCATCTGCCGCGCCGATGCCTTCCGCCTCCGCCAGATATTGGACAACCTTGTTGGCAATGCGGTAAAATATACAAAGCAGGGCAGCGTCAGCGTCGTGGCGACCCTATCTGCCAACGACAACGAAGAAGAGAAGGCATTCCGCCTCACGGTGGCGGTAAAGGACACGGGGAAAGGTATGACGACGCAGGAGAAGCACGACGTCTTCCAAGCCTTCACCCGACTAAAGAACGCACAAGGCATCGAGGGGGCTGGACTCGGTTTGTCCATCACCCATGAGCTGGCCTCGCTCCTGGACGGTGAGATCCAGGTGGAGTCGGTAGTGGGCCACGGATCGACCTTCACCGTGACCATTCCGCTAGAAGAGAAAACAGAGGATGCGGAGATGGAGGAAACCGCCGAGGCTACTCCCACCCTACCCGCTGCGGAATGGGAAGACTCCAAAATCCTCCTGCTCGATGACGACCCCTTGCAACTGCAACTGCTGCAAGAGATGCTGCGCCGTCTGCCGATCGCGCCAGAGAAGGTCATCGTCTGCCATCATGTCACCGACGCGCTCACCGCCCTCCACAACGAGAAACCCTCCCTCATGCTCATGGACATTGAGATGCCAGAGATGAACGGAATGGAGATCATCCAGCACCTGAACCACACCCACATGCGGGTAGTGGCAATGACGGCACACGACAGCAGCATCCTCAGCCAGCTGAAGGAGGTAGGCTTCGACGACTGCCTGTTCAAACCATTTCGTGTCGATGCGCTCGCCAAGGTTCTCGGTGTCTCGCAGGATCACGTTTCCGATACAGTTCCATCACCCTCACAGTCAACCTCCATACCTCCTCGCTTTGCACCGCTCGTTGCCTTTGCAGACGATGACCCCGAGGCGGCCGAGGAGATTGTCCGAACGGTCCGTCAGGAGTTGGCGCAGTATCTCGTCTTGTTACAACAGATACAAAACCCATCCACAAGCTCTACCGACGCAGCAAACCCCACCGAGACGCCCTCTTCCACCACCGATATCAGCAAGATCGCCCATAAGCTCCTACCCATTGCCACGATGATGCAAATGGGTTGTCTCGACGCCCTCACCTCCTTGTCGCCCGAGCATATCAACGATTTGGAGCAACCCCAAATACAACAATGCCTGCAAACCGTCATCCACGACTTGCAGGACATTCTTGAGGAAAACTAACCAGCTTCCTTGGGAAGCGTTATACCTTATTATATATATGTGTGTTTATGCCGGCGAAGCACTCTGGCGATACTGCGTCGGAGAACAGGCGTAAGCCTTCTTGAAAGCGTGGGAGAAAGCACTGGCCTCGTCAAAACCACATTCGCGTGCCACTTCGCCCACGGGGCGCGAGCTATCCTGAAGCAACAGACGGGCGGCAAGGTCCATCTGGATGGCAGTGATGAACATCTTGGGCTGCTGTCCCGTCTCGCAGACAAAGCGGCGGCGGAAGGTCTGCTCGCCCATATTGAGTTTGGAAGCCACGGCGGTAACACTCACCTCGCCCTTGGCCATTCCCGATCGCACCACCTCGATGACCTGGCGACAGAGCGTATCGGCCATATCGGCAGACGACGACTCCACGGAAGGTTGCACACTATCAGGCGATGGTGTCGTTTGGGAGGAAGGAATGGGCGTGGCAAAGCCTTCCTCTGTATCAGCAGCGGAAGAATGCGCTGTCAACTCAGGATTCACAACGGTCTCGGCTGCCGCAGGGGCAGAAAGACTTTCGAGACGGTGCAACTCCCGGAAGAGTTGGCGCAACTGTACCCGATGGGCCCGCGTGCGACGGTGCTGCACCCAAAGGAAAAGGCCGATGAGCAGCAACAAGACGGCTGCAGAGATGAGCAGGTCACGTAAGTGGGCGTTCTTACCCGCCGAGACCTCCTCGCGCAGTTGATCGTTGCCAAACTCTGCCTCGTAGCGAGCCAACGCCTTGGCCGTCGATGTGGAGTAGAGCGAGTCGCGGAGAGCGTTGAACCGCTCCAACTCATGGCGCGCACTATCGGGGTTGAGGTTCCAATAAGCCTCATAGAGGCCCTTGCGGGCGGTGCACCCATTATAGAGGTCGCCCATCTTCGAGAAGATGCTGGATGCCTCGCGGAAAGCCTCCACGGCCGCCTGCTCCTGCTTTTGTCTCAAAAGGATAAAACCCATTTGGTTGAGAGCGATGCCGAGGGAGTGGATATTGCCCACGCTGCGGAGCGTGGGAATAGCTTTTTGATAGACGGCGACGGCCTCGTTGTCACGCTTCATTCCGCCCAGTGCCGCCCCCTGCATGGTGAGCCGGACGGCCATCTTTCCCTCATTGCCAAGCAGAGAGTCGATTACGTATGCCTTTTGCGCATATTGAAGCGAACGCTGGTAATTGCCGAGCTTATAGTAGATTTCCGACGCCATGCCATTGATGACGGCCTGTCGCGGTCGGTTGTTTGCGCGGGAGGCATAGCGCAGCGCCTGCAGGATGTGCTTTTCAGCTTGTCTCGGGTGGTTGGCAGCCAGGTTGATGCCCGCCAAGGTATTGAGGGCGGAGGAAGTCTGGTCGGGATCGCGCAGCTTCTTGTAGATGCGGACGCAACGCGTGGCATACTGTGCGGCTGCAGGGAAGTCGGCCAGCCGCACACCGATAATGGCCAGCAGATTGAGGCAGTCGCCCTTGGCGGCATTGTCATGACGGTAGAGGGGCAGTGCGCGGAGCGCATATTGGCGGGCGAGCCCATACTCCTGGGTATCGTTGAACCACTCTCCAGCCCAATACCACACCTCCTTGCGCAGAGAGTCTGTGGGTGTGTTGGTGGCAAACTGTATTCTTTCGTCGGTGAATTGCTCCTGATCAAGGTAGTCGAAGAAGCGGTTGGCGGCCTTCACGCTGCCCTTCTTATCGAAGTCGGCAACGAGTTTTCGCGCGTCCTGTGCCCATAGCGAAGAGCTAAGAAGCAGACACATAATCAGGGTCAATAGGTAGTTCTGTTTCATTGGTGTGGCAAAGTTAGCTATTAATTCCTTAAAAGTGTTCAAAAAGGGATGATTTTTTAAATAAAACCTGTCTCTTATACACATCTCCGAGCCCACGAGACCGATCAGTATC
>ERZ1027171.278-NODE-278-length-23694-cov-7.023647_pt1 | contig 23694 bp, 17 predicted proteins | sample MGYA00519274_ERZ1027171 | MGnify/ENA primary metagenome ERZ1027171 (study PRJEB26926, sample SAMN06164681) | human gut metagenome | biome: ENVO:00009003; feature: ENVO:2100002; material: ENVO:00002003 | host: Homo sapiens | place: USA | collected 2012 ... | reverse complement strand
AAATGTCTGCGGAGCAGACAAAAGGGTAATGGCGAAGCCGTAACTTGCCCCCGCCATTGGTTTGTATGCGCCGTCCCTACGGGTTGCGCGGATGTTCGGATTCTACACAGAAATCCGCTCGATACGCACAGCCTTGCCTGTCTGTTTATCCACATCGATGCACACGCCCTGCAACAGGCATTCGCCGTCGGGATTTTGAAAACGCACAGGCAAATGCGTCCGCATTTTTTCAATCGCAAGCGACGGTTCGACGCCGAGCACCGACTGCACAGGTCCGGTCATGCCGAGGTCGGTGATGTATGCCGTTCCGCACGGCAAAATCTGCTCGTCGGCGGTTTGCACATGCGTGTGTGTCCCCGCAACCGCCGCCACCTTGCCGTCCAAATAAAAACCCATGGCACGTTTTTCTGCGGTCGCTTCCGCATGAAAATCCACCACCGTAAAATGCACCTCGCCGCGCAGGGCTTCAAGCGCACGGTCCATACAGTCAAACGGGTTTTCAAGCGGTTCCATAAATACCGTGCCCAAAAGATTCACCACGCCGACACGCACACTGCCTTTATCCACAATACAGATACCGCGTCCGGGTGCGGATTCTCCGTAATTTTCGGGGCGCAGGCAAAATTCGGATGCATCCAAATATTCATAAAACTCGCGGCGGCGAAACGTATGATTGCCGCCTGTAATACAATCCGCGCCCGCCGAAAAAATCTGCTCTGCCGCCTGCCGTGTCAGCCCGTTTCCCACAGCGGCATTTTCCCCGTTGACCACCGTCACGTCTGCCGCATATTCTTTTTTCAGGCGCGGCAGAACCGCCGTCAGTTTTTCCGTTCCGACTGCCGAAACCACATCGCCAATCATTAAAATTCTGCAAATATTTCCGTTCATAGCTTCTAAAGGCGCGACCCTGACTCTGTATACCGCAGAATCAGGGTCGTCAATCATAAAAATGCTTATTTTGCGTATTCAATCGCCCGATTTTCACGGATGATGTGTACTTTGATTTGTCCGGGGTATTCCAACTCGTCCTCAATCTTCTTGACAACGTCGCGGGCGATAATGGTCATACCGTCGTCGGAAACCACATCGGGCTTCACAATGATACGGATTTCACGCCCTGCCTGAATCGCGAAGGACTTTTCAACGCCTTCAAAGGAAGTTGCGATCTCTTCCAGCTTTTCAAGACGCTTAATGTAATTCTGCACGTTTTCACGGCGGGCACCGGGGCGCGCCGCCGAAATGGCGTCCGCCGCCTGCACAAGACAGGCAACCACGGTTTTTGCTTCCACATCGCCGTGATGCGCATGAATGGCATGTACAACCGGTTCGTTTTCACGGTATTTCTTGGCGTATTCCACGCCGAGGTCGATATGTGAGCCTTCAAATTCGCGGTCAAGCGCCTTGCCGATATCGTGCAAAAGACCCGCACGCTTGGCGGTTTTGACGTCTGCGCCGATTTCCGCCGCCATCAGCCCCGCAAGATGCGAAACCTCCAGCGAATGATTCAGCACATTCTGACCGTAGCTGGTTCTGTATTTCAGCTTGCCGAGCAGTTTTACAAGCTCGGGATGTACACCGTTGACGCCTGCGTCAATCACCGCGCGCTCGCCCGTCTGGCGAATGGTCTGTTCTACCTCGCGGCGGGATTTTTCATACATTTCCTCAATGCGCGCGGGGTGAATCCGTCCGTCGGAAATCAGTTTTTCGATGGTCAGACGCGCCACCTCGCGGCGCACAGGCTCAAAGCTTGAAACGGTAATCGCTTCGGGCGTATCGTCAATAATCAAATCCACGCCCGTAATCGTTTCGAGTGTACGGATGTTTCTGCCCTCGCGCCCGATGATGCGGCCCTTCATTTCATCATTTGGCAGGCTGACCACAGAAACGGTCGCCTCCGATGCATGGTCTGCCGCACAGCGCTGGATTGCCGTCGAGATAATCTCGCGGGCAAGCGTGTCCGCCTCGTCCTTGGTGCGCTGTTCAAAGTCCATAATACGGACTGCCTTGTCGTGGGTCAGTTCCTCTTCCAAATTCTGCAAAAGCAGAGATTTCGCCTGCTCCTTGGTGAGTCCCGAAATTTTTTCGAGCATGTCGAACTGGCTTTTCTTAATCTGCTCTACTTCGGAAAGCTTATCCTCCGCCTCTTTGAGCTTCAGACTTAAAGCTTCTTCCTTTTTCTCCATCGTCTCGACTTTTTTGTCGAGCGATTCTTCTTTTTGAATCAGCCGCCGCTCCTGACGCTGTACTTCCGCACGGCGTTCCTTGGTTTCTTTTTCCGCCTCGGTAATCAGACGGTGTGCCTCGTCCTTGGCTTCCAAAATCGTTTCCTTGCGCTTGTTTTCCGCTGTCTGCACAGCCTGATTGACAATACGCGCCGCCTCTTCCGTAGCAGAACCGATTGCCGCTTCCGCAACCTTTTTACGGTGTGCGCCGCCGAGCAAAAATCCGATTACACCGAACACCGCAGCGGCAACAACCGCCACGACAACTGTAACAATAATCGCTGTTGAATTCAAAAAGCTTGCACCTCCTTAATGTCGGATTTTGTAAATCTTCTGATAAATAATTATAGAATCGATCGATATTGTATTGTGATCGCATACGAATACATTATCTTAGATATTTTATATCTTTTTAAGCATTCTGTCAAGGAAAAGCCGTTATTTGTGCATATTTTTGTTTTGTTTTCAGGAAATATTTACGGGGGCTGTATCATAACGGATACAGCCCCTCTTCGCTTGCTTGCCGTATTTGCGCCTTTCGGGAAAACGCAGGCTCACTCTGTCTTTCCTCGGCGCGCGTCCAGCTCCGCACGCATTCTCTGCCGTTTTTCGCCCGTCAAATCGTAAAAGAAATACGGCACGGCGCTTAAAATATACATCACCGCAGGCACAAGGGTGAGGATGATAAATATACGGAACTGCACCGCGTCGCTTTGCGCCACACGCGCGCTGTCGGGAGAAGTCACATAGCCGATTGCCCACAACAGCCCCGATGCCGCCGCCTGCATAATTGTGCCGCCGATTTTCACGGTGGTGATGCGCAGAGAAAAGCTGACCCCCTCACTGCGCTTGCCTGTTTGCCATTCCGTGTAGTCTGCGGCGTCTGCCAGCATTTCATTCTGCACGATGGCCTCAGGCGCGTTGACAAGCCCCATCGCGCCTGTGCCGACCATTAAAACAGGCACCATAACCGCCGCCGACTGATAATGCCGCAGACCGATTATAAAGGTCACGAGCCAAATCCCGCCGTAGATAAATCCGCTCCCCAGTGCAACGGTACGCGCCGAGAAACGGCGGCGAATCGCAGGCAGAAGCGCATAGGACGCCGCCCAGGTGACAACCGAGGGGATTTGCGCCAAAACCGAGAAGCCTGCGTAGCCCAAAACGTCGATAAAATAATAGGTCATAAAGACGCCGCTGACGCCCGACAGCGTGCGAATCAGACCCGACAGAATGATAATTCGCAGTCCGCGGTTGTGCGTCAGTACGCGGAGACTCTCGCGGAAATTCGCACCCTCTTTTGACTGCACCACACGCTCCTTGACGCAAAAACCGCTTAAGGAGAACAGCCCGATACCGCCGACGCCCGCCGCAAGCCCCAACAGCAGAAACAAAGCCTTTGTGCTGATTTTTTCGCTGTTTGCCGCCGAATAATCCAACAACAGCGGCACTGTAAAGGCGGGCAGAGCCGCGCCCACATTTACAGCGGCATTGACTGCGGTCATCACCCGCCGTCTGTCCTGCTCCAAAGGCGATATGGCGGCGGACAGGCCCCAGTAGGACACATCGGTAATGCTGTAAAACAGTTCCCACAAAAGATATGTTAAAAACATATAGGCGATTTTTGCGGGAGACACGGGCGACGGGTCGGTTAAGATATACGGTCCCGCAAACAGCAGTACCGTAAACACAGCCAAGGGCGCTGTACCGCCGCGCAGATAAGGAATCATTTTGCCCCGTTTTGTACGCGTGCGGTCAATCAGCATACCGCAAAGCGGGTTGTTGACAATATCCCAAATGCCCTCTGCGAACAGCATAATGCCCACGGCGCGCGGGTCGATATGAAATACATTTATATAAAAATACATCAGATAGCTTGTGACAAGCGCGTAGCAGATGTTCTGCCCCACGCCCGCCGCGCTGTATGCGGCAATCTCACCGTTTTTCACGAGTGCGCCCGCAGGCGGACGAAAAAATGCCATACTACCGACCCCTTTCAAGCGTAGTATAGCATTACATTAGATAATTGTCAAACGTATTTTATATGTTTGAAATATTATGTTAATAAATCGCCAATCGCGTTTTTCAGCAGTTCAACGGTTTTGCGCTCTATTTGAAAATAAATCTTTTTTTGATTTTCCCGCCCTGCCGCGATAGAAACCAATCCGCATTGCAGAAGCTTGTCGGTATGGTGCATCACCGTGGCGGGGGTCAGTCCCGTCAGCTGCGCCAGCTCACGGTTGTAGCGCGGCGCCTGCGCAAGCAAAACGGCAATCTCTAAACGCTTCGGGTCTGCCAATGCTTTCAGCACTTGGAGCAGGAAATCCTTTTGCGCCGAGCAAGCCGTATCCCCGTCTGTTTTCACATTGTAAACACCGCAGTAACAAATATCGCCGAGAATAAACGCCGAAGACGGCACAGCGAGCATCGGGTACACCTCGCGCACACTTCCGTCCGCAGACAAAACGGAATGGGGGAAAAACCAATCGTCACGCCAATATTTGTCGGCAAAAGTATTTACCTCGGCGCGCACGCTGTCCCAAGCCAGTTCCGCCGCGGAAATATTCTCCCGCACCGTATCGCACAGCAGGGTGAAGTATGCAGAAGGCGCCGTTAAAAGCGCCCGAAACGGTGCAGTACAGTTTTTTGTGTCGGCATATTGAAAAACCGTTTCCGCTGTGCCGTAATCGATGAACGGCACACCCGAATCGCGGGCAAACAGGAAGCTGTTGTTTAAGTGTACACGGAGCGTTTCCTCGGAAACCGCCTGCGCCCGAAACAGAAAATCTTGGATTTGCAGAGCGGTGAACAGCACAATCAGATATTCCCCCACCGACATATTTGCAAAATCCCGCCACCCCGCAGGCAGACTGCGGTGCGCACGGAATGCCGATACATAGCGGCTGTGGACGCTTCCGTACATTTCCCCGCCGAATAACGCACGCATGGATTCCACCGCCCGTTCATAATTTGGTTCAAGGTATAACAGCGCCACGGTTTCCAGCACCATATCGGGACTTCGGTGGAGAATGGCCTTCATTTGTACACCTGCTTTCTTTATTGAGGGGATGGGATGGGCGAACACAGTTCGCTCTATGGGATTCGCGGAATTTTTGTCATTCTGAGGCAAAGCCGAAGAATCTCCCATGGCACAAAGCAAATTGGATAAACGCGTAGGGACGGACATCCTTGTCCGTCCGTAAAATTTTATCAGACTTCGGCGGGCGCGCGATGCACGCCCCTACGGGGTCAATGTGCAACCGTTAGATTTTGCAAAAAACCTTGTTATCTGCTTTCATGCAATGTGACCTTGCGGTCGGCAATAATCAATTCCTTTTCGCAAACGGCGAACGCGGCTTTTTTATGGGAAATGATAATACAGGTTTTGTTTTGCATTGCCCGAATATTTGAGAGCAGCCGTTCCTCTGTTTCTTCATCAAGCGCAGAAGTCGCTTCGTCCAACAGCAGGACGGGCGCGTCCGTCAGCACGGCGCGTGCCACCGCAAGCCGCTGCATCTGCCCTTCGGAAAGCCCTCTGCCGCCCTCGCCGAGCACCGTATCCAAGCCGTCGGGCAGTTCGCGGATAAACGAATCGGCGCAGGCAATGCGCATAGCTTCGTCAATTTGCGCGTCGGTTGCGTCCTCTTTAATAAAGCGGATATTGTCGCGCACCGTGCCCGAAAACAGCAGATTCCCCTGCGGTACATAGGCAAAAACGGGGCGCGTCGCTTTGCTTGCCGTATACGCCTTCGAGTCTGCGCAAACCGTGATTTTTCCGCTGTCGGGCGTGAGTACGCCGAGCAGTAATTTAAACAGCGTACTTTTGCCGATGCCCGAAATGCCCGAAATCACAACAAAATCGTTTTTTTCTATGGCAAAGCTGACACGCTCCAGCACCTGATTTTTGCCGTAGGCAAAGGAAACATCGGCAAACCGAAGCCCCGAAAAAGCGTCGGGATGCAAGGACACGGCGGTTTCAGATTGTACGGAAATATCCGCATCGTCGGGTAAATCCGTAATTTCCAAGATCCGCTCCGCAGATGCAAGCATGGCGTAGTATTGCGGAAACAGCCCCGAAAGCCCCGACAGCGGCACCTGCACTTGGTTGACCAGCTGTAAAAGCGCGGTCAGTGTGCCGAAGGTGATGGCCCCCGCAAGCAGGCGCACACCGCACCAGGTAAGCGTGACGAGAAAACCGAGGGAAAACACGGCGGAAAAGCCTGTGTTTGCAAAAATCGCCCAGCGATTTTTGCGAATTTTCGCGTTGTAATTCTCCGTTTGATGCTCGTCTGCCTGCCGCGCGACCTTCTCCTGTACGCCGAATACCTGCACCGCCAAAAGACTTTCCAGCGCTTCCTGCAAAAAGGCGCGGAGCTTGCCGTCGGTGCTTTGTACCTGTTTATGTAATTTTTTAATTTTGGTGCGGAACAGCCGTGTGCCGAAAAAAAGCACAACGCCCGCCGCCATCAGCAGCAGTCCGAACCGCCAATCCAAAGACACAATCACGGCAAAAGCGCACACCAGCCGTGTCAGCATAGAAACGGCGGACGGCAAAAGCGTTGCCACGCCGTCGCAGACCACCGTGACGTCCGCGCTCAGACGCATCAGCAAATCACCCGAATGGTACGCGGTAACGGCGGAATAATCCTTTTGCAAAATCGCGAAAAAAAGCTCACGCTTACAGCGCATTTCAAGCTTCCCCGCCACGCGTACGGCAAGACTTGTGTTACCCATACGCAGTCCGATTTGCAGAAGAATGACGGCGGTAAGCAAAACGGCAGACTGCAACAGCCGCGTTTTATCGCCGTATTGCGCCGCGTCAATAATCCGTTTCGCAAACAGCGCGAGTGAAACGGCGCACACGGAAGCAAGGGCGTTGCCGAATATCAGCAGCACCAGACCCGGCAGCTGCGTTTTCGCAGTTTGCCCTATCCATTTGCGTGCGGTATTCCGTTTCATTTTCGCAGTTTCCCCCGCAGTTTCACAATATATTTGCGCACAGGCAAAAGGCAGTGCCAAACATGCACATAACGCTTGTATTTTTTGCTTTCCACGGAAAACGTTTTGCCGTTTCGCGTAATTTCCGTCACAATGCCGATAATTTGCGCTTCACTTATTCCCTTTTCCAACACCCACTGGTTGTCGCCGCACAACGTATAGGTGTTATCCTCGGCGCAGGTCACAATGCGGTGCAGAACGAATGCACCGTCACGGCGGCGATAAAACGGGATGTCGAATTTTTGAAGCTTTCCCGTCACAGGCGAAAGCTTCACCGTATCGCGCCCCGCCCGAAGCAGCGGAAGCATACTCGTGCCTGTAATCGGCAGTTTTACCGTCCCGCCCGCCGCGAGCGTTTCCTCTATCACAGGGAGCAGTTCAGAAAGACTGACCTTTTTCTTCTCCATAAAATCAGTCCTCTAAAAGCCCTGCGGCGCGCAGTTTTTCCGTAAATCTATGCACATCGCGTGCGGCGGTCTGCGCGTCCACATCATATTCCGAAAGCAGTTTTTCCACGAGCGCCTGTTCGTCGGTGTCGGCTTCGAGCGCCGCCCACAGGAACGCGCCCACGGGATTCAGGGTCATCATCCCGCCGAAATCCGCCGCGCCCCCCAAGGGGACGACAATATGACTGCCTGCGACCTCGCGGAGTAAAAATCCGTCCTTGATTTTCATGTTTGCGCCTCTTTTTGTTGATAATACGATTCTATCCCGTCAAAGGCAGTGTGCGCCGCCGAAATATCCATATTGCAGGTGAGCAGGAATGCGGGTACGCATTCAAGCAAATCGCCCAAAATGTCGAGCATCTGCGCCATTTTTTCCTTTTGCGGCGGACGCAGGGTCTGCGACAAAAACAGCGGAATCGCCTGTGCGGCGGAAATCGGTTTTATCGAATTTTCCGCCCCGCGTTCCAAAAATACAAGCGCACGGATGGGCGACTGCACATTCACGCTGATGTCGAATTTCCCGCTGAACGGCGTACCGCAGGCACAGAATGTCCCGTCGATTTTGCGTACGGCGGGCTTGTCGTCATTGAGAATGCGGCAGTTTCTGAACGCTTTTAACCACAAATCGGTATGCGTGGATTTGCCCGTACCGCTTTTTGCGGAAAACAGATACGCAAAGCCGTCCTTTTCGACACACGAGGCGTGCATCAGCAATCCCGAAAACTGCAAAAGCCTTGCGTAAAAAGCCTCGCCCGTCCAAACATAACGGCATTCGTCTAAGGTCAACTGTGGAAAAGCTTCGTGCTTTTTTGCAAAATACACTTCGGGAATATCCAAAACCATATCGGGCGCGTCCGTTCCGTCACAAAGGTACGCCCGCGTTCGCGCATACAGCAATTCGCCGCGCGCGTCCATTTGTACCTTCAGTTTTGCAATGTCAAAGGTTTCCAAAAGCGTACTCCTAATGTGAAATGTGTATGTGCGTAGGGACGGACGTCCTTGTCCGTCCGCGGGCGAACACAGTTCGCCCCTACGGGGATTGTGCATAGCCGTTTGGTTTGTGCAAATTTTTTATTTTGCTCGGGCGCGCTATGCACGCCCCTACGGTTCGCAAAAACTTGTCATTCTGAGCGGAGCGAAGAATCTCCCGCAGAACAAAGTAAATTTGATTCGTAAACCGTAGGGAACAACCTCTGTGTTGTTCCGCGAAGTTTCATCAGATTTCGGCGGGCGAACACAGTTCGCCCCTACATAGCTGTGCAAAAATTCTTATATCCTAAACAACCTGCGGGTGTTACGTTCCGCCTGCTCACACAACGTCTGGGTGTCAACGCCGCGAATCTCCGCAATGCGTGCGGCAGTGTAGGCGATGTGCGACGAATCGCACCGCTTGCCGCGAAACGGCACAGGCGTCATATAAGGCGCGTCCGTTTCCAAAAGCAACCGTTCCGCAGGCACCATAGCCGCGACCTCGACAGGCTTCACCGCATTTTTAAAGGTGACCGCACCGCCGAGACCGATATACATATCCAATTTTAAAATTTCCTTTGCCGTTTCCACACTGCCCGTAAAGCAGTGTATAACACCCGTAGGTTGTATTTTCTTTAACAACTTGAGGGTGTCTTCGTGGGCCTCGCGGTCATGCACAATCACAGGCAAATTTAGTTCTTTTGCAAGCCGCAACTGCATTTCAAAAAGCGCTAACTGCTTTTCGCGGGACTCTTTCTCATAATGATAGTCCAAGCCTATTTCGCCCACGGCAACCGTTTTTGAATCTTTCAGCAAATCGCGCAGAACCGCTTCCGCGTTTTCGGGGACGTCCTCTAAATTGAGCGGATGAAACCCCGCCGCCGCGTAAATATAACCGTATTTCTGCGCAAGTGCCTGTGCAAACCGCGTGGATTCCACATTTACGCCGCAGGAGAGTATACCCGAAACGCCTTTTTCGGGAAGTGCGTCCAGCAATTCGTACACATCCTCGGAAAAGCGTTCGTCATCATAATGCGCATGGGAGTCAAAAATATGCATAAGGTGAGGGGAGTCGAACCCAATATGGCTCATCGGATTCTCGCACCGTTCGGCATAGAGCTGTCCACAAATACGACTTTTACATCGTCTTCACTGCAATCCGCCGCCAAAATCATCCCTTGGCTTTCCACACCGCAAAGCACGGCGGGCTTTAAGTTTGCCACCAGCACAATTTTCTTGCCGACCAAATCATCGGAGGCGTACCATTTGGCAATTCCGCTTGCAACCGTGCGCGGCGTATCCGTGCCGTCGTTTAAGGTCAGCTTCAAAAGCTTTTTCGCGCGCTTGACGGGTTCGCACGCCGTAACCTCGGCAACGCGCAGTTCCACTTTCATAAAATCTTCAATGCCGATTTGCGCCAAGCCCTCGATTTTCGGGGTTTCCGTCTTTTTCTCCGCTTCCGTCTCTGCTTTTTGTGCGGCGGTTAATTCCGCAATCAGCTTTTCCGCGTCAATACGGCTGAAGAGCGGCGTTGCCGTTCCGACGCGTTCGCCGACTTTTAAGCCGCCGAAGGTCTTTAAAGACTCGTAATCGCGCACCTCCGTGCCGAGCTGTTCGAAAATCGCCGCCGATGTGTCGGGCATATAGGGCGTGAGCAATACGGCAAGATAGCGAATCCCCTCTAAGAGATTGTAAAGCACCGTGCCGAGCCGCGCTTTTTGCGCTTCGTCTTTCGCAAGCGCCCAAGGCATTGTTTCATCGATATATTTGTTCAGACGGCGTGCAAGCGTCAGAATGCACGCCACACTGTCGCTGATTTTGTATTCGTTGATGCAGCGGTCCATATCGGCAAGGGTCTGCACCGCGAGCGCTTTGACTTCTTTGTCAAATTCGCCTGTACACTCACCCGACTGCACCACACCGTCAAAGTATTTGTTCTGCATCGCGACGGTGCGGTTGACCAGATTGCCGATGGTATTCGCCAAATCGGAATTGTACCGCTCAATCATCGTTTCATAGGTAATCGAGCCGTCCGCCGCGTGAGGCATTTCGGACAGCAAATAATAGCGCACCGCATCCACGCCGAACACTTTAATCAAATCGTCGGCGTAAATGACGTTCCCGCGGGATTTCGACATTTTATCCTCACCGAACAACAGCCACGGATGCCCGTAGACCTGCTTCGGAAGCGGCTCGCCGAGCGCCATGAGCATAATCGGCCAGTAAATGGTATGGAAACGGACAATGTCCTTGCCGATGATATGCACGTCGGCAGGCCAGTATTTTTTGTAGGCGTCGCCGCTGCCGTCGGGGTCGTAGCCGAGGGCGGTGATATAGTTTGACAGCGCGTCGAGCCAAACGTAAATGACATGCTTGTCGTCAAACGTGACGGGTATGCCCCATTTGAACGAGGTACGCGAAACGCACAAATCCTGCAATCCGGGTTTGATAAAGTTATTGAGCATTTCCTTTTTGCGCGCTTCGGGATAAATGAAATTCTCGTTGTTCTCAATAAATTCTTCCAGCTGTTTCTGATATTTCGACAGACGCAGAAAATACGCTTCCTCTTTCGCCTTTTTCACTTCGCGGTGACAGTCGGGACAGCAGCCGTTTTCGTCGAGCTGGCTTTCCGTCCAGAACGACTCGCACGGCGTGCAGTACAGTCCCTCGTATTCGCTTTTGTAAATATCGCCTTGGTCGTACAGCTTTTTAAACATTTTCTGCACGGCTTTTTCGTGGTAATCATCCGTCGTGCGGATAAATTTGTCATACGTGGTGTTTAAAGCGTCGCAAATTCCGCGAATCTCGCCCGCAACCTTGTCTACATATGCTTTCGGCGACACACCCGCCGCTTTCGCATATTCTTCAATCTTCTGCCCGTGCTCGTCCGTGCCCGTCAGGAAGAAAACGTCATACCCTAACATTCGCTTATACCGCGCAATGGCGTCGGTCAGTACGATTTCATAGCTGTTGCCGATGTGCGGCTTGCGCGAGGTGTAGGCGATAGCGGTGGTGATATAAAACTTCGGCTTTTCACACATAATTTTCTTCCTCTCCGTGTGTTCAAAAATTTTGACATTTTATTGTACCAAATTTTCAAGAATATTTCAACTTTTTATTTCGTACCCGCTTTGCCGAAACAGAAAGATTGCGGAGCGGCACTTAAGGCCGTTCCCTATGTATCAAATTTACTGCGTGCGATGTGAGATTCTTCGCTATCGCGCAGAATGACAGTAGGAGCGAACTCTGCTGAAACTTCGCGGACGGACGAAGACGTCCGTCCCTACGCGCTCGGAATGACAAATTGTGCGCAACCGTTTGCCGTTTGTCAATCCGCAAAATACACAATATACAGGCGTAAATTTTGTATTCGCTTCCGTATTTTTTGTAAATTCTCAGAAACGGCTTGAAAATCATGTCGATTGTGGTACAATAATTGTAAACGGTTATGTACCGAATGATGTCCCTTCGCCTGACGGCGAAGAAGGACGCTTGTACCGTCACACTAACGCGGCGGCACAATATTTTTATCTTTTAATTTTAAACAGAAAGGAACGGTAAGCCGCCCGCAAATCCTGCACGGCATACCGTACGGCAATACATATGCAAAACAAATTTATTCAAAAAACAGTTGCGGCGTGTTTAACGCTGGCGTTGGCGCTGGCGGCATTTTCCGCCTGCGGAAAAGACGAAAAACCGCTGGTTCCCGACGATGCCTCTGCGCCGATTACACAAACCGCGGCACAGTCCGATAAAAATCCGCTGACGGGATTGGATTTGCGCGCGGAAGCCATCGGCAAACGCCCCGTGGCGGTCATGGTGGAGAATTCTCCGCAGGCGCGTCCGCAATGGGGCCTGAGCTCCCCCGACATTGTAATTGAAGGCGTTACCGAGGGCGGCATCACCCGTATGATGTGGCTGTATGCCGACATTGCCGATATGCCGAAGGTCGGTCCGACACGCAGTGCGCGGCACGACTATGTGGAGCTTGCGGAAGGCTTTGACGCAATCTACGTGCATTTCGGCGGCAGTGTATATGCATATGACACACTCAAAAAGGACAAGGTGGACGATATTGACGGCACAGCGTCGGGCAGTTACTTCTCACGCGACAAGTCGAGGAACGTTGCAACGGAGCATACCGCATACACCACAGGCGAAAATATCCAAAAAGCCATTGCCGATAAAGGACTGCGCACAGGTATCAACAGCAGTAACGCTTCGCCCTTCACTTTCGCTTCGGAAAAACAGACGCTCTCCGGCGGTGCGTGCACAAGCGTCACCGCGGTATTTTCAAATAATTACAAGCATACCTTTAAATATAATGCCGAAGAAGGCGTGTATGCCAATCATATGAACACCTCGGAAATGAAAGACGCAAACGGCAAAACGATGAAAGTCGCAAATGTGCTGATTTTGTATACGGGAATCAGCGGTGTGCAAGGCTCAGACAAGGGGCACGTAGATTGGGATTTAATCGGCGGCAACGGTGTGTATGTTTCAAACGGCACATATCAAAACATTAAATGGTCTAAAGGTACGGCGACCAATCCGACCGCACCTCTGAAACTGACAGACGAAAGCGGCGCGGAGCTGAAGCTGAACACAGGCAAGATGTGGATAGGCTTTGTTCCTGCCGATAACAGCGCTGCTACCGTTATTGCGTAAAACAAATCCATAATATTCAAACAGGGTCACCGAACGGTGACCCTGTTTGAATGTGACAAAAGAATTTTTCCCTAACAGGGGAAATGTCGAGCAAAGCGAGACAAAAGGGTAACGGCGAAGCCGTAACCCGACGACCCGCGGGCGAACACCGTTCGCCCCTACGCGTTTGTGCGCAATCGTTAATTTGCGTGAATCGCTCCTACGGGGGTGCGTAAATGCCCTGCTTCTGCTAGATAAAATCGGGTGTACGGCAAAATGCTGTACACCCGATTTCTCTAATGCAAATTATTTTATTCGTCTTTCAGTGCGGCGCGTTCGGCAATGACCTTATCGGCAACCTCGCGCGGAGCTTGTTCATAACGGACAAACGCGAAAGTATGCGACCCTCTGCCTGCGGTGACGGAGCGCAGAACAGTGGGGAAATCGCCCATCTCTGCCATCGGCACTTCCGCGACCAGCTCCTGCATTTTCGGCTCGTCCGCAGGTCCCATGCCGAGCACTCTGCCGCGCCGTTTGGTGATGTCGCCCATAATGTCGCCGAGATTGTCATCGGGCATGCGCGCAGTCAGCGTTCCGATAGGCTCCAAAATTGCCACATCCGCTTTCGGCATCGCATTCTTAAAGCAGATGGACGCCGCCGTTTTGAACGCCATTTCCGAGGAATCCACAGGGTGGTAGGAGCCGTCGTACAGCGTCGCCTTCAAACCGACCATCGGATAGCCTGCGGCGAAGCCTTTTTCCACGCACTCGCGTAAGCCTTTTTCCACGGCGGGGAAGAAATTCTTCGGCACAGAGCCGCCGACAACCGCCGTTTCAAAGACCAGACTGTCGCTGTCGCACGGTTCAAATTTAATCCATACATCGCCGAACTGCCCGTGACCGCCCGACTGCTTTTTGTGTCTGCCCTGCGCCTCGACGGTTTTGCGGACAGTCTCACGGTAGGCAACCTTCGGCACTTCCAAAGTCACTTCTACGCCGAATTTATTTTTCAGCTTGGAAACGATTACATCCAAATGCTGTTCGCCGAGACCCGAAAGCACCTGCTCGCGCGTTTCGGTATTGTTGGTATAACGGATGGTGGGGTCTTCTTCCATCAATCGCAAAAGACCTGCGGCGACCTTTTCCTCTTCGCCCTTTTTCGAAACCTTGACCGCCATGGAAAGACACGGTGCGGGGAAATCGACCCCTTTCAGTGTCAGAATATCCTTTGCGCTGCAGAGCGTATCGCCTGTTTTCACGCCCGCAAGCTTTGTGAGTACGCCGATGTCGCCCGCGGGAATCTCCTTGGCGTCCTCCTGCTTTGCGCCCTTAACGGTGATGATTTTGCCGATTTTTTCCGCTTCGCCCGTACGCGGATTGTACACAGCGCTGTCCGCTGAAAGTTTTCCCGAAATCACCTTGACAAAGGACATTTTGCCAACGAACGGGTCGGCAACGGTTTTGAAGCAAACCGCCGCAAGCGGTCCTGCCTCATTACAGGGCAGAATGCCCGTTTCACCGTTTTCGTATTCCGCATCTTCGCCCGCGTAGCCGAATGCACCGGGCGCAGACCATGCAAGCCCGTACAGCAGTTGGTCAACCGCCGCCGCGGTTAAGCCCGATACGGCATATACAGGATAAATCGAACCGTCAAAAATCCCGATGCAAAGCCCTTTGAGAATCTCCTCTTTGGTAAACGGCTCGCCCTCGAAAAATTTCTCCATGAGTGCGTCGTCCGTGGTAGCAACCGCTTCCATAAACGCCGCAGTCATATCTGCAATGACGGGATCTTGGGGCATATCGACCTTTTGCGCTTTGCCGTTTTCATAGGCAAACGCCATACCCGTCATCAGATTCACGTAACACTTGACGAGATTGCCCTCCATGTACGGAATGATGGTCGGACAAAGCTTGTTGCCGTAAACTTCTTTCAGCGCGTCAAAGGTCTTGTAAAAGCTTCTGTGGTCGGAATCGGTTTTCGTGATGGCAAAGAATTTTGCCGCGCCGCTTTTTTCGGCAGCTTTAAAAGCCTTTTGGGTACCGACGTCCACACCCGACCCCGCCGAGGTGACAATCAGCACCGCCTCCGCCGCGCGGATGGCTTCCGCCGCACCGCCCTCAAAGTCAAAGAGACCGGGCGCGTCTAAAATATTCAGTTTGGTATTGTCCCATTCAATCGCCGCCATTGCAGAGGAAACGGAGGATTTGCGGCGCTTTTCTTCCGCGTCAAAATCCAGCACGGTATTGCCGTCGGCGACTCTGCCGAGACGGTCGGTTGCGCCCGCGAGATACAGCATCGCCTCGCAAAGCGTGGTTTTGCCTTTGCCGCCGTGCCCGACGACCGCAATATTGCGGATATTGTTTGCGCTGTAAGATTTCATAAATATGCCTCCCAAAATTGAATCCCTGCTAACATCTATGTAAAACAGATAGTTTTTTCAGCAAGTATACAAAAATTGTAGCATATGTGCCTAAAAATAGCAACCGTCTTTTTGAGATTTTATGAAATACATGAAATATTTCCGCTTATACCTGTCTCCAAAGCATTCTGTTGTTTTCAAAACGGTAGGCGATACGGTCTTCGTCATACAGATAGGACAAATAGGAACGCACCGTACTGCCGATTAACACATACTGATTCGGATTCATTGTCAAAGCATACTTTTCAAAAATATACGCCAAAATCTCCTCAAAGGTTTTCTCCGTCCGACAGGCGGCGCAGACGGACGCGGCAATCTCCTCCACCTTGGCACGGTTTACCTCTATTAGTGCAGTAATATCTTCCGTTGCCGCACAGTGCGAGGGGATATACAGCTTGCCGCGCAGGGTGTGTAAAAAATCCAGCGTATTTAAAAACGCCCGCACATCGTAGAGGAAAAACAAATGATATTTTTCTATCGTTTCCGCACTGAACAGCGAATCGGCTAAAAAATACACGCCGTCACTCGTTTTTACGCCAATCATATCCAAAAAGTGCCCTTTCAGCGGAAACGTTTCCAATCCCTGCGGCAGATTGCCCGCAGCAGGCTTTACCGCCGACGGCTTGGCGAGCAAAAATTTATTGCGCAGTTCCCGAAACGGAAACCCGCCGTACAAAAAGGACGGTTCCAATTCGGGGGCTTCCGTAAAGCTTTTTTCCATCCCGTCGGCAAGGATTGTGCAGTCGGTTCTGTCCTGAATCAGTTTGTTGCCGCCGATATGGTCCGCATTGGAATGCGTATTTACAATGCCCTGTACCTGCAAGCCCTCTGCCGCCAACAACTTCAGAATTTTTTTGCCCGCGTCTTTATCGCCGCCCGAATCAATCAAATACACATGTGCATCATCCGTCTTGTAAACGCCGATGTTAACGGCATTTTTTATGTAATAGGTGCGCGCACCAACGGGAATCAGTTCCATAGAAAACATCCTTTAAATTTTATATTATGCGGTATATCGTTTTATACATCGCGGAAAGCGCCAGACGACGCATTCCGTGCGTTTCATCAGTTTTTGCGGGTCGTCGGGGACGCCGACCCCTACGGGTTTGTGCAAATCTGTCATTCTGAGCGACGGCGAAGAATCTCACACAGCACAAACCGACTGTAACGCAAAGCCCATAGGGACGACCCAGGCACGCTGCCCGCTTTGGACTCTCCACGCGAAGCAGGTCTGCTAAACACAAAAAATCCCCGCATTCCGAAGAACACGGGGGACAGGCTTATAAATTCGCAAGCACACTGCCGAACATATCGGTATTTGCAAGCTCCACTGCGCCCTTATCGACCAGCGCGGCGGTTTTCGGGTCAATCGGCAGGCGGGCGAGGACGGGCACATCCAACTCCTTTGCGACCTCGTCGATTTTGCTCTCGCCGAAAATCGCATACTGCTTGCCGCAGTCGGGACACTCGAAATAACTCATGTTCTCGACCAATCCCAACACGGGGATGTTCATCATTTTCGCCATATTGTATGCCTTTTTGACAATCAGCGTAACCAAATCCTGCGGTGTGGTGACAATCACGATACCGTCCACGGGCAGACCCTGAAACACCGTCAGCGGTACGTCGCCTGTGCCGGGCGGCATATCAACAAACATGTAGTCCACATCGCCCCAAATCACTTCCTGCCAAAATTGGTTAATCATACCCGAAATCACAGGACCGCGCCAAATCACGGGCGCGTCCTCTTTTTCCAACAGCAGGTTCACACTCATCACACGGATACCCGTTTTGGTCTGCATCGGGAAAATACCCTCGTCACTGCCCTCCGCGCGGCCATGGAGACCGAACGCCTTCGGAATGGACGGACCTGTGACGTCCGCGTCTAAAATCGCTGTCTGTTTGCCGCTTGACTGTGCCGCCACCGCCAAAAGCGATGTGACAAGGCTTTTGCCGACGCCGCCTTTACCGCTGACAACGCCGATGACTTTTTTCACCGTGCTGTATTTATTTTCGGGCAAACGTAAATCTTTCTTTTCACAGTTCTCGGAACAGGAACTGCAATTTCCGGAACAACCTTCACTCATGTTTTCATATCTCCTTTTTTATTTCGTACCCACTCTGTTAAAACAGGGGATTTTTGTGCTCGGTTCTTTACTTGCTTACAGTAAGAATGTAGGGGTCGGGAGACGAGACCGTCGCTCCCTACGGGTTAGTGCTGATTTTTTTGATTTTGCGCGTAGGGACGGACATCCTTGTCCGTCCGCGAAGTTTTATCAGATTTCGGCGGGCACATCGTGAAGCGCCCCTACGCGTTTGCAAAGATTTGTCATTCTGAGCGACAGCGAAGAATCTCACACGGCACAATATAAATTTGATTCACGTGTAGGGAACAACCTCTGTGTTGTTCCCTGGGGTTTTATCTGATTTCGACGGGCGCGCATTGCACGCCCCTACGGTTTGTGCGGTTATTTTACATACTGTAGGGACAGCCCTCGCGGCTGTCCGCTTTTCGGCCAAACACAGTTCGCCCCTACAGGTTTCATGCCGACGGTTTGCGCTCTTTTTCTTTATTCTTCCGCAAATCGCGGAAAAAATCCGACAGGACTGCGGCACATTCTTCTTCCCGCACACCGCCTTCATACAGCGGCTTATGTGTAAAAGGGTAATCAAAAAGATGCATAACGCTTTCCACCGCGCCGTTTTTCAAATCGTATGCACCGAAGGTTACTTTTCTCAGACGCGCATTGAGAATCGCGCCCGCACACATCGGACACGGTTCGAGTGTGACGAACATTTCACATTCCCACAGCCGCCATCCGCCCAAAACCGCACATGCGGTACGGATAGCCTCAATTTCGGCATGCGACAGCGCGTCTTTCACGGTTTCGCGGCGGTTTCTGCCGACAGCGACAATCTCACCGTGCCGCACAATCACCGCACCGACAGGCACCTCGCCTTCGGCGGCGCTTTCCTTCGCCGCCTGTAATGCCGCCGTCATAAAATCGGTATTTTCCATATCAGAATTCCACATATTGCGCCGTTTCAATCAGCAGATATAGAAACGCTAAAATCATCGGCACGGTGCAGATATAGGTTTTGCCCTTTTCTCCGCGCTGTAAAATGCCTTCGCCGCCGCCCATCGGCACGCGTGCATACATTTTAAAATACAGCACCGCGCAGACAAGCCCGACAACGCCAATCGCACCGACCATGGAAAGAATGACGAGATTCGCCGCAGATTCCGCCAGATTATCGACCGCGACCTGCATCATAACCGCAGTAAAATTGTTTAAGAAATGAATCGCGACACCGACCCACATGGAGCCTGTGACAGTTACCGCATAGCCGATGGCAATGCCTGCAATAAACGCAAACGGAATCTGCACCATGTTGCCGTGCATCATCGCGAATACGAGCGCTGACATTGCGATTGCAAATTTATCGCCGTACCGCCGCAGAGGCTGCATCACCGTACCGCGGATGGCAAATTCTTCGACAAACGCAGGTACAACCGCTGTGCCGAGTACCGTCAAAAGGATTTTCGGGACTGTGTCCAGCACGGTTTCATCCTGCGGCATGGTAAAGGTGATTCCAAACATCCCTTCCACCATTGCAGATAATATATTGGTCGCGTAACTGCCTACAATACAGCACATTAGACCCGCAAAAATGAGCAGGACGGCGGCTTTGCCGTCATACGGTGTGCCAAGCGGTAAATCTTTGATGAAATTCCGCTTTTTTTGATATACATAGCTCAAAAGAAACGGAACAAAAATGATGACCAAAGAAAAGACGGCGTTTACCGCGATGTAGGCGCTTGTGTTCTCCTGATAAACGGATTTAAAACCGGGAATCAGAAGCAGAAGAAAACTAAGCACAAACGCAAACAGGGAAAAGCCCAGCACGGAAAGTCCGTGTGCCATACTCATTCTGCGAAGGCGCGAGGTATCCTCCCGTTTTTTCTGAAAATCAGGCGTGTTCAGCGGCACAAACCCGCCGCCTGCGTAATACTGCCCGTAATAGGGTGTCTGCGGCGCGCGGTACGTCGGCTGACCGTACGGATATTGTCCGTAGCCCGCATTGTACTGCCCATACGGATTCTGTCCGTTTCCGTAAGGATTTTGATTTTGCGCATAGGGATTTTGACCGTAGCTTTGCTGTGCGCGGTTCGCGTAAGGATTTTGTGTATACGGATTTTGCGCACTGCCCGAGGGGGCGTTCTGTGCGGTATATCCGTTCGGGTTTTGCGTATACGCGCCCTGTGAACCGCCGTTTGTATTCGGATTTTGTGCGGTTTGCGCTTCCGCCTGTGCCGAAGCCGTGCCGTTCGGCGGCATTTCATAAGTTGTATTCTTTTGTTCGTCCATACACATTCTCTTTTCTGCAAATATACAAAAGGCTCCAAAAAGGCATCCTTATTCTTGTATACATATATAACACGAAAATACACCGCAGTTGTGTCAATTCTGTAAATTTTTATTTCGTACCGATTTTGCAAAAACAGGCGCTTTTTAGGCTCGGAGCCGTTATTTGGATTTGTATCAATCTTTTGCTTCGTACCAAATTTGCAAAAACAGGCACCATTTAGGCTCGGAGCCGTTATTTTGGATTCGCACCGCGTACGTCAAAACAGGAATTTTCGCAGCTCGGTTCTTTATTTGCGCAAAATCGGTCTGCGAATAAAGGCCGAAAAGCCTGTCATTCTGAGCCGTAGGCGAAGAATCACACATCGCACAAAGTGTATTTTGTGTACGTGTAGGGCGCGGGCTTGCTCGCGCCGTTGCTTTTGGCGAAATCCAACCTCATTCGGGTCGTTGCGGATGCCACCCTACGGGATTGCGCATTTGTTTTGCGAACCGTAAGGACAGCCCTCGCGGCTGTCCGTTTTTCGGGCGAACGCAGTTCGCCCCTACGGGGATTTGCGTGTCATCATTGGTTGGTACGGATTTTGCGGACGGGGGTACGGCTTCACCATTACCCTTTTATCGCTTCGCGACATTTTCCCCAACAGGAAAATCTTCGTCCGTCCCTACACGGGCGCGCAATGCACGCCCCTACGGTATGTGCAGATTTTTGCGGGCGGGCACGGAGACCCGCCCCTACGGTTCGTGGTTCGCTGTTCGGTTGCGCCGCAATCTATTATGCCTCGCTGTCTGCCGCTGCCGCCGTGTTCGCGGGTTCTGCGGTATCGGCAGAATCTGCTTTTTCTGCGGGTTCTTCACCCTCGGCAATTTCCGCTTTTTCCTCTTCCTTCGGCGTTACGGACAGCGTCATCACCTTTTCACCCTCGGAAATGCGCATCACGCGCACACCCTTGGACGGGCGCGCAAACTCGCTGATGTCGCCTGCGGAAATTCGGATAATTACGCCGTCGGAGGCAATCAGAATCACATCCTCGTCCTCGGAAACCATCGTAATCGCGGCAACATCGCCGTACTGCTTCGTATGGTAATTGATTAAACCCTTGCCGCCGCGCGACTGCACGCGGTAATTGGAGACATCCGAACGTCTGCCATAGCCTGTTTCGGAAACGGTCAGCACCTTTTTCGCGGGGTCAAGCACGCACATACCCGCCACACAGTCGCCCTCTGCGAGCGTAATCGCTTTCACGCCGCGCGCGGTTCTGCCGATAGAGCGTGCATCGTCCTCTTTGAACGAAATGCACATACCCTTTTTCGTGGCAATCATCAGCTGTTGTTCGCCGTCGGTCAGTTTGACCCAGCACAGCTCATCGCCCTCGTCTAAATTGATGGCGGCAATGCCGTTTTTGCGGATATTTTTGTACGCATCCAATTCCGTGCGCTTGATAATCCCGTTTTTCGTGACCATACAAAGGTATGCATCTTCTGTGCCGAAATCGGGCACGCGAATCATTGCGGTAACCTTTTCTTCCGCCGTCAGCGGCAAAATATTGACAATATTCATACCCTTGCTGGAGCGGCTTCCCTCGGGGATTTCATAGCCTTTCAGGCGGTATGCCCGTCCGAGTGAGGTGAAGAACATAATATAATCGTGGCTCGAGCAGGTGAACATCGTTTGCGCAATATCCTCTTCACGGCGCGTCATACCCTTAATGCCCTTACCGCCGCGGTGCTGTGTCTGATAGGTATCGACAGGCTGACGCTTAATATAGCCCATATTGGTAAGCGTAAACACGCAGGTTTCTTCGGGAATCAAATCCTCAATGTCCACCTCACCGCTGACGCTGACAATCTCGGTGCGGCGCTCGTCCGCAAATTTGTCGCCAATGGCATTCAGTTCCGTTTTTACAATTTCCAGCACGCGTGCTTCCGAACCGAGAATTTCCAGATAATCGGCAATCTTCCGTTGCAGTTCGTCGCGTTCTTCCAAAATCTTTTTGATTTCCAAGCCCGCCAGCTGACCGAGACGGTAAGCTACGATTGCCGCCGCCTGTGGGTCGTCAAAGCCGAATTTCTCCATAATCGCGGCTTTCGCTTCGGGTGTGCCGCCCTTACAGGCACGGATGGTCGCTATGATTTCATCCACAATATCGATAGCGCGGGCGAGACCCTCTAAAATATGCTCTCTGTCCTGTGCTTTTTTAAGGTCGTACTTTGTTCTGCGCGTAATGACCTCACACTGGAACTCCAGATATTTTTGCAGAATTTCTTTGAGCGTCAGGGTTTTCGGCTCGCCGTTTACAAGCGCAATCTGAATGATGCCGTAAGTGATTTGCAGTTGTGTATACTGGAACAGATGATTGAGGACAACCTGCGGGTTCGCGTCGCGCTTTAAATCCACGACCATGCGCATACCCTCGCGGCTGGAATAGTCGTTGATGTCGGCAATGCCCTCAATACGCTTATCCTTCACGAGGTCGGCAATACTTTCAATCAGCCTCGCCTTGTTGACCTGATAGGGAAGCTCGGTCACGACAATCGAAAACCTGCCGTTTTTCTCGTTTTCGACAATTTCCGCGCGCGCGCGCAGGGTGATTTTGCCGCGCCCCGTCGCGTAAGCGGCACGGATGCCCGCTCTGCCCATAATGATACCCGCCGTGGGGAAGTCGGGTCCTTTGATGTGCTCCATCAAATCCTCGACGGTTGCATCGGGATTGTCTATCAGCACATTGAGTCCGTCAATAACCTCTCGCATATTGTGCGGCGGAATGTTTGTCGCCATACCGACGGCAATACCCGTAGAGCCGTTGACCAGCAAATTCGGAAAACGCGACGGCAGAACCACAGGCTCTTTCAGACGGTCGTCGTAGTTGGGCATAAAATCGACGGTGTTTTTGTCGATATTGGTGAGCATTTCCATCGAAATTTTGCTCATTCTCGATTCCGTATAACGGTAAGCCGCAGGCGGGTCGCCGTCGACAGAACCGAAGTTGCCGTGCCCATCCACAAGCATATAGCGCATCGAGAAGCTCTGCGCCAAGCGTACCATTGCGTCATACACAGACGCGTCGCCGTGCGGGTGATAACGGCCTAAAACCGAACCGACGGTATCGGCGCACTTTCTGTATGCCTTTTCGGGATACAGATTATTTTCAAACATCGTATAGAGAATACGCCGATGCACAGGCTTTAAGCCGTCGCGCACATCGGGCAGCGCACGGGAAACAATAACTGCCATGGAATAATCCAAAAAGGATTTTCGCACTTCCTTATTGATTTCCACATTTACAATTTTTTGCTGCTCGAACGGAATGTATTCCTTTTGCGGCTCATTTTGATGTTTTTTCATGTATGGAACCTCTTTTCCGTGCATCTGACGCACTTCAAATCGTTTAATTTATTGGATAGATAGTTTTTATCTATTTGTGTTTTTGCCTTTCTTTGTCTGGTTTTTGCTTTCTTTTTTCTGCTTTTATTTGCTGATTTTAATCCATTTTGTTTTGTATAGTGAAGAAAAAATGTGAATAGATAAATTCTGTCTATTCTTGATTTTCCTTTGCGTATTCCTTTAAGGCGTTGTATTGGGTGTATTCCCATGCGCGCTGAAAATGCGTTTCATTTTTTATGA
>ERZ1027171.271-NODE-271-length-24080-cov-5.804037_pt1 | contig 24080 bp, 20 predicted proteins | sample MGYA00519274_ERZ1027171 | MGnify/ENA primary metagenome ERZ1027171 (study PRJEB26926, sample SAMN06164681) | human gut metagenome | biome: ENVO:00009003; feature: ENVO:2100002; material: ENVO:00002003 | host: Homo sapiens | place: USA | collected 2012 ... | reverse complement strand
GGCAGCGTCAGATGTGTATAAGAGACAGGTGCGGCAGCGTGTTTCCGGGGCAGCAAGGCTGCCCGGTGGTATTTGCTTCTTGTCTTCGTGATGATTATGGTTGCGGTTCTGTTTGGGAATGGAGGCGGTTAATTAGTCATTTGTATATCTTTTGATTGACCGCGTGCGCGCGTATGTATACTTTCCGGTCATGCTCCTTCGATTCTTATCGAGTCTCTTTTTTGCGTCCGGCATTGTTTTGACCGCTCAGGCGAATACCCAGCCTTATCCGGATTCCGATTCTTCTGACGGATACGATACCGGTTTTTATGCAGAGGCTTATTCCGGCGGCTACGACAGCGCTCCGGCTCCGGCGGGGGAATCCGCCTCCAGGCCTGTTTTCCCCACGCAGTCCTATTTTGAATTGCTTGGCCCCATGGATTCCAGAAACGGGCGCGGAAGCGTGGATATCCAGAATTGGATGACGGATTTGAATTTGTGCAGGATGTCCAGCGGTTCCTGGAATTTTTCTTCTACGGCGGCCTTGCGTCTGAGCTGGTTTAATGGAAAAGGAGCGGATGAGATGGATATGGACCGGCTGTACACGATTTGGCTGAATGTGAACGCCTCCTATGCCATCACGGGGAAGACGCGCCTGGTTTTCGGTGTGACGCCCCAGATTTCCACGGATTTCGATACATGGACGAGCCATAATATTTTCTTGGGAGGCCATGTTCTTCTGGCAGGCCCCTTGAACGACCGGTTCAGCTATGGAATCGGCATCGGCTGTTATCCGCAGCTTGGGGATTATCCTTTCCTGCCCCTTATCCAGTTTAAATGGGAAGCTTCCCGCAATTGGACGCTTCAGCTGGAAGGGGCCCGCCTTTCCTATATCAACAAGGTGAGCGATGGGTTGAAGTGGGGACCCTTCGTTTCCGTGGTGTCCGGCACATGGACGATTCACCATGACCGCCGCGTCCGCCAGTTTGCATGGATTTCCGGCGTCGCCGGCATAGGCGCCGATGTGGGGTTGGGTCACTGGGGCAGCGTGCGCCCCAGGCTGGTGGCGGATGTCGGTTTTTCCTTCGGGAATTCCGGCACTATCAAGACAAGCAACGGAAGCCATGATTTGGAAAAATACCATTATGACCCCGGTTTTTATTTGCGTGCGGGGCTGCTATTTGAGTTTTGACCGGCCAACAGGATTAGCGAATACATGACAAAGGCCTCCGGTGCGTTGAGTGTACCGGAGGCCTTTTACATATGGGGACGTTTGAAGCCGGGACGGTTCCCGGAGGCAGTCAGGCTTCTTCAACGGAGGGTCTGCCCACGGAGTGGTATTCAAATCCTACGGCCCGGAGGTTTGCCGGGGAGAGGATGTTTCTTCCGTCAAAGATGATGCGGTTGCGCATGACTCCGGCGAGTTTCTGCAGATCCGCATTCGCATATTCGCTCCATTCCGTGGCGATGACCAGAACTTCCGCATCCCGGGCGCATTCGTACATGTCTTCCACCAGTTTGATCCCCATAGGGTTCAGAATGGGGGCCGCCGTGTGCATGGCTTTGGGGTCCGTAGCGGTGACAATGGCTCCTTCCCCGCAGAGTTTTTCACATAGTTTCAGGGCGATGGATTCCCGGACGTCGTCCGTGTTCTGTTTGAAGGCAAGGCCCCAAACGGCTATCTTTTTGTCCTTGAGGACCCACAGGCGGTCCCGAATTCTGTCCAGGAAGTGGATATGCTGGGTATCATTGATGTGTTCCACTTCCTCCAACAGGGTGAAGGGAATGCCCAGCGTGCGGCTGATGTTGATGAAGGCTTTGACGTCTTTCGGGAAGCAGGACCCGCCGTAGCCCAGCCCCGCGTTGAGGAAGTGGCGTGAGATGCGTTTGTCCATGCCGATGCCTTCCGCCACCAGTTCCACGTCTGCGCCCGTTTTTTCACAGACCTTGGCGACAGCGTTAATGTAGGAAATTTTCAGAGCCAGGAAGGAGTTGGCTGCGTGCTTGATGAGTTCCGCGGAGTTGACGTCCGTTTCCAGAATAGGGGCATGAATGGGCTGGTAAACGCGCTTGATGACGTTCATGGCCTGTTCCGAGTTGGCTCCAATGACAATGCGGTCGGGGTGCAGCAGGTCGTCCACGGCGCATCCTTCCCTCAGGAATTCCGGATTGGAGACAATGTCGAACTGAACATTCGGCCCCGCATAGTGCTTGATGGTCTGGCTGACTTTTTCCCCGGTTTTGACGGGTACGGTGGATTTGTCCACAATGACCTTGTATCCCATTTCTGGTTGGAGCGCCTGGGCGATTTCCCTGGCCACTTTTTCAATGTAGGTCAGGTCCACGGAACCATCCGTATTGGGCGGCGTGGGCACGGCGATGAAGATGACTTCGCTTTCCGCGATGGAAGCGGCGATGGAAGGGGAAAATTCCAACCGCCCCACGGCTACGTTTTTTTTCACGAGCTCTTCCAGCTTGGGCTCGTAAATGGGGATGGCCCCGGATTGAAGAGTACGTATTTTTTCCGTATTATTATCCACGCAAATGACGTGATGGCCCATTTCGGCAAAACAGGTGCCTGTGGTCAGCCCCACGTAACCACTGCCGATAATTGTTAAATTCATAGTGTTAGCGTAAATATTGGTAAAAACTTAACTGTATGGAAAAGTAAGAGCAGTCAACCCCTGAGCATTATGGGATAGGGAATTTTTTCTGTCAAAATAAAAAGTTCCTGATTGAGCGCCTCCTTTCCTTGTGGTATAACCGTGACCAGACAGGAAAATATCTGTTTATTTTAATTTGAACGTTATGAAAACACCTATCATCGTTACCGTTACAGGAGCCGCCGGCCAAATTGCCTATTCCCTTCTGTTCCGTATTGCCTCCGGCAGCATGCTGGGGCCGGATCAGCCGATCAACCTGCGCCTGCTGGAAATTCCCCCGGCCATGAATGCTCTGGAAGGGGTGGTGATGGAGTTGCGTGACGCCGCGTTCCCGCTGGTTAATGAAATTGTCCCGACCAGCGATCCTGATGAAGCGTTCGCCGGCGCCAACTGGTGCCTGCTGGTAGGCTCCGTTCCCCGCAAGGCCGGTATGGAACGCAAGGACCTGCTGGATATCAACGGCAAGGTGTTCATCGGCCAGGGGCAGGCCATTGCCCGCAGCGCCGCCAAGGATGTGCGTGTGCTGGTGGTCGGCAACCCCTGCAATACGAATGCCCTTATTGCCATGCACAATGCGAGCGGCGTTCCCTCCGACCGCTTTTTTGCCATGACTCGCCTGGATGAAAACCGTGCCAAGAGCCAGCTTGCGGAAAAGGCCGGCGTCCATGTGACGGAAGTGACCAACATGGCCATCTGGGGCAATCATTCCTCCACCCAGTACCCTGATTTCACCAACGCCAGGATTGGCGGCAAGCCTGTGACGGAAGTCATCAAGGATACGGAATGGCTTAAGGGCGATTTCATTACCACCGTGCAGCAGCGCGGTGCCGCCATTATCAAGGCACGCGGCGCTTCTTCCGCCGCTTCCGCAGCTTCCGCAGCCGTGGATACCGTCCGCAGCCTGGCTACCCAGACTCCGGAAGGCGACTGGTATTCCGTGGCCGTTTGCTCCGACGGTTCCTACGGCATTGAAAAAGGTCTTATCTGCTCCTTCCCGGTCCGCACCACCAAGGATGGCGGCTGGGAAATCGTGCAGGGGCTGCCGGTTGATGCGTTCTCCCGTGAAAAAATTGACGCTACCGTTAATGAACTGAAGGAAGAACGTGACGCTGTTTCCTCTTTGTTGAAGCATTAATGTTGATTTGCTCTTGCGCCGGGTTTCCCGTTTTCGGGAAGCCCGGTTTTTTATGTCCTGAAGATTCCATAAACCTCATTTTCTGCGGGACAGAAGTTTTCTTCCGTGTTAAAAAAAACGATGGATGCAGCATCCGCTAGTTTATGGATCAGGACCGCATATTATACAGGGGAGAGGCTTTTACGCTGACCGGAAATTCCTTGCGCCAGGATGCCGCGCATTGGGCGGAGGTACAGCCGGACGGTCAGGTGAAAACCATGAAAAACGGCCGCTATTCCGAGTGGCGCATCTTTCCGGAAGCCGGGAACGCCCCGCATTACCGGGGAAATTTTGAAGTGCTTAATCAGGCTTACGGCCTGGCGTTGCATGAGGCTGGAGCCCTGCTTAATGAAGAAGGGACGTTCCGGACGGGAGCCAACTGGCCTACTGTGTGGACCCGGGATATTTCCTATTCCACCCATCTGGGATTGGGGTTGTGGAATGTCCGTGCCTGTATGAACAGTCTGAATGCACGGGTCCGGAACGGGGAGGTGGAGCAGGATACCGGCACGGGCGGTTCCTGGCCCATTTCTTCCGACCGTGTGGTGTGGGGGATGGCTGCGTGGGAAGTTTACTGCCTGACGGGGGATGCCGACTGGCTGTCCCTTTCCTGCCGAGTGATGGAAAAGACATGCATGAGGGATGAACAGGTGCTTGCGGCCACGGGCGGCTTGATGAAGGGGGAATCGTCCGTGCTGGACTGGAGGGAGCAGAGCTACCCTGCGTGGATGACTTCTGCCGATATTGGGGATTCTTGCAGCCTGTCCACCATGCTCCTGCATGCGGAGGCCCGCAAGATTCTGGCGCGGATGTTCCGGGAGCTGGGGCTGGAGGAGAAGGCCCGGGAGTGGGAGGAGAAGAGCGTTTCCCTGGCCGCGGTTATTGAGCGTTTTTTCAGGATTCCGGAACATGTCCTGTACGGGCAGTACCTGTACGGACGCGGGTATCCCGTACTGTCGGAGAAGGTGGATTCCCTGGGCAATCTGCTTTGCGTCCTTCTGGGGCAGGCTGGCGGTTCCCATGCCGCCGGGATGGTTGCCTCCCTTCCTCATGGCGTTTATGGCATTCCCTGCATCCATCCCCAGATGCCTGATAGCGTGCCCGCCTACCATAACCGCGCCATGTGGCCTTTCCTGGAGGGCTATTATGCGCAGGCCGCGGCGGCGGTGGAGAATGAATCTGCCCTGGCGCTGGCGGTCGCCTGCATGGTCCGTGCCGCCCTGTTGTGCGGCACGAACAAGGAAAATGTCCTTCTGAAAACGGGGCTGGATGAGGGGCTGCTGCTGAGTTCGGATAGCCAGCTCTGGAGTATTGCCGGCATGCTGGGCTGTTTTTACAAGGGATTGTTCGGCATCCGTCTGTCTCCGGATTCTTTGGAATTCCGTCCTTGCGTTCCAAAGTCTTTTGAAGGCGTTCATGAGTTGTCCGGGCTGGAATACCGCGGCATGACGGTAGATGTGTTTCTGCAGGGCTGCGGGCACCGGATAGCGCGGTGCCTGGTCAACGGGCAGGAGGCCCCTCCCGTCCTTTTGCCGGGCATGAAGGGGCGCGTTTTTGTGAAATTGGAGCTGGACGGCGGAGAAGAGGATGAAGGGGCGGTGAATTTAACCCGCATGGGCAGCAGCCTGGAGTCTCCTGCGTGGAAGGCGGCGCGCCATGGTATTGCATGGGAGTCTGTGGAAGGAGCCGATTATTACCGTGTTTACCGGAATGGTATCCCTGTGTCTCAAACGGAGTACTGCCATTATATCCCCGCACCCGGCCGGGGGGACGTGTCTTTCCAGGTGATGGCAGTCGCTCTGGATGGGAGGGAGTCTTATCTTAATGAACCCAATGATTATCCTTCTGCGGATTCCCGCATGGAGACGCGCCCCTGCGGCTTGAGCGGGGATGAAGTCTGGTTTTCCCGCGTCACGGAATCCCCGGACGCTCTTTGTTACAATGTCAATATAGATAAGCCCGGAGTGTACCGGGTGGACGCCTTTTTCGCTAACGGCACTTATGATGTTTCAGACGGGAATACCTGCGCCCTGCGCAGTCTGTACCTGAACGGCAGGCGCGCAGGCACGCTGGCTTTTCCCCATACGTCCCGTTCCGGAAACTGGGAGTATTTTATTTATTCAACGGCAGTGGAAACGGTGATGACGCCCGGTCCCTGCCGTGTGGAAGTGGTGTATGATTCCTTTTCCGAAAATATGAATCGTCTGGTGAATGATATGGTGATAAAACACCTTCGGTTTACCCGTATATCCTGATATTAGTTCATGAATGTTATGTCGAAACGTTTTTTTGCCTTGTTGCTGGTCCTGGGGTCCGGGATATGGAGTGTTCCTGCCATGGGGATGGATGAGGAGTCAGCTTCCAGGGCATCTGTTCCTGCCTCCTCGGACAGGGAGGGAGCGGAGTTTACCCGTCTGCCCGTCAGCTGGACGGTTAATCCCAGGGATGCCGCCAATGCCCGTGCCGCCTGGAAAACGCTGAGCGCCTATCATCGGGGCAAACCGAAGTCTTCCAGAAAATTGCATGTGGTTTACGTAACGTTCAAGGACAGGCCTGCCCTTGAAGGATACCGGGAACGGTATGATCATATTCTGAAGAATATTCAGGCATATTATGCGGACCAGATGCAGGCCAACGGTTTCCCTCCGCTCACATTCCAGCTGGATTTGGATGAACGGGGCAAGCTGGTTATTCATGATGCCTATGTGGATAAACCCATGAGCGAGATGAGCGTGCAGAGCTCCGGCCCCGTCTCCCGGGAAGCCGCCAGGAAGGTGCTGGCTTCCAAGGGGATTGATATTGAGAAGGAACATGTGCTGGTCGTTTGCCAGCTTCCGGACGGCGTGGGTCCTTATTACGGCGGCGGCTTTAGCCACCAGGGCACGGGGTGGACCTGTGACCAGGAAGGGCTGGATCCCGCCAGCTTTCTGGATACGGAAATGATGCAGGGCGGCCGTTTCAAGGTGACCAGGGGAAAGAACGCCACCATTTACATAGGCGGTACGGCCCATGAATTGGGGCATTCCTTCGGCCTTCCCCACACGGGCGACGGATGGAATTACCCCGACGCCGGAGCTTCCCTGATGGGCCATGGCAATTCCACCTACGGCGACGAGCTGCGCCATGAAGGGAAGGGCGCCTATTTGGCGCCGACGGATGCTTTGAAACTGGCCAGTGTTCCCCTGTTCAACGGGGTGGAGACGGAACTTCCCGCAGACGCCTCCTTCGGGCGTATGCTCGGCAAGTATGTCCCGGGGTCTTTTGAACGGCTGGAGGCCGTTCCCGTTAAAGACGGATTGCGGCTGAAAGGGAGGGTTCATCTGACGCGCCCCGCGTATGGCATTGTTGCCCATTTGGATCCGCCCGGAGGTTCGGATTATGATTCCAATGCCGTGGGCGCTTCTCTGGATGAAAAGGGAGAGTTTGATCTCACCATCTGCAGGCCGGGATATAAGGGTGGTTTTATAGAAATGCGGGTGGCCGTATTGAATTGCGACAGCACGCGCAGCATGATTACTCTGCCCGTGTGGATGGATGCCCGGGGAGCCAAGGCCCCTTCTCTGGCCCAGATCGTTTATTTCGGGGATGTTCAGAATCTGTGGATACGGGGCCGCACGGAAGAAGCCCGGAAGGCGCTGGCGGAAGTGGAACGCAGGCATGGTTCCCGTTCTGAAGTAAAAGAATGGCTCCCTGTCTGGAAGCGCGCTCTGGGGCGCCAGGAGCCCGCGCTGGAAGTTGTTCCGGCGCAGATTCCTGCGGCAACCGCCAGTATCAGCCTGAATGACTGCAAGCCTTCCGTAGCCCAGGTGGGGTGGGCCGTTCCGTTGTGGGATGTCCTGTTCCCGTCGGATTTGGGGCCCGTGCCTTTCTTCCGGACAATCGGAAGGCCGGAACGTTTCATTCTGGCTCATGCCCCGGCTGTTTTTGCCTATGACCTGGATGGGCGCTGGAAAGAGTTCCGCGCTGATGTGGGGCTGCCCTTCGGCTCCCGCGGCAGCGTCAAATTCAGCGTGTATTTGGACGGCAGGAAGCTTATGGAATCCCCTGTGCTCAAGGACGGGGACTCCATTCCCGTGAAGACGGCGGTAGAGGGCGGCAGGAAGCTGGAAATCCGCGTGGATGACGCCGGAGACGGCAATGCCGCCGATTGGGGCATTATAGCCAACGGCATGCTGACCCGGTAAATTTTCTGCCCCCACTGGCGGAGAAATGTGACATTAGACTTGTCTTTTGCCCTTTCTCATAGTGTTCTGTGGGCTAGCCATGATTGGGACGATTGCAAAGCTATGGGGTGCGGCGGCGCTGGTTGCCGGGGCTTCCCTGTTTGCAGAAACGGCTGCGGAGCAGCCGCCCGTCCCTTCCTCTGAAACCGGGCAGGAAAATGCCGGAGGGAAAATGGCGGGCAATCTGTTTTCCGGCACTCTCATGCCGCAGATTCCCTCCAATATTTCCATTACCAATGACGGCGCCATCAGGGTGGAGGAATCCAGGAAGGTTATTTTTGAAGGACCGCATGTCCACATGGTGACGGATACCGGGGTGGAGGTATTTGCGGATTATGCCCAGGCGGATATGGACCAGGGCAAGGTGTTTCTGAAAGGGAACCTGGCCATTTACCAGAGTGACGGCAGGACAAGGACCAACAGCCTGGTACGCGCCGACAGCGCGGAGTTTGACTGGGAGAACGAAGTGCTTCTTACGGATGCCATCCGTGCGAAGATGGAGGGATTGATTCTGCGCAGCGGAAAGTTTGAATCCCGGAAGGATGCCGCCGGCAACACTTACCTGGAAGCCCTCAATGCCTCCGTCACGGCGGAAGACATCAGCGAGCCTCTCACCTGGATTTCCGCGGACAGGATACGCGTGTATCCGGAAGACAGGTTTTCTTTCAAGAACCTGACCCTTTATTACGGTGGCGTTCCCTTCTTTTATTTCCCCTACCTCAGCCATTCCCTTAATCCGGAAGTTGGCTATCTTCCCATCCCCGGCATGCGCTCCATCTGGGGGCCTTACCTCCTGAATGAATACGGGTTCCTGATGGGGAAAAAATGGTCGGACAACGGCATGCCTTCCGCGGATTACCTGGGAACCCTGCATGCAGATTACCGCACCCGGCGCGGTTTCGCCTACGGATTGGACATCCGCGACGTGCTGCTGGAAAGGGATTGTCCGGACATGACGGGGCTGTCCTTTTACAAAACCCATGACAAGGGGGTGAAAATCAACGCCGGGGATGATGAGTACCGTGAGCATCTGGACCCGGACCGGTGGAGGTTCGCGCTCCAGCAGATGTGGAGCCACAGGGTGAATCTCCGCACGGACTGGCGGTTGAAGGCCAACATCAACATGTTGAGCGACGAGTACATGCTCCGCGATTTTTATCCGGAAATTTATCAGCGCAATTCTTCTCCGGACAACACGGTGCTTCTTTCCCGTACGGACGATACGAATGATTTTTCACTGTTGCAGCGTTTTGTCCCCAATAATTTCTACATAGCGGACCAGCGGACGGAGTTCAGTTATGAGCGTATCAAGTCCCCCGTATTCCGTTCCCCCGTCATGTATGAAAGCCGCACCAGCTTCGCTTTCCTCAAGCAGTACGTTCCTCCGTTCATGCGGACGGAAATCCGGAACATGCTGGACGGGATGGACCCCGGAACTTCTTCCTATGATTACTGGGCCCGAATGCTGATGACGGACAGCTACAGCAGGTTCCACTCCTTCCATGAGGTTTCCGTTTCCAAGAAAATCATGGGATTCCTGAACCTGACCCCCAAAGTGGGCGGAGGCTATACGGGATATTACGGCGTGGAGGACTACAAACCGCTCAACCAGGGAATTTTTTACGCCGGAACGGATGCCGATTTCAAATTCTCCCGCCGTTATTCTTCCGTATATAGTGATTCCTTTGGGCTGAACGGCATGAACCATATTGTTCAGCCCCATTTTACGCTGGCGTATGTCAAAACCAACCGCCTGAGCGAGCTTTATCCCCAGATTGACGGCGATACCCCCACGACCAATCCCCCATCCTTGAGCATAGGCAGATACACGGAGATTGATTCCCTGTCCACGGGGCTTGTCTTCCGGTATGGATTGCGCAACATGCTGATGACCAGCCGGGACGCTAATTCCCACCGCTGGTTTTCCTGGGATGTGTTCATGGATGCCTATCTGCATGATCCCGTCAACCAGCGGGATTTTTCCAACCTTTTTTCATTCATGCGCTGGAATCCCGTTCCCTGGATGGAATACCGGTCGGAAATGCAGGCTCCCGTTTTGGGTAAGGACAAGATTTCCGGCTGCCGTGAATACAACAACTCCCTGCGTTTCATGCCATGGCGTTCCACGGAGCTCGTCGTGGGGCACCGTTATTTGAACCAGCATTCCCTTCTGGAGGACAGCAGCCAGCTGGATCTGCGTATTTTGCAGCGCTTTTCGGAAGCCTGGGCTTTCAGCGGCAAGTGGCGTTTTTCCCTGTTGGACGGCAAGCTGGACATTCAGGAATACAATGTGTACCACAATATGGGATCCTGGTATTTGGGCGTGGGCGCTTTCGTTCGCAAGAACGGGAACAAAAACGAATTCGGGCTGGGCATCAGCTTTACCATCCAGCAGACCGGGGATTATATGCCGGTCAAATTCCTTTGATGTCCGGAAAGGACACGGTTTTTTTGCGAGGTTTTTCCCGGAAGCTTTTTCCTTTTTCAGAGGATTCGCGTTTCGAGAATGGGGTCGGCCCGGTGCGGGGTGTTGTTCCGGAAAGGGAAAGATATGTAGCTGGTCGGCAAGAGGCGGAAAGCCATGCGGTTGGAAGGATGGAGAGCGACCTGTTTCCGGCGTGCCGGACAGGAAGAAAGGAAGAAGAGGCAAGGAGCCGCTGCCGCGCTTGTGCCGGAACCTTGGCTTGCATTCCGGCAGGGAAACGGGGAAAATGCCAGGGCATGGAGCAAGCTGCGGCGGAAAACCGTCCGGCTTCCTGCACGAATAATCATAAATGAATATGAACGCTCAGGAATTGATCGAGACGCTGGAATGGCGTTACGCCACCAAGGTATTCAATCCGGACCGCCGCATTCCGGCGGAGGACTGGGAAGCCCTTCTGGAATCCCTGCATTTGAGCCCTTCCTCCCTGGGGCTTCAGATGTGGAAGTTCCTTGATGTCCGGGATCCCGCCGTGCGTTCCCGGCTTAGGGAAGTTTCATGGGGGCAGCCCCAGGTTACGGACGCTTCCCATCTGGTGGTTTTCTGTGCCCGCAGGGATTTCAAGCCGGAAGACGTGCAGCGCTATCTGGAACGTATTGTGGAAGTGCGCGGTGTTGCCATGGACTCCCTGGACCAGTACCGCGCCCGCATTTTTGAACTGGTGGGTTCCAAGTCTCCGGAAGTGCTGAAAGCCTGGCTGGAACGGCAGGTGTACATCGCCCTCGGGTTCATGATGAGCTGCGCCGCGGATCTCCGCGTGGACACCTGCGCGCTGGAAGGGATGGATCCGGCCGCCTATGACCGCATTCTTCATCTGGAAAATTCCCCTTATTACACGCTTTGCGCCCTGGCTCTGGGTTACCGAGATGAAGAGGCGGATAAGTACGCCCGTCTGGCGAAAGTACGTTTTGACCGGGATGAAGTCATTCCGGTCATCTGACGGAGTTTTTTAATAATCCCCGGTTTCAAGCAGTAGCCGCATGTCTTCCGGCAGGGGGGCTTCCGCGGTGAAGGTTTCTTCATCAAACGGAAATTCCAGCCGGCAGGCATGCAGCGCGTGGCGCGGCAGAACCAGCCGCTCCTCCAGTTCCCGGCTCCATCCGTGCTGGATGTATTCCAGATAGCAATGTTCGGACGGACCGTAAATTTTGTCACCCAGGATGGGATGTCCCAGGTGCGCCAGATGTACGCGTATCTGGTGCATGCGTCCCGTTTCCGGAATGCACCGGACCAGCGCCAGGGGGCCCCGGCGTGTATTCCATGTCCGTTCTTTCCGGAAAACGGTAGTGCATGCTTTTCCGGCTGGGTGCACGGCCTGTTTGACCCATATGCGGCTTTCCGCGACTTCCCCCTGTCTTAAAATGGGGGCGGTGCATGCTGTTTCCGTCCATTCAGGCCATTCCTGCACGATTGCCAGATATTCCTTGTGTATCAGGCGCCGCTGCATGGCTCTTCCCAGCTCCCTGGCCGCCCTTTTGTGTTTGGCAACCAGCGTCAGACCGCTGGTTTCCCTGTCCAGTCTGTTGACTAGGGAGAGGGCGGCTCCGTTGGCTATTTCATAGCTTAGCAGGGCTTCCACGCCTTCCAGGAGGCAGGGTTCCTTTTTCCCGTTGGACGGGTGGACGATGAGGGGGGCTCCCTTGTCCACCACAATCCAGTCCCCGGATTCCGCCGCCACCTCAAAGTGCGGAAAACAGGCAATTGGTGCTTCGGAAATGGGAATCCACATGGCGGATGGGAGGTTTACAGCGCATCCGGACGGATAGGCTCCCATTCCCCCGGTTTCAGGTTCAGGCTGTCCAGATGCAGGGAGCCGATGGAAACACGGCACAGAGATAAGACGGGAGCGCCTACGGCAGCCAGCATGCGGCGAACCTGGTGGTATTTTCCTTCCGTAAGCGTCAGCAGGGCGCGTCGCGGTTCCCGGATTTCCAGAAGGGCGGGGGCGCAGGGGCGGGTTTCCCCGTTCAGCGTGAGGGTTCCGGAGGCGAACAACTCCACGGCTTCTGTCGGAATGTCCTTCTCCGTGACGGCTTCGTAAACTTTGGCGACGTGATGGCGGGGGGAGGTCATGCGGTGGATGAATTTTCCGTCGTCCGTGAGGAGAAGCAGACCGGAAGTTTCCTTGTCCAGCCGTCCTACGGAAGAAACCGCAGGGTTCCTGTGCCGCCACTGGAAGGGCAGCAGGTCGTAAATCAAATCCCCCTCCCCGTCGTCATGGCTGCAGGTGTACCCTTCAGGTTTGTAAAGGGCGGCGTACAGGCCGTCCGGGAATTCCACAGGTTCTCCGTCCAGCAGGATGCCTTCCGCCTGCACCTTGTCCGTGGGGGAGGAGCATGGTTTTCCCTTGAATGTAATGGAGTGGCGTTTGATCCAACCCGGCGCTTCCCTCCTGGAACAATATCCGTAGCGGGATAAAAGGGCATCCAGTCTCATGCGGCATATTTTTTCCTAACGGGAACAAAAAACAAGGTTGAAGTATGCCTCCCCGGCTGATAGCATTAAACTATTACATGCGGGGCCGCCCTGGTGGGGGCTGCCGTTGTTCACCATTTACGCTTATATAGTTCCATGATTGAAACGATTACAGAAGAACAGTTGACTCCCCAGCAGGCCGAATTTTGGGTGCGCGCCCGCCAGGCGGTGGACATGAACAATTATCCCTATGCCGTCAGCCTGCTCAAGGCCCTGGTAAAGCAGCTCCCCGGTTTTCTGGAAGGCCGCAAGGCGTTGCGCGCCTGTGAAATCAAATTGAATCCGGAGGCCAAGAGAGGGGGGCTGTTCAGCGGCATGAAAATCAGCACCAGCAAGCTCACTTCTTCCAAGAAGGACGCGGCTACCCAGCTTTCCGCTCTGGAAGACGAATTGGAAAATGATCCTTACAGCATTCCGGTAAACGAGGCCCTGTACACGGCTGTCATGGAAGTAAATTTCCCGGATCTGGCCGCTTTTGCTCTGGAGACCGTTCGCCAGGGGCATCCCGGCAACAAGAAAATGCTCCACATGCTGGCCTCCCATTACGTTTCCCGGGATATGCCGGCCCAGGCTGCGGAAGTGTACCATGACCTTGTGAAGCTGGATCCCACGGACAGTGTGGCCGTAAAGAGCGAAAAGGACTGCATGGCGCGCGCCACGATGCAGCAGCAGAAGTGGGAGGAGGCTAAAAGCTTCCGGGACGTGATGAAGAACTCGTCGGAAACGAACACCCTGGACAAGAGCGACAAGAAAGGGCTCACCCGTGCGGAACTGGAAGAGCGCCTGGGGCTTCTCTCCGCCCGTTACGCCCAGAACCAGCAGGATCTGGCCGTCGTGCGCGACATTGCCGGCGTTTATGAACAAATGGAAGATTGGGCCAATGCCTATTCCTTCTATAATTACGCGTTCAGCCTCAGCAACAATGATATTTCCCTGGAAAACAAGGCCTCGGAAATGAATGAGCGATGCCGCAAGGCCCAGGTGGAGGAAATCCGCCGCCGCGCTGCCGCGGAGCCGGATAATAAGGAACTTCAGGAACAGCTTGCCCAGTTCAGCAAGGAAGCTGCGGAGCAGCAGGTGGCCTTGTGCCGCCAGCGTGTGGAAAACAACCCCACGGACCCGCAAACCCGTTTTGAGCTGGGCCAGGCCCTCTTTGACTGCGGCAATTACACGGAAGCCATTCCGGAACTCCAGCGCGCCCGCAACAACCCCCATATCCGCATCCGCGCCATGCTGTTGCTCGGCAAGTGCTATGACGCCAAGAACATGCATGATATGGCCCTGCGCCAGCTGGAGGAAGCCAATAAGGAATTGATAGAAATGAATGACACCAAGAAGGAAATCCTTTACATGATCGGCTTGCTTTATGAAAAGCAGGGCAAGAAGGGGGAATCCCTGGCTGCATTCCAGCAGATTTACGACGCCGAGTACGGCTACCGCGACGTAGCCAGGCGCGTGGAATCCTCTTACGGCAATTAGGGGGTTCCCGTTTTGCGCCCGTAATGGGACGCCGTGCTCAAAGCCTTTGCCGGAAACGGCAAAGGCTTTGCTGTAGGAAGGTTATTTTTATTTCTGCGGACGGGAACCGTAACAGCTTTCATCCCGGCGGGCAACGGAGAGGGGCGGGCGCCCTTGTGTTTTTTCTTGTCCGTTCCGGAAGGAACTGAAAGAATGAAGACGGAACGAGCTGATGCAGGCATTGCTTACGATTGACGTTCAAGGTGATTATTTTGCGGAATGCACTGCATGCCGAGAATCCTGTGAGTATGTTGGCAGCTGGTTAAGTATGGATATCACCAACGAATACGAAAGGATGCCGGATATTGGCTGCATGGGAAAGATTGGGGGTCTTTCTTATGAAATGCTAGGGAAGGAAGTCTTATGATTCTTTTGATTGGCGGCAGCACGCATACAGGGAAAACACTCGCGGCGCAGCGGGTGCTTGAAAAATATTCCTATCCCTATTTATCCATTGACCATTTAAAAATGGGGTTGATACGCAGCGGGATATGCCCTTTCTCCCCTGAAAGCCCCGATGAAGAGCTGACTCCCTTCCTCTGGGGCATTATCAAAGAAATAGTAAAGACCGCGATTGAAAACGGCCAAAATTTAGTGGTGGAAGGTTGCTATATTCCCTTTGACTGGAAGAAGGATTTTACGCAGGCCTGCCGGGAACGGATACGGTATGTATGCCTTATTTTTTCAGAAAATTATATTCAAAGGCATTATCATGATATCCTGAACCATGAGAATGCGATTGAACGGCGCGTAGAGAGTTCTCCCGTTACGCGGGAAGAGTTGCTGCGTGAAAACAGGGGCAATCTTGAAAAATGCAGGTTCTATGGCTGTGACTATCTGTTGATTGACGACTCTTATAACGTGGAGATCATGTTGTAGAGAACAGAGGCTTTCCATTGTCCGGGGAAGGAAAGAGAAGGTTATGCCAAATTGCTTTGTTTATAGGCGCAGGCGGTAAGAGAGAGGTTCTTCCCCCTTTCCCCTGTATTTTTTCCAGAACTGCTCGTGTCAGAGTACCTTGGAAAAAAACTCCTGCAGCCTGGGATTGGCAGGGCGGTCGATAACGCGGTCCGGAGGCCCTTCTTCCACAATTTTCCCTTTATCCATGAACAGGACGCGGGAAGCAACCTCCCGCGCGAACCCTATTTCATGGGTAACCACTACCATCGTCAGTCCTACCTGCGCCAGCTCCTTCATCAGGGAGAGCACTTCTCCCACCATTTCCGGGTCCAGGGCTGATGTCGGCTCGTCAAACAGGATGACATCCGGATTCATGACCAGGGCGCGCACGATGGCGATGCGCTGCTTTTGGCCTCCGGAAAGCTGGAGGGGATAGGAGTGCCTCTTGCCGTACAGCCCAATGCGCTGGAGAAGGGCTTCCGCTTGGTCTGCTGCCTCCTTTCTGCTGGAGCGTCCCGTTTTAACCGGGGCGATGGTGATATTTTCCAGAATGGTCAGGTGCGGGAAAAGGTTGAAATGCTGGAAAACCATGCCTACGTGCTGGCGGAATTGATTGACGTCCGTTCCGGGAGAGGTAACCAGCTTTCCCTTGAAACGGATTTCTCCGGAGGTCGGTTCCTCCAGCAGGTTCAGGCAGCGCAGGAAGGTGCTTTTACCGGAACCGGACGGGCCTACGATGAAGACCACTTCACCCCGGTCAATGTTCGTGGTGACATCGTTGACTGCCGGCACGGAGTTGAATTCCTTAACCAAATGGCTGATTTGGAACATGGGAGTGTTTCCGGGATGTTCATTCATTGTTTTTCAGTTTTCTTTCCAGTTTGCCGAGCATCCAGCTGAACAGCATGACCACGGAGAGGTAAATCAGGGCCACGGCCGTCAGCGGCATGAAGGCGGTATAAGTCTGGCTCCGGATGATGTCGCCGCCCTTGGTCAGGTCCTGGAGGGCAATATAGCCGGAGACGCTGGTCTCCTTCAACAGTACGATAAATTCGTTTCCCAGGGAGGGAAGTACATTTTTAAAGGCCTGGGGCAGGATAATGTAAATCATGGTTTGGGCATATCCCAGGCCGAGGCTGCGCCCGGCTTCAAATTGTCCTTTGTCAATAGACATGATGCCGCCTCTGATGATTTCCGCCACATAGGCGCCTGAGTTGAAGCCGAAGGCCACCACGGCCACCAACACTTTGCTGACATCCACGGAGCCGAAGATGACAAAATAGATCATGAGCAGTTGAACGACCACCGGCGTGCCGCGGATGACTGTCAGGTACAGTTTGCAGAGGGTATTCAGGAAACGGAGATTGCCCGTTTTGTCATGCGTGGCGCGGATGACGGCCACCACAAAGCCAACCAGAATGCCCAGCAGAACGGAAAAGAAAGAGACCTCCACCGTCACCAGAAAGCCGTTGGTCAGGTATTTCCAGCGGCCTTCCTGCATGAAATTGACGTAAAAGGATTCTTTCAGGTCCAGCCATGTATTTTCCAGCCAGCCCCCTCCGGAAGCGTGTTGTTCGGGACCGGCAGCGGATTTAACCTGCATGGCCGCATAAGCGTTCCGTATTTCCTCCAGCTTTCCGGAGGCTTTCAATGCTGCAATGGTGCCGTTAATATCCTGAAGGAGAGCCGTATTTCCCTTGCGGACGGCAATGGCGTAGGATTCGGAAGTGAGGGGCTCCGGCAGAATTTCCAGCCGATCATTGCCCGCTACGTACATTGTTGCCGGATCCTGGTCAATGACGGCGGCGTCCACCTTGCCTGCCGCCACGGCGGCCACAGCCAGCGCTCCGTTAGGGAAGCGTTCCGGCTGCTGGATGTTCCGTGTGACGTAAATGTCTCCCGTGGCCCCGTGCTGCACTCCGATTCTTTTGCCGCGGATATCTTCCCGCTTCCGGATGGGAGAACCTTTGGGAACGATGATAACCTGAGCGGCTTCCACATAGGGAATGGAGAAGTCCACTTTCCTCCTGCGTTCCGGCGTAACCGTGATTCCGGAGGCGGCTACGTCCGCCTTTCCGGAAACTACAGCCGTAATCACGGAATCAAAGCTCATGTCTTCAATGACCAGCTCCCTGCCGGTGCGCCGGGCTACCTCCCGCATGATTTCCGGGTCAATGCCCAGGATGGCGTTTCCGTCCCGGAATTCGTAGGGAGGGAAAGTCGCTTCCGTCACCATCAGGATTCTGCCGTTTTCCGCCGCTGGTGCGCCGCAGCATAGGAGAAACCAGAGCGTCAGCAGGGCTCCGAGATGATTCAGGAAGGAAATGGATGGCATGAAAGCAAGGGGGAAAAGGTGAAGTCTGAACCGGCGGGGTATATGATTTACCTGCCTGCAACGCAATAAAAAACTGTTTCCTCCCGGTTCCGGTTTGTCCTGTCCCACGGCAGGGAAGCGGAGTAGCGGGCCGGACGGAGAGGAAATGGCAACGAATATGAATGGCATGAACCCGGAAGATACCCAGGATTTTTTTGTTTATTAGCAAGAGGGAGGGAATGTATCTTGTGATAATTTTCCCGATTAATATTTCCAAAGGGAGGGAGGATCAAACTTCCTGCTTTGGTGGCGGTGTATGTTTGGTTTTGGAAAATTGTCATGCATCCGGAATGTGATGCATGGCAAGGTGCATGGCGGAACCATAGGGCTGGGTGGAATACCGCGCAAAGCAAAAAAATTTGAGGCCTTGCAGGATGAAGTATTCTGCAAGGCCTCACGAATGGGAAATTGGTCGGGTTGACAGGATTCGAACCTGCGACCCCCTGCACCCCATGCAGGTGCGCTACCAGACTGCGCTACAACCCGATGAACTCGGACCGACTAGGGCCGTGTCTTGTGACGGCGAGGTGTATATAGGAAAAATTTAGTGTTGGCAAGAGTCTTTTTTCATAGCATACCTTTTTTGTCATGAAGCAAGTTCAAGTTGCAGTCGTCGGGGCCAGTGGCTACACTGGGCAGGAATTGTTGCGCATCCTGCTGAACCATCGCGGGGTGAAGCTGGTGTGCGCTACTTCCCGCCAGTATGCCGGGCAGCCGTTGTGGGAGGTTTTTCCCCGTTTCCGTCAGGTTCCGGGTTCCGGCCTGAAGTTTACGGATTCCGATGTGGAGGCGATTGCCGCCACTGGGGCGGAGGTCGCTTTTCTGGCCCTGCCTCATGGCGTGGCTGCTTCCTATGCCCGCGGCCTGGTGGACAGGGGCGTGCGCGTGATTGACCTGAGCGCGGATTTTCGCCTGGACAGCCCGGATGTGTACGAAGAGTATTACGGGAACCCCCACCCGGATACGGCCCTGATGCAGGAAGCCGTGTACGGTTTGCCGGAGTGGCGCCGGGAGGAGATTGCCCGGGCGCGCATTGTGGCTTCCCCCGGCTGCTATCCCACCAGCATTCTTCTGCCTCTCATTCCCTTGTTCAGGGCGGGCATGCTGGAGCCGGAGGACGTGGTGGTCTGTTCCGGCAGCGGCGTGAGCGGAGCAGGGCGCAAGGCATCCATTCCGCTGCTGTTCTGCGAGTGCAATGAGAGTTTTCATGCCTACGGAGTACCGAAACACCGCCATTTGAGCGAAATTGAGCAGGAGCTTTCCCATGCCGCCGGGGAAACGGTGGTGATGTCCTTCACCCCCCATTTGATTCCCGTTAATACGGGTATTTGCTCCACGATTACGGCCAAAGTGAAAAAAGGGGCGGACCCCGAGTCCGTCGGCCGCCTGCTGGAAGAAGCCTATGCCGCGGCCCCGTTCGTCCGCCTTCTGGGTCGTAACCAGCCTGCGGATACCAAGAATGTAACACGGACGAACTGCGTGGATATTGGCTGGGCTTATGATCCCCGCACGAACCGCGTGATTCTGATGAGCGCAGAGGATAATGTGGTGAAAGGCGCGGGTGGGCAGGCCGTTCAGTCCTTCAATATCATGTGCGGATTTGATGAAACGGAAGGCTTGTGGGTTCTGTAGCTTTTTGATACGCTGAAAGGCACTTTCAAGACGATGAATGATTCATCCTATATTCCGGTTGACGGGGGCGTTTGCGCGCCCCAGGGCTTTTTGGGGAGCGCCGTAAGCTGCGGCATCAAGAAGCCTACGGCCACGCGTCTGGACCTGGCCCTGATTTATTCCACGGAACCCTGCGTTTCCGCAGGAACGTTTACGACCAACCGCGTGCAGGCCGCCTGCGTGAAGGTGAGCCGGGAGCATCTCCGGAAAGGAAATATCCGCGCCATCGTGGCGAACAGCGGGAACGCGAACGCCTGCACCGGAACCCGGGGGGTGGAGGACGCCAGGGGTGAATGCCGCAGCGTTGCTGAGCTTCTGGGGCTGGAGCCTGCAGAAGTGGCCGTATGTTCCACCGGCGTGATTGGCCTGCCAATGCCTATGATGCGCATTTACCCGAAGTTTCCGGAATTGGCGGAGGGGCTTTCCCGCGACAAGGGGCATGAGGTGGCCCAGGCCGTGATGACCAGTGATACGAAGGAGAAAATTATTGCCATTGAGTTTGTAGTGCAGGGTAAACCCGTGCGCATCGGCGCCTGCTGCAAGGGGGCGGGCATGATCAATCCCTGCATGGCGACCATGCTGTGCTTTATCACGACGGATGCGGGCGTTTCCCGCGATGTGCTGGAGCTGTGCGTGCAGTCCGGAGTGAAGAGTTCTTTTAACTGCATCACCATTGACGGAGACATGAGCACGAATGACACGGTTCTGGTGATGGCGAATGGGGCATCCGGCGTGAAGCTGGAAACTCCGGAAGATATTTACGCATTCCAGCAGGCTTTGGCCCATGTGATGCTGGAACTGGCCAAGCACATCGTGCAGGACGGAGAGCGGGTGACCAAGTTCGTCACCGTGCATGTGACGGGAGGCCGCACGGAGGATGAAGCTAAAAAAGCGGCGGAAGCCGTAGCCAAGTCTTCCCTGGTGAAGAGTTCCTGGAACGGGAACGATCCCAACTGGGGGCGCATTATTCATGCTGTGGGCTACTGCGGAGCAAAGGTGGACGAAGAGAAGATAGACATCGACATCGCCGGTTTGGCCGCCTGCCGCGGCGGCGTGCAGGCGGATACTCCGTCCGACGATTTGCGGCAGGCCGTGCAGGTTCCCGCGTTCCAGGTGGATATCAATTTGAATCGGGGCGAGTTTTCCCATACGGTGTATACCACGGATTTGTCTCCGGAATACGTGGATTTCAACCGTTCCGAGTATGCGTACTGGAACCAGGCGAAGGCGGACGGCCTGACCTGTTAACCGGTTCAGTCATGGCGCGTGGCAAATGCCGCCAGGGAAAGGCGGGGGGAATGGCTCCCTCCGCCGGGATGCTGATGGAGGTGCGGCGCCTTCTGGATGAAGGCGCTTTCCGCGCTTCCCGCGCCCAGCGTTTCTGTACCGGCGCTGCGGATTGCTGCCGGTTCCGCCTGACCGGGGAGACGCCGCATGTAACGCTGGGTGAGGCATGGGTGGCCTGGAAGGCGTGGCGCGCTTCCGGACGCACCCGGCTGGAGCTGCCTCCGGACGGGAGCTGCCCTTTTTTAAGCGGGCAGGGAAAATGCATGATTTATGAAGGCAGGCCGTTAGCGTGCCGCACTCATTTCTGCGTGCCGGCCGGGGGCGCCTTGCCCCGCCGGGAGGTCATTGACCTGATTCATGCGCTGGAAGATATTGACGCAGCGCTGGGCGGCGATGGCGCAGCCCGGCTGCCGGAGGCCGTGGAACGGCTGTCCCGAAAAGGCCCGGCGGACGGAAGGAAGAGGCGGCGATGACTGTCCGGGGTTTTGACGGCTGTCAGGTATCTATTTCCGGGCGGGAACATGTTTTCCCGCGTGTGTTGATGACCGGATCCACGTCAAGGAGATGGGATTTCCCGGGGAGGCAGGCAGGAAAACGACTTTTCAGTCCTCTGAGTCCGTTTTTTCTCTTTTTCCTGTTTGGAAGCCAGATGGCGCAGGGCGCTGGCGGCCTTTTTGTTGCCGTGCCGGACGGCTTTCAGATACCATTCTTCCGCCTGTTTATCGTCCTGCTCAATGCTGTAGCCGTGGGCGTAGCAGTTGCCCACATTAAACATGGCTGTGGCGTTGCCCTGTTCTGCCGCCTTAAGGTACCATTTCAGGGCTTCTTCCCGGTTGACGGGCGTTCCTTTTCCGTTCAGATGGCACCACCCCAGGTTGAGCTGGGCTGTTGTATGCCCCTGTTCTGCGGCTTTGGTGTACCAGTGGACGGCTTTGGCCATGTCCACTTCCATGCCCCGGCCGTTGCCGTAGCACCATCCCAGCGTGTATTGGGCCGTAATCTGGCCCTGAAGGGCTGATTTGTGGTACCACACCAGCGCTTTGTCCAGATCCGGCTCCACGCCGAAACCGTTTTCATAGCACCAGCCCAGATTGTATTGGGCCGTAGCGTGGTTCTGCATGGCGGCTTCTTCGTACCAGTAAGCGGCTTTCCGCGGGTTTTTGGGGGTCCCGCTTCCGTTGCCATAGCACCAGGCCAGGTTATACTGGGCGCGGGGGTCTCCCTGTTCCGCAGCCTGCTTGTACCAGTATACGGCCTGTTCCCAGTTTTTCCGGCTGGGGCTGTTGGCATAAATCCAGCCGAGGTTGAGCTGGGCTACTGCATGGCCCTGTTCCGCCGCTTTTTTGTACCACCCGATGGCCTGGTGTTCGTCTTTTTCCACTCCCAGGCCATTGACATAGCAGAACCCAAGGTCAAATTGCGCGGTGGGGTGCCCCTGTTCGGCGGCTTTCCGGTACCAGTAAAAGGCCTTGTCGTTGTCCTGAGGGGCGCCGATGCCGTTGGAATAGGCCCATCCCAGATTGAGCTGGGCGGTAACGTGGCCCAGTTCCGCCGCCTGCTGGTAGCAGTAGAAAGCTTCCTGCTGGTTTTCCGCCACCCCGCGCCCCTGTTCGTAGTTGATTGCCAGCTGGAACAGTGCCTGGGCGTCTCCTTTCAGAGCTATTTGCTGAAGGGTTTCTACGTCGACGGAATAGGTGGAGACGGTGTTTTCCTGCTCGCCGTGGTTGTGGGAAGCGTCATTCATTTCACAGGTAACCGCACTGGGGAACACTGGGACAATTTTTGCTCTCCTGAACTTGTGCGCTCGCCGATTCTGCACATTTCCCCCATAAGAATCAAGACCCGTTTTTATTGGGGCCGGAGTTCGGAAAGCGTTACCGTCCAGCGCGCCTGCGGCGGGACAGGGCAAGGAATGAACCGCAGAGGAAGAGGATTCCGGCGCCGGGTTCCGGGATTCTCAGATCTCCCAGCGGAGCGGTGAAGCTCTGTATTTCCCCCAGGCGGATGCCCGACAGTCCCGCTTCCTCGTAATTATAACTGTACACGTCGTTTTCTCCATCCAAGCTGGTCAGATAAATGTCGCAGTGGGAAAGGCCGTTTTCATCCGTATAGTCGTTCACGACTACTTTCTGGCGGAACATTTCCACAGCGTAGTCGTCCGAATCCGTCAGGTAGATAATCAGATTGCCGTCTTTGTCCGTGTCGTAGCCCCACATGGTGATGGCGTGGCCTCTCCCTTCTTCCCCGACGGTCAGCGTGGTTCCCCAGTTGTTGTTGATGCTGTTTGTCAGTTTCTGGTAAACGCCGCTTCTGGTGTCTCCGTCCCAGAAGCTGTATGCGGAAAATAAGGGGTTGTCAACAGCTCCTCCGCTTGAGGACTGCGGGACTGTCAGTCCCAGCTCTTTCCAGTATCCTCCGGGAGCTGTCGTCGTAGAAAGGCTCGGATAGGCGGTGGTATCCAGCATCCCGCCGTTGACCCACCAGTTGTAGGCCTGTTCCACGGAGCCTCCGCTGTTTGTCCAGTTCGTGGAGATGGTTTGGTAAATGGCCAGCTGGGCGACCTGCGGCATGACATCGTAAGTGGCGGATTTCCCGTTGGGCGTGGTGGATTTCAGGTCGCTTCTGGTATCCTGCCACCATTGGAGAACGTTGGATGCCGCCGCCGCCCAGCAGATATTCTGGTCATAAGGAAGGTACAGCCATTCTGTGGGCCGTGCGGAAACCGGAGGATTTAACGGGTTGGTGGGGTGGGGCTTGGTCCCCCATGTCCATTTGGTTTTTTATTGCAATCATACCATCCTCCGGATTCGGAGACATTTTCAAGGAATACGGGCGCGGCATGAAGCGTTCCGGGAAGGAACAACGCCGCCAGAGCAGAAGAGAGGAAACGGAGAGTCATAGGAAAAAGGAATACGTAACTCCTTTTTTGGTGAAAAACAGGGAGGTCGTCAAGATAATAAATAGGGAAAGGGGGAGAATAGACCCCGGAGAAGCGGAATTTTTCTGAAGACGCCGGGAACGGAACGCCGGCGGCTGGGATGGGTGGCTGATTTCCTGCTTTGCCGTTGTTAACGGGGGACGAGCCAGGGAGAAGTGGGCGATTCCGGATTGGACGCTACATCTGCGGGGGAGCCCTCGGCCACGATATTGCCGCCGTGCCTGCCGGCTCCGGGGCCCATGTCCACCAGGTAGTCCGCGGTATTGAGCAGGTCCTTGTGGTGTTCCACGCAGAGGATGGTGTGCCCGGCATCCCTCAGACGGAAAAGGGCTGCCAGGAGAAGGGCCACTTCATTGAAGTGAAGGCCGCTGGTGGGTTCGTCCAGAATGAACAGGG
>ERZ1027171.270-NODE-270-length-24186-cov-7.135469_pt1 | contig 24186 bp, 21 predicted proteins | sample MGYA00519274_ERZ1027171 | MGnify/ENA primary metagenome ERZ1027171 (study PRJEB26926, sample SAMN06164681) | human gut metagenome | biome: ENVO:00009003; feature: ENVO:2100002; material: ENVO:00002003 | host: Homo sapiens | place: USA | collected 2012 ... | reverse complement strand
CAATGGAAATGCTGTCCTTTTTGTCTACCGATTGTCTTGCATAGATTGCGTCTATCCGATTGTTCATATTGTCGCTCCTTTTCTTAAAAAAGAAACGGAGCTGCTGACAGTTCTATTATACCGCCAGCAGCCCCGCAAATCAATGATGGGTTTGGAAAACCTTATGTCCCGGCTTCCTCACTCTCCCGCTTGTCGGCGTACTTGCGGAACACCTCATAAAGCTGCTGTTCCAGTTCCCGGCGTTTGGCTGCTTCCTGTTCCGGCGTGAACACCGGGGAGAGATTTTCCAGTGTGATTTCCTTTCCCTGAAAAGTCACGATTTCGATTTCCTTTTTGTATCTGATATTACTTATAAGATCACCTTTCCTTTCCATGCTGCCGCTGTTGCCGTTTCAGTTCCGCTAAAATCTCCGGCGGGATACGGTCAACCAGCCGCCGCATATCGTCCAGTTCGCTTTTTAACTTCGCCCGTTCCATCGTGTCATTCATCTTGCCTTTTTCGCTGGCCTTTGCCCTGACTTCCAGCTTTTCATTTTCCGCTAACAAGTCATTGATTGTGACCTTGTATTTTTTCAGTTGCCCGGAGAAGTTCTCCATCTGCGGAAACCACTTTTTCAGCATGGAGAGGGCTTCCTCTTTCTTCTTTCCGGCGTTCAGCGGGGTAATGCCGGAGAGAACCGCTTCAATGGCCCTCGCCTGTTTGGAGAGGTTGACCGCCTGTTTGAACAGCCGGGTGGGGATATGCTTCCGGCCCGTCTTGCTGGCGCTTTCCCCACGCTCCAGGTCGGGGTACTGCTCCACCATACAGGCGTGAAAATCGTCCTGCCACTTCGTCAGATTGGCCCGGTTGCCGATAATTTCTTTGGCGCACAGGCGGTTGTCCTTTGTCAGCGGCACAAAGACCAAGTGCAGATGGGGCGTTTTTTCATCCATGTGTACCATAGCCGAAACGATGTTCTCCCGGCCCACCCGGTCAATGAGGAAGTCCGCCGCCCTCTGGAAGTAGGCCGCTATCTCCTTTGGGGACTTGCCCTTGAAAAACTCCGGGCTGGCGGTAATCAGCGTGTCCACAAACCGAGTGCTGTCCTTGCGGGTGCGGCATCTGGCCTGCTCGATGCGGCTCTGAATGAAATGGTAGTAGCGGCCATCCGGCTTGACGATGTGGAAATTGTACTTGCTCCGGCTGGTGTCAATGTCCGGGTTGCTGGCGTACTGCTCCTTTTTCCGTTCATGGTGGGCTTCCAGCGGCCCCGCCGGGTGGCCCTTGTGCTTCTCAAATCGCAAAATTGCGTGTTGTGCCATTGAACTCCTTTCCCCATTCCATTCCTTTCCGGCGGGTTTTCCCGCCGAAAATATCTCTGATAGGATTGGAATGGAATGAATGTAAATAGATGGTTTTAATCTCTGTATTTCTATATACCGTCAGATTTCCGTACTTCAAGAGGATTGATTTTCGTACTCGCCAAGTACGGTTTTCAGCCCTCCGGCGTACCATAACCGGATTTCTTGAAGTCGGTGTTTGGAACCGCTTCATAGGATTTCGGGTAAATGCGGTTGGGTTTTCCACAGCCCTGTTTCTGGATTTCCACCAGCCCCGCATACTGCAACTCCCGCAGGGTGTTGACCGCTTTCTGCCGCCCGCAGCGGAGCAAAGCGACCACCTCGCAGATGGGGTAGTACAGGTAGACCCGCCCGTACTCGTCCGCCCAGCCGTTCTTCCGGGACAACTCCGCCCGGCGCAGGACAAAGGCATACAGCACCTTCGCTTCGTTGCTCAAGGGCTGGAATGTGGGTGCTTCAAAAAGGAAATTGGGGAGCCGGGTGAAACTGAACGCCTTTTCCGGCTGGTGAATATAAATCGTGTTTGTCATAGCGTGTTTTGTGGACGGTTAGAGGCCCGTTTTCCGGGGCGAATGATAAATGATACCAGCCGCCCCGGTTGAGGGCTTGCGGAGCCTTGCAAATCAAGGCTTTTCCCGCTCTTAACTGTCCACAGCAGACCTCCTTTTCCGTTCACTTTCTGTTTTCTGCCGCCTGTGAACTCTGGCGGCGCAGTCCGGGCAGTATTTGCCCCGGTTGGACTTCGGGACGAACACACCGCCGCACTCCGCACAGCGTTTCAAGTCCCTGTCCCGGTAAATCTCCGCTTCCAGCGTCCTGTCCAGCGGCAAGACCGCCCAGCGGAACCACTTGCAGCAGACGGAGAACGAAATCATCTGCGGACAGGCGCAGGTGTCGCCATCGTCCAGCGCAAGGCAGTTTCCGTCCTCGCAGTTGCAGCACTCCCGGCGTATCAGGCCGCTGGCTCGTCTCTTCTGGGGCGGGGTTATGCGGTAGGGGGAGCCGTCCGGCCTGTGTTCCAGCGGCGGCAGGTGTTGATAGGGTCTTTTGCTCATGCGTCCCTCCGTTTTCTTTGGCGTGTTCTGTTTCCAAGGTGCTTGTCCATCGATGAACTATCCCAAGTCTACACCTTTTTGACCGCCTGTGCCGTATATCCAAGAGGTAGGAAATCAGCCTGAAAAACTCCCTATTTCCACGCTCTCGGATTTGTGATATAATCAAAAAAAGATAAAAGACAAATTCAGGTTTCTGGTCTTCTTGCACAAAATAAAGGAGGAGCTATTATGCAAATTGTTTATATTCCAAGCGAATCAATGTCTGTTCAAGGTAAAAAAGATGAAATCTATAAAAGATATGGGAAAGACTGGAATATTAGAGAACAGGGAGGAGGTAACGGAAATTGGTTGTTGACCAGAAAAAGTGATGTGCTTGTAGATGGAAAAAGTTATCGTACTTTTGTACTTGAACACTACGGTAAATCCAAGCTGACAGCGAAGCTTGTTGATAAATTTCGTGAAGATGTAGCAAATGGTAAAATAAAACTGTAAATGCCTATGCCGTTATGCTATGAGCATAGTACATAGCATAACGGCTTCTCTTTCGTTGAGCTAGCAAGGAGGGTGAATATGTCTTTATCCATACAAGAGCGATTAAAAGACCTACGTGTGGAGCGTGGCTTGACGCTGGGGCAGCTTGCGGAGCAGACCGGGCTTTCCAAGTCTGCGCTGGGCAGTTACGAAACGGAAGACTTCAAGGACATCAGCCACTATGCCCTTATCCGGCTGGCGAAGTTTTACGGTGTGACCGCTGATTATCTGCTGGGGCTGTCTGAAATGAAAAATCACCCAAACGCCGATCTTGCAGACCTGCGTTTGAGTGATGAAATGATTGACCTGCTGAAAAGCGGGAGGATAGACAATACCCTGCTGTGTGAGCTGGCGGCGCACCCGGATTTCCCCCGGCTGATGGCTGACCTTGAAATCTATGTGAACGGAACGGCACTGAAACAGGCGCAGGGTGCAAACGCCATAGTGGACACGATGAGCGCAACTGTTATAAAAAAGCATAATCCTGGCATGAGTGATACGCAGTTAAGACAGCTTATCACCGCCCATATTGATGAGGACGAGTTTTGCCGCTATGTGATACAACGGGACATAAACGGGATTGCCCTTGCTCTGCGGGAAACACACAAGGACGATTTTTTCAGCGTCCCAGAGGATAACCCGCTAAAAGAAATGCTGGAAACTGCTGGTGAAATCGTCAGCCAGGACAGCGACACGGAACAAGCGTACTTGGCGTTTATCTGCAAACGGCTCAAGCTGAATTTTAGGAAGCTGTCAGTAGAAGAACGGAAGTGGCTGAAAAAGATTGCGGAAAAATCCGACTTGCTGAAGAATCCAAAACCGCAGAGAGGACGAAGATAAAAAATGCCTGAACGGCGGTTCTGGTTTTTCAGAACCACCATCCAGGCATTTTGTTTAGTAATAGAAAAAGGTGCAGTTGATTATTGCGTATTGTCAATCTCTCTCAAACCGGGTAGTAAAAATACGGCAAGCGCAACGATGATAATGCCAATTCCGCAAATGACAAACCATTTCTCAACTCCCAGCCGCTCCGCCAGAGGCCCGGAAATGACAAGGCCAAACGGCATGGCGAGGGAAGCGGCGCTTGTCAGTAGAGAAAAAACTCTCCCCAGATATTCTGGTTTGACCGTTTCTTGAAAAATCGCATTTTGCACACCGTAAAATGGAGCGGAAATTCCCATAACAGTACAGCACACAACAAAGACAAGAAATGCGTCTGGCGGCAAAAGCCCGGAGAGCATATTGCTAACGCCCATCAGGAGAACGGAAAGACCGATGGTGTACCGCCGTTTCTTAAAACCGCCCCAAATGCTCAGAATGACTCCGCCAAGCAGCATACCAACCGCAAAAGCAATTTCAGCGGCAGAGGCATGGGCCGGTGTTCCTTTGAAGTATGACATACAGATGAGAGGAAAAAGCGTACTGATTGGCATATAAAAGAACATATAAATTACACCAATCCAGAGCAGAGCAAAGAGGCCCCTGTTTTGCTTTAATACCACATACCCCTCTTTCATATCCTGTAAAAACTGTTGTCTTTTCGTTTCTGGACATAGTTCAGGCGTTGGTATGGACGAAATCGCAACAGTCACACAGGCAAGGATTGCACCCACAATATCTAACAATATAATTGCATTAAGAGGCCAAACAGCATATAAAAACGCTGCGGCAGCTGGACTGATAATCGCACTTACTGCTTGCATGGTCTGCGTGTAACCAGCGCATTTTGTAAGTTCCTCTTTTGGCACAATCATAGGTGTTGCTGCGCTGAATGCTGGAGAATGAAAAGCAGTTCCCGCACTTCGGATTAACAGGACAACCATAATAGACCATACGGGCAATTCCATGTAAAACGCCACCAGCGCCAGAATACCGCCAGCGGCGGCAATTATCAAATCCGCACCAATCATTACGCTTTTACGGCTGTGCCGGTCAACAAAAGCACCTGCAAACGGGCCTAAACAGGCTTGCGGCAAAAATCCAATCAGTGTTGCCGCCGTCAATATGATTGCAGAATTAGTTTTCGCAACCAAATAAAAGATAATGGCCATTTGCAAAATACCGCTGCTAATAAAGGATATTGCTTGTCCGGCAAGAAGTGTAAAATAAGTTTTTCTCCATGAATTGTTGTTTTGGGTCATAATGCGAACCTCCTTTTTTATTGCATTGTTCCTTTGTTTCTGCAATAAAAAGCAGGCGTTGTCCCACAGAGAGGGCAGACGCCTGCATAACAACAAAGCACGAAAAAACACCACGATACAGTTCAAAGACTGCTCGTGTCAAACCTACGTGTTCCTTTGCATACGCACGCAAAAAAAGCCCACCATCATGTGGAAAGGTACTTCTACTTTTTATTGCTTATTAGCGTACACAAATTAACACACGTAAGCCTCCTTCCAATCTCAAACTGTCGCACAGTATAACACACATCCGATAGACTTGTCAACCATTTTTAACCTTGTTTTCCATCTTGTTTTTCCATCTCTTACGGGCAGTAGCAAAGCCAGGCGAGCCAGTCAACGGTCAAGATGAACGGCGCTTTCAGCGCCGCCGTTGACAGTCTCGCCCGTCTTTGCTAATGGGTAATCAAGGCGGGAAAGCCATTTTAGGGCTTTCCCGCCCATTTCAATTTTGGGAGAAGAAAGGCCCCAAAATGAACGAGTGCGGCCAAACACTTTTAGGGATTGGCCACCTTGTCCACCCATCCAGCGGGGCGGCGGGGAACGGTCAAGGCCGGGCGTCAGCCCATTCATTTCAGCCTTGACGGTTTCCTGCCGTCCTGCTACTTTTCCCGGAGTGTGGCCACACATCTGGTCACGGTGTCCAGAGCTTTGGGACTTTTTGTCCCATAGGCCGGGGGCGGAGGACGAGGGACGGGGGCTTTCATAATACGCCCTGTCTGCTGCTGAAATCAGCCCTTTGTTTCCGGCTTACCAGCCCCAAACAAAGCCCTGCTTTCCTGCCGCGTCAAATGCCCTTGCCCTCCCCGGCGGCAACGGTATTTTCAGGGCAACGCCGACAGAGCGTATAACACACTACACTTTGCTCCGCAAAGTCGTGTGCCAAATGGGGCGCTGCCCCCTTTGGAAACCCCCGCAACAAACAGGTGCTATGCACCCAGCCGGGAGCATAGCGCCGTTTGTTGTCAGCAGCCCGTTTCACGGTCTGCGTGTAGTTCCTTGTAAACTGACCTAAAATGGACTTGAACCCGTGAGGGTCTGAGCGTTAAGAAAACAGTTCGTTGAACTGATTTTAGCGAAGAGCGGTGAGACGGGTACTGAAATCCCTTGGATTTCGGTCGCCGAGCGGAGAGAAAATGCAAAGCATTTTCGGTCAAGTCCTTCTGCCCATGCCATCCAAAAGCCTTGAAACAGCGTGGTTTCAAGGCTTTTTACTTGCCCGTTTCAGGTCGGCGCACGGTCTAAAATTACACATTTTGACATTCAGTTTAAGCGTCGATTTCGCATCTGTTGCCACCTGTTTCCAACAATTCCGTCTGCTACATCATCAATATAGCATCAATCAGCATCGTATGTTTTTATCATATTTTTCCTTTTCTTTGTTTACTGTAACGCAAATTTTGACCGCCGGGGTTTAACTTCGGCGGTCTTGTTATTGTATTCGGTTTTATGGCATACAATCCAAGCTACATCACAAATTCATCTGTAAGTCTATTCAGTCTTGATGTATTTTTATCATTCCTTGTACGCTCTGTCCGCTTCCGTGCGCAGTACCACATTAAAATCCAAATTGCTCCCATCTTGATGGCAAGCTGTTCATTCTACTGTCGATTGTTTTCTCGCTGAAATCGACATTTTTTAAAGCGTGGCATACATACTCTTTGTAAACTCGCATATCGTTGTCGTTCGGGTTAATCTGTAAGGCAAAATTTATTCTGCCGTACAAATGGAGCAAATATTTATGGCAACATGCATCGACGTTCGGATACATATATTCCGTCAGATTGGCGTGCAGGATATGCGATTTTACCGAATACGTTTGGCAGTAATGTATCTCCTTGCGAATTTCTCTTCGGTAATTTTTCGGTAGCTGCTGTTTTTCATTAACAACCACGCCGGTCACGGTTTGCCGCTGACCTTGTTTGACAAATTGCGTCTTTTTTTGATTCAATGCAAAACCTGCTTTTTTCAGATTATTTTCTACAAAAGGCAGGATTTCTTCTTTCTCAAATTCGCCTGAAAAGGTCATATCGTCACTGTATCTTGTATAAGCAATATTTCTTTGCTTGCAAAATTCCGCGATTTTTTCATCAAATTCCCGCATAACAATATTGGAAATTGCAGGCGAGGTCGGCGTGCCCTGCGGCAATCTGCCTTTATAACAGACAAGCGTGGTAAGCGTTGTTGCCGTATCCGCATCAAATCCGTGCTTTAAAAACATTTCCTGTACGGTTTTGTATGGAATACTGCCGAAGAAATTTTGAATATCCAACTTTAAAACGGTAGGCTTGCCGATGTGCACTGCTGTTGCATTTCGGAGCGAAGCACCTTTCTTGTATGCGGTTGCGTAATTCGATATAGGCATATCTTTTAAAATACGTATGTATATAGCTTTTTGAAATTTTTTCAGCGTTGGGTCGGGCTTATAGATTTCCCGCTTTTTCCCGTTCGATTTCCGTATATATGTCGATTTGTATTGTCCTTCGGGATTGTTGGTGATATGAAGCAGTTGTTTTATTTTGCCGTCTGCGTTTGATTTTACAAGCGATTCGGGAAACAGCAGATAAATCAATTTCTTTAGCAGGGAAATATCCCCTGTGAGAAACGAGAAAAGTGCTTCTCTGCCGCCGAAGTGCACAATGGAATCTATTTCTTTCCTGTTCAAGGAAATTTTTTGTTCTGTATAAATCATAAGACAAGGTGTCGGCGGTACTAAGTTCTATTTGACGCAATTACCATGGCAATTGCCCGAACAAGCCCGTATGAATTTTTTGAACAGCAGCGACTCGCTCCTGCCTTAAGTAAAAATGATTTACTTAAATCTGCTACCGCCGACTTATCTCCTTTGCGCATACTGTACCATATCCGATGGGGCAAAAATAACGCATATCGAATTTTTTATAATTTAAACTCTTTAAAATCGTCGAGTCTGAGCAATACGAGGTCTTGACCGAAGCCTGCGCCGACGTCAATGTCTATCCATGTTTTCGTTTTCAAGATTTTCCCTGTGTATTCTTTGCCGTAGGACATAGTCGGGGTATGCCCGAAAACGGTTGTAATATCTTCGAAATATTCATCTGAAAGTTCCGGCCAAGCCCATATAAAATCGTCGGCAGAATACTGTAACAGCTTTTTATTTTTATCAAAATTATCTATTCCCGAATGAACAAGGAGAAAATCCCGTTCCCCTGCCGTTACGGCTTCATAGAGCGGAGCGTCGCGCAGGTAATCGAGAATGTCGAGAACCGTGTCAGGTGAATTTTTCTTGAGTTTTTGCAAGGCTTTGAGAGTGACATCACCGCCGTTGAGCATATAGTTATTGAGCAATCCGTTTTTTTCTTCCGTCATACTCTCAATGCTGTTTTCGGTGATTTCGTCAAACACAAATTCACAGGACAAAAGCATCGCCTCGTGATTGCCGAGAATCAACTGCACATTCGGTTGTCGGAGCAACCAACAGAGCATTTCCACACCGCCGTCACCGTTTCTGTCAATCACGTCACCGAGTATGTATAAAAAATCCTTGTCCGAAAATTCAGCCTTTCGAAGCAGCTTTTTCAATTTTTTCAGCGGATACCCGTGCAGGTCTGAAATTACGTATGTCATAAGTTACTTCTCTTGATGATCTTCAATTTCTTCCAGTAACGGGTTAATGTCTATAGGTTGATTTTTTAATATATCAAAATTTACGTCTCTTAAATTACATTTCTTGCCAATTCCGTTTATACCAAAGTATATCCAATGCCCGTTATCTATAGCTTTCCATTGCTTATTGTGATTGCTTTTCAAATTTTTGGCTGTGATATACAAATTCTTATCTACACAAATAGAGGCAACTATCTTTTCGGATTTTATTATCTCAAAAATACAGTGTTTATCTGATTTTTCGTTTGGTTCAATTAGTCTATAATCAGATGCAATTTGAGATTCTAAGTTATTACGTAGATATTCTTTTCTTATCATTCCCCACAAGTCATTTTTTTGATTTGCCGCTAAAATATCAAGCATAGCTTTCATATACTCGTTGGACTTAAATTGTCCGTCCGTTAAAATAATCTCTTTAATCTTTTTTGTTATCTCATCTTGTTTGCACATATCTTTTATTACCTCTCTAAATTGTTCTAAAATAATCTTCACTTGTTCATTGCAGATTGGTAAAATGTTGTCTATCCATTCTGTAATATGTTCCTGAAAGGACAAACATTCATATTGTTCTCCTTTTTTCAATTCATATTGTTCTCCTTCTTTCAATCCGCACAAGCTGTCTTCTGACGGTTCATGTTTGTCGGGCGTAAGATAATATATTTTTTTATCTTTTGAACTTTTGAAATAATAATTGTAATAATCCCAAAGCTGATTTTTCTGATCCTCGGCCCAGATCTTCACCTCGATGGGTATAACGGTATTGCCTATATAAATTGCAATGTCAACCCTTCTGTCATCGTTGGTTTTATCTTCCAATATGACAGATGCATTTTTTATCACATTATCATTTTTTATCACATTATCAAATGTTGGCTGCAATTGTTTCAGAAAAAGTTTAAGCGGCTCATACCCTAACCCATGTGCCCCGCAGGGATCTAACAAATCTCCGAGCAACCGGCAGATTAAAACCTCTTTATTTTCAATGCCAAGAACTCTAAAAAGATTAAATGTGTGGTCTTGCTTTGTTTCAACCGAAAAGTCTTTCATTTTCCTGTTAATTTCTTCAAAAAGCTGTTCAAGTAGTCCGGCTTCAAACATATCTTTCTCCATCTTTCATATTCCTTTCAAATTATAATTTTCAGCTGCTGCTTGTATATCCTCTCTCACCTGTTTCACCAGCGACTCCGGTGACAGCATTTTTGCGTGCAATGCATATTGCAACGCCCAGCAACGCATAGCAGCAAGGTTTACCTGCACACGAACGCTTACCTCGTCCTCGGTTTCATCAAAGAAAGTCAAGTCCTTACCGAACCAATCCATAACATCATCCAATATGTATTTTTTCGCACGAAAAGTTACGGTATTGCTCTCATCCGAAAACATATAGATATGCTCCGCCATATGCTTTGAAAGATCAAAGCCGTTTTCCGCGCCCTTCACCTTGCGCTTCGGCTTTACAGGTATGTTCAGCAGCTCAATATCGGTAATTCTGTCTACTCTGTAATTTGACAAATCATCGTATTTATCATAATTACAAATCAAGTAATATCTGCCGTTTGTTACGACAATCTGATACGGGTTGATGATATATTTTCTCGTCGTTCCCTCGCTGTTTTTGCGGTTGTGCAGTTTTTTGTCAGTGCCGTATTCCGCATAATGAAACTTTACCTGCCGTTCCTTGCTGATGGCTTCATCAAGAATATCAATGGTATAAAACAACTGCTTGTTTGCAGGCTGATTCCCGTTGAGCGTGCGAATATGCTTCACCCTTGCTTCAAAATATTTGCTCGATAAGCCTTCTAATTTTTCAATTAAATCCCTGCACTGATTATACGGAATATGCTTTGAAAACAGCAGGCTGTCTATCAGCAGACGAAGCTCAGCATCTGAAAAATCCCGTTCCAGGTAAAAATCCGAAAGAATATAGCTTTCCTCAAGCGCGCCCGTGATTTTATTCGGTATCATACGGACGGATTCGCTGTATTCAATCGGATATCCGATTTCAAGAAGATTGGACAGATTGCGTTTTACCGATTTTCTGTCCACCGTCATATTGTATTCGTTTTTCAGAATATCGGCAATTTCCTTTTGCGACAGTCTGTGGTCTTCATCCGTATATCTTTTAAGAATGTCCAGTATATTTATGATAATTTGCTTTTTATTTGCCACGGCTCCCACCTCAAAATTATTTTACATCATTTGAACGGATTATACAATATGATATGGGATATTTTTGGTACATTGTTGCTTCTCGCATAATCTCTTGTTTCATACCCGCTCAAGCATTTCAGACAAGTCAACAATATTACATCCCTTTACAAATAACTTGTTGTGATTTATTCATCAATCTGTCGGTACTGACAGCCCAGTTTTTCCGCTAACTCCTTCGCGCCGGAAGCATCTGAACCTGAGATAATCGCATTTTCGGATATACAATCCGTGATCTGTTCGATGCTTTCAAGCTTGGAATGCAAAACAATAGATTTTAGTTTTTCGCAACCGTCAAAAGCACCTTCTTCAATGGTTTTCAGGCTTTTGGGAAGATGAATTTCTTCTAAATCCAAACACCCTGTAAAGGCGCATTTGCAAATTTTCTCCAAATTTTCGGAAAATCGAACCTGCCTTAAGTTATCACACCACGCAAATGCTTCCTCGCCGATACATATTACCGTGTCAGGAATGCTGATTTTTCGCATTGCACATCCACTGAAACTATACGGCTCGATCGTATGCAATTTCGGCGGTAATTTAATTTGCTGTAAATCACTGCAAGCGAAAAATGCAAATTCTCCGATATGTGTCACACTGTTCGGTATTTCAATTTTTTCGAGATTATGGCATCCCCGAAATGCCTCTTTTCCAATCACTTCCAGCCCCTGTGGCAAACAAATTTCGTTTAAAGAACAATTGCCTATTGCGCTTTCGTTCATTTCACCGTCGCAAAAAGCCATATCACCAATTTTTTGATTCCGTTTGGCACAACAACTTTCCGACCATACCCAAAATATTTTATCAATACATTATTTTGAATATGAAAACCATTTTTATCAAATCTGTCGGGAATTTTCATACCGGAGGATGTGGGGCAGTTTTCAAATGCATTTCGTGCAATATGCGTCAGACTGCTTGGAAACGACAGTTCCGTCAAATGTTCACATCTGTAGAATGCTCTTTCTTGTATAATCTCCAGCCCATTCGGCAATGCAATATCGGTTAAATTTTTGCAACCCTCAAAAGCCATGCTTTCGATTGCTTTTATGCCGCTTGGCAGAATAACCTTTTCTAAAGCAATACAATTAAAAAACACCCCTACTGAAATCGTTTGCAGGGAATTCGGCAGGACAATACTTTTGAGTTTTGTACAGGAATTAAAAACGCCTTGTCCTATTTCTTTTGGTCCGTTCGGCGGGAAAACAATTTCTTCTATACCGGTGCAACGGGCAAAAGCATCGTCTTCGATGACTTCTAAGCCCTCAGGGAAAATAAGTTTACGCAATTGCTTACAGCCGCAAAACGCTCTTTCTTCTATTTTCTTCAATGTACTTGGAAAATGAACGCTTTCTATATCGAGGTCTGTAAAAGTATCTTTTCCAATTGCGGTTACGCCCTCCGGTATCACGATATTCTTCTCAACTACACGTGTTAATACACCGTCCATAATTTTAAATTTCATTTCTTCACACTCTTTCTGTTGGACTGATTTGAAAAATTGATTGGCAGGATGCGATATTGTGTTTGCAATGGCATAAGCCACCTTACGGTGTCAAAACTGCACCGCATAACGCTTAACAGTTGCCAGCTCTCTCAAACTCCACCTTCAAAACACACATAAGTATTTTCAATACTATATTCGCTTTCGTAAAATCAGCATCTTCAATTTAACGATTTTATTCTAACAAAGTGTATGGGGCAAAAAATGGCTATGGTTGCCGTTGCGTTTTACGCCGTTTGCTGTTCGGACTTCCGTCGGCTCGGTTCGAATCAATTGCTTTTCCTCCAGCCGTTTTACATATTTGCTCACCGTATTGCGTGACATTTTCAATGCCTTACCGATAGTGTTATAGCTCGGATGGCATCGAAAAGTTTTCCTGTCCTCGCAGTAAAGCAGATAAGCATACACCGCAATTTCGCCGTAAGAAAGATTCAGACAAAAGATTTCATTCGGCAGAGGGAAATAATTTTTGACGGCGTCCCGTTTCAAATATTGTTGGTATTTCAATCTATCGCTTACTCCTTTCCGACTGATTATTTGCCCATTCAATAAACTTTTCTTTGGGTACGATTAGACGGTTGCCGATTTTTATGCTCGGAAAATCTGCTCTGTGCATCAGCTCGTATGCGGTGGTTGACGATATTCCAAGTACCTTGCTGACCAACTCCGCATTGAAAAACAACGGCAGTTCGTCATAAGATTTGTAAGCGGATTGTTTCAAAATTTTCACCTCCTGTAATTTTTTCACAGCGTTATGCCGTGTATGTAGCACTGCCGGTTTAATCTTTTTTCTGCCTGTATATGAATTTTTAAGCAAAACAAAAAGACCTCACCTTACATTCGGATGCGGACACTAAAACAAAGCGGACGGTATGTTCGCTCGATTTTTAGTCCGTGCCCGAATATGTAAGTAAGATCTTTGCGTAATATGTTTAAGTTGTTTGTTTCCTGCTTTGTGGCAGGATTTTTCATAGGCACTTATTAAATTGTAATATTATTTTAGCAGAACATTTGTTTCCTGTCAAGCCTTATCCGAATAAAATATAGGAGATTGGGGAATACTATATTCTTTGTTTACCGCCACACAAATTTTGAACAATGAAAAAAAGGGATAACACATCATCAGAAATAGCCAACAATGTATTACCCACAATTTTCACTTTGTATAGGCCTAAATTTTTTCAGGGCGCATAATCCAGAGCAAATATACAGAAATATAAGAAAGCATATATGATGTATTATCTGAAATTTATTTTTATACCTGCTTTTGTTAGTTCATCATCTGTAGGAATCAATTTTTGATTGCTTAAGAACATAATCTCTGAATTGCGTCCGGTATTTGCCAAACTATATACTAAATCGAAATTATACCCTTGATACATATTATATATTTCTCGAATCTCTGCAACATCGTCATAGGTTACCATCCATGGGCAATTCAGATTTACAATTATATCTCTTATTTGTGCATGATCATTATGGCTGAAAAAATTTTTATATAATTGCTTGCCCTTATGATAATACGGCGGATCTAAATAAATGAACGCATTTTCAATATATCTTTGCAAATAAACATTTAAAAAAGTTCGTACATCTCGATTATATAAATGGATTTTACTTTTATATTTGGCAATTTGTCTAATCCTTGCAATCAAATCTTTCTTATTAAAACGGATATCAATAAGGTATTTTCCGGTTTGATCGTATCCGCCAATCGGACCGGCGCCTAATATTCCAGAATGATTTGTACGATTTAAATAAAATGCAGCAAAACCAAGTTCTATAGAATACTTTTGATTTTGTGTTAAATAAACATTCTTTTGATTTCTCCATTCGTTAGCATTTACAGGAGTATTTTCTATCAGCTGAATGAAATTTTGCGTATCTGTTAATATTGCCCTCCACATCGAGTATATTGCTTTATCATAATCATTTATCACTATTTCACGAACGGTTCCGTTAAATAGCAACTCAAGAGCTATTCCGGCTCCGCCGGCGAAAGGCTCGATATAAACGGGTTCCTGTAGATTTGCCTTTTTGATTACTAAAGATACAAATGGGGCAAGTTTACTTTTGCCACCAGGATACCTCAGCGGGGAATAATTCTTTAATTTTATTTCTTGCATTTCTTTTTGAGTCATTTTATGCCTCCAAGTAATCATTTCCGCCCAATCTCTGATGGCAAAAGCCATGTACCTTATCAAACCGTGTGTTCTTTGAACTTCATAAACGCATTAGGCAACCAATCGGTTAAATCATATGGATTAAAATAAAGTTTTTGCGAATCGGAGTTATCTTTTTTCATGAGCGCCGGAATAACTTCAAAGCATAGAGTTTCCGTACCAATTCTGCTGCCATCTTCCTCTATCAATTTTAATAAAGGATAAAGCATCGCATCCTTCTCCGCCTTTTCATATTTAGATGGATACTTGTTTAGCTCTGCATAATTCAGTAATTGCAATCCGAGATTCCTATCAAAGAGATAGTGATTCCTTTGATTATAATAATTATCAAGACAATTTTTGCATGATCTTGAACATTCACAATTACTTAAAATATCTCGAGTTCTAATCAGAACTTTATCCAAAATTGTACCAATCAAAGATGAATATCCCGCGCCACTTGTTAAATTGTCATAGAAGTACATTTCAATATGGGAATTTCCATCTCTTTTAATGCGTGGTCGCCATCCTCCGCTAATTTCATTATAATCGATATCGAGCTCTAATGAAATAGCTTTTTTCATTGCTTCGTGTAATGTTGTTACGGAAGCCCTTAAAATTGCTTTTTCCTCTGAGTTACTTATACCGACCAGTCTGTTAGAATCATACTCTATATCCAGCATAAACATATCCGTCATGAACTCATATCCAAGAAAAATGTTTGATTCAACAGTACCATCGTGTCTGCATAATAATGGCCGATGATCATGATACGGTTGTGAAAATTTATAGTTACCGGTATCGCTTTCTTCCGCAACATCAGCGCCGCCGCATTTTTTGCAGACATTAAATCCATTTTTGTGCTTGCCCATATTCACTGTCAGCACTTTTTTATCAGAAAGTTCGATATACTTTATATTACTTTCGCCATAATTTTGCATGGTATCAGATGCACTTGGTACGTATGAATAATACGGAGCTTCAGTATATGTTAACTCTTCACTTTCGTCTTCATGACGCACTTCATCGCCTTTAACAGGAGCAAACCCCCACGGCTTTAACATCTTTCGACGATCAACAGAAGCCCCACAATAAGGACAAGTACCATTCTGAGTATCCTCTGCTTTGCTTCCAAACCAGTTACATTCCGTACACACAAAAATATCACTGTAATAATCAGGACTATTGAAATAATATTCTGCTTGATTAGCTTCAAATCCCTTTGGTCGTGGATTTGCGTAAATACCACCGCTTCGATAAATCTTTTTATCAATGGTTACGAATCTCCCAGGAGCGTACTCACTCAATGCAACAGCTATATCGCGCTCTGGTGCATATTTTATTTCTCGAGGCGCCTGCCTGCCTTTCTCTGATTCCTCTTCAACAAAAAAGCGAACCACATTTTTCGGGAAGGAGTATGATGGAATAAAGCCTTCGCTATAAAACACATCAAAAGCATCTGTTTCTTTATCATTCGCAGTATATTGTGCTCGCTTTCCTTCGGCAAGAACCATTAACTTAATTTTTTCAAAACTTTCAATAGTTCCGCTCGTGTCAAAAGGCAAGGCTTTGGCATACTCAATAAACGCCATACCAAATTTTTCACAGAAGGTTATAATCCCAATATCCATAATGCTATCAAAATGTTCCTTTATCCCTGGTGATGACATAAAACCGTTGATAACCAACATATTTGTATGCCGTTGCAAAATCTTTGGATTACCTCTGTCAATCCAAGGCTTTCTTGGTGCACCTGATATCATTTCGTCAGGATGTGCAAAGTAGTGACTGTCATGGACACCACCGGATGCATATGTAACAATTGTTGATATGCCGGCATTCTTTCGTCCGGCTCGTCCGGCTCGTTGCTGATAATTCTCGCGCATTGGCGGAATGTTTCTTAGTCCGACTGCGGTCAAAGAACCAATATCAATGCCGACTTCCATAGTGGTTGTACAACTCAGTACATCAATAGAATTTTCGCCATGCTCTCCAGCATTAATATCCTGAAAGCGCATTTCGTATTTTTCGGTACGACTCCAAGTTTCACTTTTGACACCTTTATGCGAAAGTTGTGCAGTGTGTTCCTCTGTGTCAATGGTATGAATTCTATCGATTTTTTCAAGGGCGTTCAGAACTGGTATACGCCAAAAATCAAAGCGTTCTAAATCAATGTCACTAATTTCTGTGAGTTTATGCGCTTCGAAACATGCACCACAACAGTCACCTAACTTGAACGGAGAAAGTTTACCGCATTTTGTACATCTATACCACTTAAAGTCTTTATTGGTTAATTCAATTTTTACTGTTGAAAGCTTAATGTAATACCTATTATTCGAAGCAGAACTAAAAAATACATCTCTAATCTTTGTAATTAAAGCATCTATGCTTGATTCTTGAATACTAAGATATTGAGGCAGTAATTTAATCAGTTTTGAATCTAATGCATGTAAAAAATTAAAGGAAAGACCAAAATCCTGAGCCTTACTACGACCCGGTAAATCTCTTCGTATATCGTCAGGTATAGATTCACCAAGAGCCGCACAATCATCCATAACATCCCAGAATAATAATACTAACGCCTTATACAAATCGTTGGATTTAATCTCTATTCCTTGATCCTCTAAATCAAAAACGCAATCATCTAACGCTTCTGAAACAGGAGCAAGAAACCCTATCCCTATATCCTTAAAGGAACGAGGGCTTTCAGTGAAAAACGTTAACAGCTGTTCGTAATACTCATTGGGTAGATTCTGATACTCTTGCGCCAATGCAGAGTAATCTATAGGTCTACCTCTTCGAGAATAACGTTTTTTTGTGTTTTCAAATGTTCTCTTGTTATCCAAAAATTTATCCTTACTTGAGCCACTGAAAAACGTCAATTGATTTTGAATACACACATCCAAAAATGCCGGATATAAATCTGTTAAGGAATGTTCTTTTTCATCTACCTTAAGTAAGAGCGTGGAAAGCATAACAGCTTGACGGAACGCATCCGCATCTGAAGATTTTGACAAATCTCGCGCGAGCTTGGCCGCATTTTGTCGAGAGTCTGAGAACAAGAGAACTTTTTTTCCTTGATTTATCATATCAGATTTTGCCGGTTGCAACTCAAACTGTGCTTTTGTCAAATTATAAAAAGGGATGTTACCTTTTGTGGAAAAATCACTGGGCTTTTTCAATCTCATTGGCTTTCTGCACTTGGGACAAGTTGCAAAAGTATATGCCTGCTCATTTGTATCAAATTTATCTGTATAGATAACCTTTAATAAGTTTGGATCATCTTTCTCAGACAAATATAATTTACCCGTAAATGGATCAAGAGAACCAATTTTATCGTTAGGCTTCCTATCATATCCCTCGGGCATAATATACAAAAGTATCTCTTTTAGAGAATTTACATCACCATTTAATCCGCGTTGCGAGAATACATACCAATATGGTTGTCCTTCATTAATCTGGACATATGCTTTTAAATAAAGTGCGCCACATTTCACATGATTTACCAATTCATATATTCGTCCTCCACACTCACATTTCTCTTTGCGAAGAGAAATCACTTTACCAAGCTTTAGTTTTTCTTCTTTTGAGTATTTAGAATAGGAACAGTTGGGATTAGAACAAGCATATATGCCTTGTAAACCACGCAAGAACATGTGAAGTCTAACAGGAAAAAGAATATTTCCATCTTTGCATGCCAAAGAAACTATGGACAATAAAGAGTCCAAAGCCAATTCTGCCTTTTTATGTTCACCAAACATTTTAGTCTTTATTTGACTATATGATTTGGCGCCCTCTCTGCATAGCTTATTTAATTCAACGAACGCTGTATATCTGGGCAAGTTATTATAAAGCCACGCCTGTGCTTCCTTGACCGTAATATCTGCCGGTAAGTTTTCTGAATACACTAATTGGGCAAACTTTTTGATTTTGTTGGCAATCTCACTATCCTGAACCTGTTCAGAACCAACTTCTACCAAAGCATCGATATTAAGCGGTATTTCTGATTCTTCAGGAATCTCCTCTCGTTCACCAAACAGGAATTCACAATCAGAGGGATTTTTCCCGGTAAGCCCCGTATAAAAATCATGAATTGCTTTCTGATCCTCAAGCGGCATACTGGCAGTGGTTAGAATAAATTGAACTTTTTCAAGACTAATGCCCAAACGTATAAAAAGACGCTCCAATAGAAGTGCTATTTCGCCGCCGGAAGAACCTCTATACATATGAGCTTCATCCAAAACGATAAGCAACTTGTTTTCTTTAGACTCATTCAGCCATTGTCTTGTGCTGTCCCAAATATATGATTCTCTTTGCCGCATTAACATATATTCTAACATCGAATAGTTGGTTACAAGAATATCGGGAGGACAAGCTTGCATCTCAAATCGAGTGATAAATTCTGCATCAAGAGGTGTTGGCATATGAATATTATTTTCTAAATTGTTGACGAATTTCAGCATTCCATCTTCGCCATATCTGGCTGGATATTTATTAATCCTACATAAACCAGCAATGTTTAGTTTTTGCTGTCTTTGCACCTCTTCTGTGGCATTTTCATCTACCAAATAGCTTTCTCTAAAGGTTTTTGCCAGTTCTTTGCTACTTGCCATTTTTTTATCGCCGGCATAAGGTGTTCTACCAGTATACATTCCAAAATGTGGGATTCTATCCACTTTTGCGTCATTTGTAAAATGTTCAATATATTTAGGAGAACCCATTATTTTTCTAAAGCGTGCCAATTGGTCGGAAACGAGAGCATTCATCGGATAAATAATCAATGTACGAACTGCATTTGATTTAAAAGACTCCGGTCTTGTTTTAGCTTCATCTATACATTTTGAAATAATCGGCCAAATAAAGCACTCTGTTTTACCGGAACCGGTTCCGGTTGATACAAAAAGATCTTTCCCTGCAATAAAAGATTGTAAAGCCTTTACCTGATGTTCAAAAGGATCCTCAAATACACCAAGTTTTTCTTCTATTAACTTCATCAAAAAATCTTTGATATGAGCAGGTATTTCTTCTTCTGTGGAATTTATAATTCCACCTTTCAATTTTTTATAAGACGCAGATGTTTCAATATATGGTTCTTTTGCAATATTAGTAGCATCGGAGCAATTTTTACCAAGCAAATCCTCAGCATATAATAATAATGTTTCGCTATTGGCAAGATAATCTGATTTTATATAATTGCTTAAACGACTTCTAATCGCATCATAGTATTGTTGTACGCCATTGTTAGCCATAATTAACCCCCTATAATTTTAACTCCAAGATTCGATATTACTTCAGAAACGAATGGTAAAAAGTTGTTTTTGATTATAAACTCTGTCTTGTTGAAGGCATAATGATCCGGCCAAGAAATAAGCAACAGTAAATAATATTCCCTATTGGGAAGATGTCCTTGAAAAACCAGCTTGGAATATGTATTATCTATTTTTTTAATTCGCATCTCTACGGGATTATTGTAAAAGCTCTTTAGCGCAAAATACAATCTTCTATATTCGAATGATGATAGTTTATCATCAATTTCACTTTGAACTTCCAACCTGTATAGAATATCTCCATTATACGACTGAATTAAATAAAATGGTCCTAATAGGCTTTTACGTCCTACAGTAAATTCCGTGCAAATTTTGTTATTCCACGACTGAGAGGGAGCCACATGAGCGAGCGGATTAAAAAACTGCATCTCATCAAGATTCAAATCTCTATCCTCAAACAAAACTATATCATATTTTGAAGCAATATACTGTTCGGGTGTAAGTGAATCTCGTATTAAGAGTTCTCGCCATGAAATTGAAGGGGGCATCTCCGAGTTGAACACTCCCAACCCATTGATTTCACTTTTCGGTAATAAATTCAAGCATAATTTTGAGTTCCCTGTATTAACAACACGTTGCACATCGCATAAATGATTGCGATTAGCATCGTCCGTAAACAAATATCCAACCTCTTGATATATGTGTCTGATCAATACAGATAACCGAATATCATCAGAACATAAAAAATCTTCCATACAAGGAAACAGCTCAATGTACTTACTTATTAAGTTGTTCAATATAAGCGTTTGATTATGTTTTGTTGTTCCTGGATTTCCGTCTTGTAATCCGGCGGAGATATGTAAGCACCACTGTCCCAAAGCAGAGAATAAAACCCGATATATAAAAGAGTTTTCATTCTCTGCTGAATATGGTGAGATTTTCATATCAGCTGTCATGGATTTTATCAATTCATTCATTTGAAAACCATTCTCCAATTAACGCATTATAGGAACATCTCCTCATATACTTCTGCAATGTTTCCGATAAACGCATAGGATGCTTATTGCAAACATTAGTGCAATAAGGAAGTATACTATATATTAGTTCCGCAGAAATATCATCGTCATTTGAAACGCCGTGCAGTCTCACGTTTGTTGACAAATAATCAAGAGAAAGTTCTGTAAGAATTCTGTTTAATATCTTTAAATAGCGGCTTTGTTTATTGGGAATTTCCATATAATATTTTTCTTCGCTTACCGTATGAAGCTCCTCATTGATTTTGACCTGCCCCGTTAACTGAGTAAAATGACTTACATTTATGTAACTGCAATATTTTAGAAACTCAGAAGAAATATAGTTCAATGTCCGATCGTATGGTGTTGTCATAAAAATAATCTTATCCCCATACATTCTTAAAATCGGAAGTAATAATGTTTCGTTATAATTCCCGATAAAATTATCCAACAAAACAACTCGTTTAGACGCAGACAGAAAATCAAAAATATCTTCTTCAGTTACATTTGGAGCGTACCTTAACAAAGATACTTCTTGTGTCAAAGCATTTGCAACACACTTTGCAAGAGTCAAGCCTGATTGTTCACTTGTTATTATAGGCATCCCGCAAAACAAGATATTAGCAAGATATTTATTCAACAATGCAATCCCGGGCACAGATTCTCCTATTCCCATATCTTCAAAAATATAAGAGAAGTTTTCTCGAAACTCTTCCATATCATTTGGTTTCAATAAGGAATACTCTCGCACACAGGAATTTGATTTTCTTTTTCTCTCGTTTTCGAAACGAAGAACTATATCACTCTCTAATGCTTCTTTTTCTTTAGTGATTTTACGAATTTGCAACAAAAGTTGATCTACTTGCTTGTTTTGTTGCTTCCTTTGATTTTCCAACGTGATTGCTTTTTCTTTATATCTTTGTAAATCAGATGAAAGTCCGGCGACTTCGAATTTGAGATTTCTTAAAGCCTCTAACTCCTCTAAAGCTTGTTGAAGTTTATTTTGAAGTTTTCTGGCTTCCAAGTCTTTCTTTTTTGCCACTGACTCCATATCACGAATAGTTGTTTTAAGTTCTCGAACACTTTCGTTTAGATTCTCTATCTGTTGTTTGGTGGTCTTGTTGTCATAAACCAAATAAGAAATCAAGGAAATCTGTTCATCCGAATAATTCTTATCAGCCAATTTGAAATATAGCGTAACATTGTCTGAAAAATAAGACTGAGATAATGTATGAACAATGGCTGTCGTTTCACTTTTTCCCTCGTTAAGATAACTCTCATATGCAGCCTGTATTTGTAATAACCACATTTCAATAGTCTTTTCAACAAACGAAGCAATAAAATCACGATTTATATTGTTTTTCAAAAGCCTTGTTACATCTTTTGGGGGTACAGCAGCCGGACGGAATCCCCGACGAATTTTATAAAACTCTTTTGAATTCTTTTTAAAATATTTTATGACATCGCCATATGGTATTGAGGAGCAAATAAATTGTATTTCTTCCGATGACAGAAGTTCTATATATTTCACAATTTGTCCTCCTCAATATATTTTTTTGCTAAAGAATTAATTATCCCTGTTTTTTTACAACTATTTATGTAGTTTACTATGAAGTCGGGCTTTCCATCCGTACAAATGCTTTTATAGGGTTCAAAAACTTTATAATGTTTAATTATATCAATAAGAAGTTCTTCTCCCTTTAGTGCAACATCCTTAACTGCATTTATAATTCGTATCAAACACCCGTTTGAATATTCACATATATAAGAATTTAGAGTTAATACAACATCTTCACCGTATGTCAATTCTCGTGTTCCACCATTAGAAAATAAATAATATCTATTCTCCTTAGGAATAGTAAATCTCTTTGCAAATTGCTCCTTGACATTGTTTTCTCTCAAAAGTAAATTAACATTTTGACTCTCTATCTCTATTTCAGCATTTTTTCTTAAAACTTTTATATGTTTATCGACCTTGATTCTTGTGATATTGGTATCTATTACTTGAATATTCTCGGATTCCGTGTTAATGTTTCCGCAAGGTTGTAGCCGAAAACTACTTGATAAAAACGCCTTCTCCGCAGATATAAAGTTTATGCCATCAATCTCATACGAAGGTGGCCATAATAACGTAAGAGATTCAGGAGTATCAATCTTATAGCCCCACTGTTCAAAAACAGCTTCAATTTCAGTTGTTTTATTCGTAATCGTAATTACAGAAGCCCAAATACGATTTCTCATAGACGTGAAATCAAATTCTTGTTCAATCTCTACTCCCGGCAGTTTCCTTAGTTTTAATTGTGCGCCATTACCACCCACAAGCGCAACAAAATAACGTACACCTGTATACAATGCCTCACTTCTAACCAGCCTTGCATTAAACTCCTTTTCATCGCCCTGAATTTTAAAAAAAGATGGCGTGTTTTCGTGGAATACTATATGCGGTCTTTTATTAGGATTGAATGTATTAGATATAAAGTAAACTGGAGAAAAAGTTTCAAGCATAACCATTTTTGCACAATTTGGCATAAAATTTGTTTCATTGATTCTTTGGCTGAAAAACGGATCTGCGTCTTTACGGGATCTTATCTCAATACTAACATTTTTCTTTTCATAATTTGCGATTTCGTTTTCATTAAAGTGTAATCCTATATAGAAACATTTTGTCGTGCTATTAAAATAAAATTCCACCTTTTCTCTATCACGCTTTTGATTTTCGGAATTCACACTTACTAACCCATATTTGCCTAGATACTTTTCACAATCGACATCATTATTACCACTGCGATGCCTAAAATGAGGCACTATGCTATTACTGTACTTTGCAGCAATAATTACTTCTTCGCCACAACATGCACATTCGTACCTATATGGCTCATCCGAACCGTTTTGCGCCGCCACATCAGAAGAAACTATAGATTGCAAAAATGTATCATAAGCAAGCAGCATAATTTCACCAGTATCGCAATACTTTATCCTTTCACAACATTATGTTTTGTGCATATGTAGATTACATAAAACATCTGAAATCATATGCCTTATCATATATCACTTCATCTTGCTCTGACATACGAGAGAGGAGCTTGGCAAAATCAAGCGTCACCGGTAAAATTTTGTATAGGCTATCGTCGCTATTTCAGTTCATTTTGCTAATTTAGGCAATGGCGGCGAGACTGATACCGAGTTTCTCAATAAACTGCTTCTCTTTATATAAATTAGAGATTTAACCAAGTTTATACTATTAGTCTGTTGTATTCCTGTCTCTTATACACATCTCCGA
>ERZ1027171.269-NODE-269-length-24261-cov-10.601339_pt1 | contig 24261 bp, 20 predicted proteins | sample MGYA00519274_ERZ1027171 | MGnify/ENA primary metagenome ERZ1027171 (study PRJEB26926, sample SAMN06164681) | human gut metagenome | biome: ENVO:00009003; feature: ENVO:2100002; material: ENVO:00002003 | host: Homo sapiens | place: USA | collected 2012 ... | reverse complement strand
CGAGATACTGATCGGTCTCGTGGGCTCGGAGATGTGTATAAGAGACAGGGGCTATTATTGGAGTAATATTACTCCCCTTATTTGCGTTGTTCCTAATTATATACGTTGACTTTCCTGAAAACCGTTTTGATACCAAAAGATTTAAGAGTGATATAAAATATTTATTAAACAAATTATGCAAGAAATGAAAAAAGTCCTACTTACATTTATATGCGTAGTGATATTCGCCGCATGTTCGTCAGAAGATGAAGAGAAATATACAACAATTGATGAAAACAGCCTTGAATTTGATAGTAATGGTGGCAGTCAAACAATTTCAATATCCTCAAATACGAATTGGTATATTGATGATAATCCATTTGAATGGATAATTGTATCATCTCCAAAGAACAAAGAAGGTAGTGGAAACGCACAAGTGACAATTTCTGTTACAACCAATCCTGATTATGATGAAAGAACTGGATTTATATTAATAACATCTGACGCCGTTCTTGAACCGATACAAATAAATATATCACAATCCCAAAAGGATGCTATTTTAGTTCCTGAACAAAACTCAACTTTTGGTTGGGAAGGTGGTAGCAAAGAATTTACCTACAAATCCAATGTTGATATGGAAATTGTTATTCCTGAAACAATGAATTGGGTTCATGCTACAAAAACAAGAGCTTTATCCAATGGAAAGATAACGATCACAGTGGATGAAAACTCTTCCTCACAACGGCAAGGCACAATCACTTTGAAAGGAGATAATATATCAAAAGATTTCACTATTACGCAAGAAGGTTTCATTCCAGTGCAATCAGTTTCATTCCAAGAAGGAACAAACCTATTTTTTGATAGAAATGCCAATCTTGCATTACACCCCGTATTTGTACCTGCAAATTGTTCAGATCAGACTTTGGAATGGACTTCATCAGACAGTGATATTATTGAAGTAGATCAGAATGGCGTACTCACTATTAAAACTAACGGTACAAGTATGATTTCAGCATATAACAATAGAGCAGATAAAATCGCAATAGCCTATATTACTGCCAAAATAAAAGCAGAAAGTATTCAGTTATACAATGTATGGGGAGGAAGCTTATCAGTTTCTTGTTTTGAGGGGAACTGGGGGTATTCATTCATCCCACAAGTTGTAGTAGAACCTGCAAATGCTTATATAGAAGATTTAATGCTCACATCTGAAAATGAGAACTTGGTTTCCATTGCTGGTAGTGCAGTTATATGTAATAGCCAAGGCTGGACTGGGCAAACTCGGATTACAGCCAACCTTCCTTATAGCGGAATATCTTCTTCATTCGATATAAATGTACAATGTTGTTATTTAAAGGCAGGCTTAGGAACAATTGTACAGAATGAAAATGAATTTCTTATCAATTTTGCCGGGCAAATATATTCCAATAACAGTAATGACAAGTTTAAGATTGAAGGAATTAGCATCACAGATGAAAACAATCGACTGATAGCTACTGCTAATAGTTTTGATTCCAATAATACTGATAGAGTGCGTTGGCGATCAAATCAAATAAATTTAAGAGATTACGGAATATACGTCATAGACAATACCTTTTATGAAACACTTTCTAAATGGAATGCAATAGTTACATACAGATATAATGATTCAGAAAATATAATATCCGAAAGTGTCAAAATTGACACAACAACAAATTATTAATCCAATTGGGCTGGCTTCAATTCAAAGTCAGCCCAATTTATTTGTTATGTATTGAAAAGAATTGCAAATTACCTCTTGATTGTATATGAACGGTATTACGTTCTTTTAGCTTTTCCTCTGTAATTAAGTTTTTTACGAATTGTTTAGTAGAATCGTTTCTGTATAGCGCACCATCTGTTTCTGCTGCCCACTATGTTTATTCCATTAACTTTACCGAAAAATGACGATTTAAAATTTGCTTATTACATTCTTCTGAATTTTCAGAGAAATAAATAGTGAACGCTATGCTACTGGTATTAATTCACCCTTAATCAGCTTTATGGCTTTCTTTACGTTCCAACCGCTTTCGCATAATGCGATGATAAAACGTACACCTTTCGTAGTCCATACAGTATAAACATTTGTTCCTATCGAGCCATCCGAACGTGTGTACGTCTGTGTACGTGTAGAGTGTAGTCCCCAAGTAGAATAAGGAGTATGCAATAACCACTGTCCGCTTTGTCGGTAGATGACTCCGATTTCTTTCAGCTTCTTATGCAGCTTTTCGGCATCCATTCCTATCTGCTTGGCAACTTGTGTGCTCGTTTGGGTGTTTACACTCTGCAAGTGGCTATCATAATAGCTGACCTTCGGAGCGGCTTGAAGCAACTGTTCTTCTTGCAATGCGTTCTGTTGTTCAAGACGTTGCTTCTCTTCTCGCTCGTTCTTTAATTGTGTTGCAAGACTGATAACAAGGTCGGGGTTATTAATCATTTGTTCAAGTGTTGACTGTGTGGCAGTCATGCCATATTGAAGCAACTCTTTAATACGGTCATTACACCAAATAGCAAAAGCAGGACTTAACCAGCGAGCAAATTCCATTGCTACATCTTCGTGCATCCAAGTGCCTTGCTCACCATTTCCACCTTGTTTTATTTCTACCAAATCCGTTAGGGGAATTGTCCTAACGGCTGATAATGTGGATAAAAACTCTTTGGTTGATTTGTTGGATAGCCAATCTTTGGCAAGTTTACCGAACGGTTTTGCCATTTCTGTGGCATTAATCATAACACTATCGCCTTTCTGAAAGGTAATAGGACTTCCATTATATTGAAAAATTTGATTTGTTTTCATATTATAAATTTACATTTTACTTAACAAAAATTTCTTCCTTTTACGGGAAAGTTCACGCTTGTTTTCTTCAAGTTCTTCCCAACGATTAATAATTTTGGCTCGTAAATTTGCATCATAACCACTTGCGAGAAGAAGGCAATCCTTTTTGGTGAGAATGTAACAAGACACTTCTTTGCTTCCGCCGTTTGGCATAGGTTGAGGTCTTGATGATAATTCAAAACTGAATTGTCGTCTATCTTCCAGTTGTTCAAGGATATTGCGAATATCTCGCATTACATTTGAATGAGTTTTGCCCGTAATTTCTGCAATCTGCAAGGAGGTCATTGTTCTTTTTTTACCTTTTCCCTCATCAATAGGTATTAACTGATTAAAATTTTCCATATCTTTGCACTATAAAGTTAATGTTTTCCCCATCAGCGGCTCGGACATCTCCGCTTTTGGGGAATTATTTTGTCCGATCTTGTAGTAGGCAGGGAATCGAACCCCAATACGCCATTACTCGTACCTACTGAACCCTCCTTAATATAATAGTCACGCTTGACATAATAATAAAGAGAAAGGGCAAATCTCGATGAAGCCTAATGTGGTTGCCTGCCTCAAAGAGAATGCCCTATAATATTTTACTCCAGTTCATGACAACCACGAAATGAACCTAACAGCATTGTTTCCGACACAAATATAAAAACGATATTTTCACCATACAACAGACTAAAAATCAAGAAAATAAATTCGGTAAACATCAGTAACAAACGGTAAGAATCGGTAAATAAAAACAGTTACATTTACTCTAAAATTTAGACACAATATAAATAATGCGCGTATCTACCGTATTGTGATGAGATGTTGGTTGTCATTTATGATACCGTTCAAATAATTTTCAAATATAAAAGGCTGTAAATAAAGATATTGCAGAACATGCGTTAGTCCACATTCATTTTATATCTTACCATGACATTGCCATCGGCTTCAACTTTACAGTTTTTGCCATGAACATATACATAAACTTTAGCCATATCGCTTTGCCTTACATGTAGTATAGCCCGATCATATACACTCACAAAAACTTTGGCACAATCCTCCACTTCAAGAGTCAATTCACTATCATGCCGCAAATGGAGAGTAGCGGCTGCAAATTTGCTGAAAGAAAATTTGCCTGAACATTTACCGTTCAGCACATATACACCGTTGTCACCTCCGGTCACTGGTTCATCAACAAAAATATGGTTTTGATGGAGCAGACTCCGGTCAAAATTACCTTTTATATATTCCACTGTCGGATAATCGTGCTCAATACAAAAATCAATGCCTCGTATATACATTTCAATTAGTTCTTGCTGGCTTTTATTGTTTTGCCAGTCACCTTGCCATTGTGTGCAGAGGCCATACGATACGGCATGACCTCTCAATTCACTATTCAATCTGTTCATAATCATACATTAAACTTGTTTACACCGTTTATATTCCTATGCAGTATATCTCTGATCTCTTCCACAAATTCCACATTCTTTGCTGTATTTATCTGTATCATTGTCAGTTGTCGCAATTGTGCTTGTGCTATTACATTATAGGCCGGGAACAATTCTTCAACCAATCTGCGTACATACTCCCGTTTGACACTCACGTCAGCCCGGATTGCATTTATATAAGAAGCCAAAAGGTTAGCGGTATTTTCAGTAACATTCTGTATGCCTTTAGATAACCCACTTCCATTTTCTTCTTCCTCTTCTTTCATGCTGATACCATATTTCTTTTCCATATAGTTGTTCAGCTTGTCAAGCATGGAATAGTAATCATCGGTTTTCTCACTCACTCCCATTAGATAGTCCGCAATACTTTCCAACTCCCTTTCGTCAAGGGAGAAATCCTTGCCGAAATAACCACTCATTCCATCCTCACCGAAAAGCATCTTCTGAAGCTGTTGCATGGCCGGTTCCAAAATACTTATTTTGAGAATGGAGTTCATGACATCACCCATAATGTCGGCAACCTTATTTTTGAAAGCTTCGGCACCATCCTCGCCTTTCTGCCATGCCTCATACAAGGCATCTCCCAACTGCGAAGCCCAGTCTTTCAAATTAATGCCATAGAGAGATTCAGCCGTTTCCTCGGCAAAATCCTTTATTTGCTGTTTCATCTCCGCAATCTGATTCTCATAATCAGCTACCTTGCTATCATCCGTCTTCTTTTTATCAATTTCAGCTTGCCGTTGTTTCTCCAACTCTGAAAGTTGTTCTTGCATCAAGGCACGTTGATACCCGTATGCACCACCTTCATCGTATGCCGAAACACGTTTTTGAAGTTTTTCCGCCTCCTGCTTATATTTCTGCAAAGACATTAAATCGAAGATGTTGATCTTTCCCTTATTGCGTATTGCCTCAATCTGATTATTTAATTGATTCAACCGGGTACGGTCATTTTCTGCATCTACAAGTTTTAGTTCCGTGCCACTGCCCAAGAAACGTTCAAGAATACCGTCAATTTGTTCGTATATATATTGCAACTGTTGAGCACGAAGTTTACTCTTTTCAATAGCCTTATCGAGTTTCTTATCATGCGCTTGTGCTATCTTCCCAATCCAGTTTACAGCTTCACCGGCAGCGGCAGCAATACCACCAACTATTCCACCTTTGGCAAATCCCTGCCCGATATTGCTTATAGAAGACATGGCATCCTGCACATTGCCCATCGTGTCGGCCATGTCCTCATTGCCCAAAGCATCGAACATGGAGGACATTTGCCCTGCAAAATTGCCGACAAGATCAGCACTTTCAGCGGCACTTTCTCCCAACCGTCCGATTTTCTTTTCCAGTTTGTCGCTACCTTTTTCAGAAGTAAAAAGTTCTTTTACATTCTTCGCTAAGGTTTTGAATGGATTTACAGCCAACTGTGCATCTTGCAACTGGGGGATAGCTTTTATCAATTTATCCAACAAAGAATAAGCCCCCTTAACATTTTCAATACTACCATCATCTTTCGTGAAAAAAGAAGTAAATCCATTAGGCCTTCCATCGCTATCATAGGAAACCTTTGCATTATTCTTGATTTCCCTTGCGATACGTTCAGCCTCTTTCAAATCAGAGAATGAACGTTGCTCTTTATCTCCAAATATTTTCTCCCATTCAGGTAACAATTGTAATAAGGTCGATTTTAATTCAATCAGCTTCTTATTATATTCATCAAGGTAAGCCTTCTGAACATTGTTTAGACCTGACGTATCACCAACCAACTCCCCATTTTTTCCAACATTTAATCCAGTCTTTGATGCGTACTGTTCACTTAATATTCGTATCTTTTCTATCGTTGATCTTGCATTGGCAATAACCTTTGTATCATCAAGTGCAATACTTACCTTATCTTTCTCAAATGCCTCTTTAGCATCCTTCCACACCTTAAAAAATTGCTTATATAATGGGCTGTCTTTACCTCCTAATATACTTTTTGCTTCATCGTCACTCAAAGTGAATGGAAGATCAACACCTTTTTCTTTGAGTTTCTTTTGTACTGTATCTATTAAATATTGCGCTTCATTCTCATAATCAGTCAAAAAACCAAAAGCATAAGTTGAAGCATCCTTCTTACTTGCCCCGGCATTGATAAGTTGTTTGTATATATCCCATTTCTTTGAAACATCAGATACGTACCTTTCAAGTTCTTTTGTAACCTTATCCGAAGCTTCTTTCATAGCATTGGCATCAATATCCAAAAGGACTTTCCGTATAGAAACTTTCAATTCTCTACGCTCTTTGGTCTTATCGTCAAGCTGGTTAAGAATCTTATTCAATTCATCCCGATAATTGCCAATATTCACAGGTTCTTTACCTTTGAATAAGGAGTCAAAAATACCCGATCCTTTAACCTTATTGGCAGCTTCTCTCTTTCCAACAATGTCAATCCACTTCTTATATTCAGAATATGCCTCCTTTAGTAAGTTTACCCGTTCTTTCAATCTTTCGGCGAAGGCATCCTTTTTGCTCTTATCCTTACTTGGATCAGTGAGAGAAAAACCGATTTCTTTGGCTCCTTTCTCGCCGGCTTGCATTATGTCGAAAGCCTTTTTATAATCTGATACAATTTGCTTCTGCCAATCAGGAATCTTTGATAAGTCAATGGTTCCAATACCTGATAAATCTATTCCAGCCTTAATCAATATCGGCTTCAATTGATTTGTTGTCTCTTTCGCTTCCTTATACGCTTTTTGTATTCCTTCAATAATTTTCTCTGAATCCGTAGAAACCTTTATTTGGGCTTCAAATTGCCCATCTGTAGCTTCATTGAACTTTTTCTGCAAATCGGAAAAACTTTGACTGGTTTCTGTATATTCAGCATTAATTTTGATATTGAACTCTTCTTCAAGAGTCTTCTCGTTAAAGAAGTCTCGCATATATTTCGGCATCTTCTCGAACGTATCAAAGAAAGAACTTATATCCAAACCGATAGCTATTTTCTGCGCATCACTCAAATTGTCCAAATCCCAGCCGGCAGCTTCCAGTCTCGACTTGTACCCAGATAGGAAGTCCTTCATATCCGGCAATACATCTTCCATATAAATACGCTTAGAATTTTTCCACGCTTTCCGCAATTGAAAAATATCATCTCTATATCCTCCAGTGAAAGGCAACTCATTATTCAGGCTGGCCAACGCTTTAGGGTATTCTTTGAGAATGGAAAGCTGCTCTTTCAACGGTTTACCCGAAGCTGCTTTAGCAAAATCATCATGTTTGGTTATAACTTTCTGCATGGCGGTAGAATACTCGATATAGCTGCTTGACATGCGACCAATAATCTTATTTACCCGTTCCTCCGCTTTGATGTAGTCATTGATATTTTCAAGAAAGCTGTCATCAAAATAACCGTCAGTCGCTTCATTGGCATGTTCAGACGTACCTTTTATGTCATTAAGCAGTCTATAAGCCTCTTTTGTATCATTCAAAGCATTCCGAAGCAATATATATTGTTCTGCAAGGCTTTTAACTGTATTTCCTTCATCATCAGTCTTAAATGTTTCATTAAAAGTGTCTGCCCAAACCGGAGAATAATCCTTTAATGCTGTTTTCATTTCTTCAATGGAAGAAATCAGTGAGGCATCATTCGCCTTAAAAGGATCAACATCAGCAAATTTTTGAGCTTCTTTCGTTAAATTCTTGAAACCGTCTTGTGCTCTCGTTGTCAATTCGGAAATACGCTCGTTCATTTCGTCAACCTTTTGCCCGGACTTATACCATAATTCAGCAATGGCAGTAAGCCCAGTAAACAGAAGCATGTATGGATTAAAAAGCAAACCTTTTAATGCAACTCCTACTTGTTTTATACCATAACCCAATGAGATCATGGCTACACGCCATTTACTTGTTGAAAGTGCAGCTGACATTTCAGCACGAGATATACCAAGTACCTGCACAATATGGCCGGCTTGTCCTGATTTCAATTTTCCAAGTGCCATTAACCGCAAGGCATACTCCTTAGTTAAAGCTCCACTACTTGCCAACGCTTTCCAATCTGCGGTTGTCATGGTATTACTTGAAGCTATAAGTCCTTTTTCCGCATTTGTAAGTGTACGATAACTGGATGCGACAACAAGATTGGCTGCTGCCTTTTGCTTGGCAGCAAGCGTACTTTTTATAAGAGCTGCACTTTCATTCCCAATCAAGCGGTTTGCACCAAATGTCGCTACCTTATATACTCCAAAGGCTCCAATGGCAGCTTCGATAGCCGGTACAACTTCTTTCCAATTTTGTGCAAGGGTGGTAAGGCTTTCGGCAGTCCATTTCAATGTACTACCCATTGACTCCGCAATATCACCAAGCATAATGTCAATCGCATCAGCCAAGTTCTTCCATTTGGACTTAACTGATTCTGAAAGAACTTCCTGCATGTTATTAAACATGCCACCATCATCCGTAAGTTCCCAAAGAACATCTTTTACATCCTCAAACGTAACCTTCTTTTTCGAGATCATATCAAGCACTTCACCGGCACTGACAATGCGGCCTTCCAACTTGCTGAATCGCTCGGCCAGTTTATCCACCATAGGAATGTTCGCTTCCGTTAATTGTCTTAATTCCGTACCCTTCAAAAATTTAGCAGCCTTTATCTGACCGTAAGCCAATATGATACGCCCCATATCAACACCTACACCGGCTGATATATCAGCCAGTCTTTTCATGGTATCATACAATTCATTGTATGGTATAGAATATGCGGAAAGTTGCTTGGCATACTGATTCAAATCCATAACCCCGAACGGAGAAGCAACAGCCAGTTTCTTAATCTGATTGAATATGGTTGTAGCTTTGCCTTCATCTTGTAGGATAGAGGCCATTGCTATTTTCTGATTTTCCAACTCACCACCAATATCAACCACTGCACGCAAGAAATTTTGTGCCGCATAAATGGAGTATAACCCTAAAAATTCATTTCTAAGCTGTCCGACAATACTCAACTGACTGTTCATTGCTCCATTCATATTGAGAGTGGCTGTCATGTGTCGTCTTGCTGCATTGGCTGATCTCTCACGGGCATTAGCCAAATCCAGTTCCGCTTTGGCGGCACGGGCGGCTCTTTGTCGCGCAAGCTCACGTGCGGCTGCGGCAGAAGCCTCCGCTTTGGTTTGGATGGCTGCGGCACGGGCGGCTCGTAAATCACTTGCTGTAAAGTTTGTATTCAAACCGGCGGCTTGCAAGGCGGCACGAACAGCTTGTGTGGTACTGGCCTTATCCACTACCACATTGATCTTAAACTTCTCACTTTGAAGCAAAGTCTTCATATCACCAACCAACTTCTTCTTGTCAAAACCCACATCAAGTTTTGCCTGCAAATCTTTAGTGATTTCCGCTTTCAATTTTTTACGTTGTTCCGCTGTCTTATCACGGAACAGTATATCAAAATATAAATTACCGAGATCAGCCATATATTATTGTGTTTGTGCTACTTATAATCATTGATGTTAATTACCGTTTCTCCATCACCGTATTTATCTTTCCAGCGTTTAGCGGCATCCTCTATTTCGCTTACGGAAGGGGATTTGAAGTTCTTTGTATCGTGTTTCTTTTCCTTACTGTCCTTGTCATAATCTGTAATCACAATAGACACATCCATTGCCAATAGTTCTATTTGGGCATTTGTAAGTACCCAATAAATACCAAACAAAGGCTTACTTATTGGAATCCCAAATAGTCTCAAAGGCTCTGTCAACCACGGATAGGATTTGCCTATTTCCCACGTTTGTCCGTAGCTGGTTCGTGAAGGATATGCTCTGCTTCCTCTTTTGTCATTGTCATCATCGTGTCCTTCATCGCGGTCAGATATATGGTAGCTGTCAAGTAATCTTCCACTGGAATTTTTTTTTTGCCGACAGCTATAACCTTCATCAGCTCATGATCTCCATATTGTTTGATATAAAAGAACCAACGCCACAAAAAAGGATAGAAGAACTTAATCTTCCAATACCCATTCAAAATGATAGCGGCTGCACATTGACAACTGATCTTATCATCATTTCCTGATTTCTGCATGGTACTGGTGAATTTGCGTATAGTCCCTCTTTTCAGCCACGAAATACCATATTTCTTCCCCCTGACTTCCACATAATCCACACTGTCTTCCATCACATCATTCAATAATCTCTCATCCTCTGGCTTAGGAAGTGTTATATCATTTTCTTTTGTCATATTTTATTGTGTTTTATACGAAAAAAGGTGGTGGCCGGTATCAAGTAGCTCACCACCTTTTCATTGATATGAATTTTGCAAAGTGTCACATTCTAATCACCTGCACCGGGTGCCTTTTTACGTAAAATATAGATGGAAGCACCCTTAGCATCGTTCAATGGAGAAACAGATACATTAAAGTACCCCGGCTTGTCCTGCTCGCTGACAAGGTTGCTATATCCCTCAATATTCGGTAAAAACAAGGCTGTTTGACGGTCTTCACTACGCATGAAGAGGCCTCCGGTTACTTTCTTCGGCTCGATATTGTAACCTTCACCCTCATAAGTTTCGCCATCAATGGTAGCAGTCATAGTCACTGTTTCCGCTTTCTTGTTCAGTAACAAGTCATTGATCTTTCCTGCCACGGAAGGCACTTGAAACTGAATATCAGAATCTCCGGCATTGGCAACGGAAGTCCAAGTGGCTCCGGTTGTCAATTTGATCTTGGAAATATCGGCTGCTCCGGTATCAAATGTTACTCCATCAGAGAGTACCGGCAGCTCCATATCAAAAGCCGCTAAAGTTGCGAGGTCACTATTGACTTGGGACACATAATAGACCTCCTTCATCTGATTGAAGAGTACCTTTAACTCTTCCAGTTTGGTAGTAATAGAAATCTCTGCCATAATCGTATTTTTTTTAAGTTTGTGTCATTTGTTTATTATTAGCTTCGCTTGTATTATTAAGGAATGAAAACCGAGTCCGTCATTTCCTCCGGGAAGTAATCGTGGATTTACAGCTGAAAACAATTCCGTCACTATTGGAAATTTTGAAACCACTTCCATTTGCATTTCATCTAAACGGACTGTATTCTCAATACCATTTGAGCGATCATGCGCAAAAACGTTAATCTGACAGTAAGTGTCTTGGTAGGTACTTCCTTTATCTTGGATAGTTTGTGGCAGTCGGATAACAATAAAGTCCTTCATTGCCTTTTGTTCAGCAGCCGGACGATCCGTTATAAAAACTTTTTCACCAATGCCGGTTACTGCATCAGCGATTTGTTTTAATATATCCATACGTCTATAAACTATCCGTCCCATTATCTCATTGGTTTAAAGTTCTTGAACAATGTGTTTTGTGCCCTTTGAAATGTTCCGGTCAGAACATCTGCATTCAGCACATTCTCCAAATAGGTTGAATATTCAGTACCCGTACACATTACTATCTCAAACCCTTTACGTGATTCTGACTTATATTTTTTCAAGAAATCAAAGGAGAATGCTTCACCATACCCCTTATCAGTTTCCACCGTTCCGGTAAAACGTCTGCTCTGATTATCATAACTGACACCTACAAATGTTTCACCTTTAGTCAGCTTCACTCTCACCGGCTGTTTCATTGAATCACCACTACAAACGAAATAGGAAAATCTACCGTCCATGAATAATCCGCACGCATAACTGGTTATTGTATTACCCGTAAGATTCCGAAAGCCGGACTTATTATCAAGTGCATCTTGGATAAGGTCTTCACAACATTTAATCAAGACATCAAAGATATATCCTGAAACAAGTTCCTTTGCTTTTTTCATTCCTTCGTCAAACAATATGTCATTACTCCGGTTATCCATAGGTTAATTCTTTGCAAGATTGAAATACACAGTTGTTCCCAAATTTCCAGCATAGCTATCAGTAACCATACATTGAGTGAAAGTGCCTTGTCTGTCCGTAACATCTATTAAATCACCGGCCAATATTCCTTCAACAATTCCGGGAAGGCTCAACAGATAATCGCTTTTTATCACATTATTAGTTTTGAATGTTCTCAAATTTGTACTACCTTCCTTTCGGCATATACCTTCATATAAGATCATTTTCTTACCATCACTGAAAGAATCCTCACCTATAATTCGGTAAACAGTACATTTGTGCGGATGCCGTGGATTGTTCACTTTCATACTCAAAAATTGACAATTCTGATTTTACTACCCTTTACAACTTCTTCATCCCATTTTTCATACAGTTCTTTCGCCATTTCACGTAGTTGTCGCTTGTCGTATGCACTGGTCTGCCAACCCCCTTCCTTATGTTTCCATCCCCCGTCACTGTCTTCGGTATCATTCTTACTGCTTGGAGTGCTTGCACACCACATGTAAATATCGGCAGTGGCAAGATCAAGCTGTCTTTCAGTCAGTTCACTTACCATTGTTCCAAAAGCGATTTTCCGCTTGACAAGAACCCTTTTGAGGGCGTTATCCGCTATTTCATAAGCGGTTGCGCCACTCAAAAAGTCCTCAATGGTCATATCTTCCGTATGAAAAAGTTCCTCACTCATTCTTGCATGAAGTTAAGACTTACACGGTCACAGTAGAGATAAACATATACTGCGGCATTCTCGGTACACACATTTGGGCGGCTTCACTTTCAATATAGATTGAATGAGTTTCAGGATTGGCTCTCTGTGTCAGTTTCAAACGTCCACCGTCATAAGAGGCGACCTTGTTTGCCTCATAACCCAAAGTCAAAGGCTCCACACCTTGAATTGTACCAATCTGACCTACCGGTATAAAGGCAATATTGGTAGCCTTGAAGTTCTCCACTTGTTCAGTGATAAGATCAGGCTGTCCGTCCGCATCCTTACCGGGTTTGTCAACAAAAGCATAGCTGTCACGTGGTACGATTTCATCTACCTTAACCAGTTTTTTGAAAATGGCTTTCAGGCGGTCTTCATCTTCATTCTGTGCATTGGCAATAACCGTACTATCATCCGTTACAGTCGGATAGAGGGAATGACCGATACGTTTAAGAACTGCGGTATGAGTCATTAAATCATCCCACAAGTCCTGCGCCAGCTCCATCCTGATCTTGCCTAAATAATGATATTTACGGCGAATCTCTTTCACTCTGTTCTTTATATCCATAATCGGATCAGAGGCAGAGCCTTGATTTGCCGGAATATGTTCATCCTTAGTCCACCAACGGCTTGTACCGGTCAATACTTGATAATGGTTTTCAGGGATATTAAAGTCAATAGTGATACCCTTCAAACCACGTGGGTTGTTATCAGTATCAATAGTGAACTTACCCGTGGAAACAATTCTCATTCGCTGGTGAGTAAGCGCATTGTAGTACGATCCGATAAGACCGTCAGCACTTTCATCAAGCAAGCCCAAGAACACATTCTGCATCTCTTCCGTCAATGCGGACATGCCTACCCGTTGCAACAGCTGCAATTGTTGTCTCACAGTCACACGGTTCAAACGGTAGAACTTCTTTTGAGTCGGGATATTACCCGTCCTTCCTTCGAGTTCTCCCAATGCAGCTTCATAACCCGGACTTTCCGGATCAACGTAAGCTGGCAGCGTTTTCACGCCGAGGCTCGTAATAAGCTGGGAGAAAGTATAATCCAACTTGGTTGCTTCAAATTCAAAACCATCAATTTGAAGTAGGTCATACTTCTCCTTGTAACGGTCAATAAATTCTTGCCAAGTGTCCCCACCAAGCCCATACTCGATAACCTTGTACAAATCAATAGGAAGTGTATTCATACAATTGTCGTATTTTAAATGTTGTTTTCAAATTCTTTTACTGCACCCATACAATTTGAGGAAGTGTAGTAATCTTTTGCAGGATAGCGACCACTTCTTCGTCAAACATGTACTGATAAATCTCTCCGGCATAGACTACTGTCCCACTGGCCTTTGTGTTGCCACTGGCTACAAGAATATCTTCTTGCAAATAACCATTAATGCCAAGAGTGGTAATATCTGATTCAGCCGCCTTGATCTGTGCATCCGTATAAGCGGTGAATGTCTTACCTGAAAGATCAAACTTCACAGCTGTACCGGCAGGAATCTTGCCAACCGCAACCCAATCGGAAATGTTGCTCACCATACCACCGCCCGGATAACGGTGACGGATTTCACGCCACACTTTACGGGCATGTCCGTATTTCACGGTGTTCACATCAAACGTGTTACCCATTGTTCCCATACATTTATTGTTTTAGAGTTAATAATTTCAATTCTTCTTCCAGCCTTCCTTCTTGCCTTTACGTTCAAAGTATCTGCTGGCTGCATTGTGTTGTGTTCCACCTGAACCGTCAGAAGTTCTTGGGGCGGTGCCATAACCCCTGCACGCCTTATATTCTGCATCATATTTCGGCAGAAATTCAGTAACCAGTTCATCCACAGTTTTCTTGGTATCGAAAGTTACCCCTTGTAAGGTCTTGCTCAACACATAATCATCATTCGCTTGTTTGGCCTTCATTGCAGCCGTAACCTTCTTCAACAAATCAGCTTGAACCTTTTTGCTGTCTTCCGCGTCTAAACGTGCTTCCAGTTCTTTCAGTTTCTTCTCCAGTTCATCATCGTTTTTCGGTGGTACCGGTGGAGTTGGAGGTGTCGGGGGAGTCGGTTGGGGCTTATAGTTTTTCTTAAAGTCCTCAACTCTGGTTGCGACATCATGGTTGTACTGTCCTTGCATCCCTTTCAGAAAATTCACAGCCTTGTTCCAATAAGCCTCGTCAGGCTCCGAACCTTCGGCTATGGGATTAAGTTCTACATACGTCTGTAATGTCTGCGGTGAAAAACTGGTTTCTCCAAGTTTCTCACTTAATGTGGATAAGATTTTTTCTTGTTCCATCGTGTTTATTTTGTGTTTATGTTGAATAAAAAAAGAGTCAGACAATGCTTTTTGCATCAATCTGACTCTTTGGTCTTATTTTCCATTTAATAGTGGGCAGTATTGGACTCGAACCAATGAAGACGAAAGCCAATAGATTTACAGTCTATCCCGTTTGCCACTTCGGTAACTACCCGTTTTGCGGAAGCAGAAGGATTCAAACCTCCGAAGCCTTTCAGCTTGCCTCTTTAGCAAAGAGGTGGTATCGTTCACTCACCCATACTTCCAATATGCGACCTACAAGATGTCTCGGTGAAACCACCGCATTTCCCTTGTATTTCGGACGTTATTCATTCTGTGTAGCGTATCAGAGAATCGAACTCTGGTTTCCACCGTGAAAAGGTGACGACCTAACCGTTAGTCGAATACGCCATTTGTTGAGATACAAGGATTTGAACCTTGAATAGCAGAACCAAAATCTGCTGTGTTGCCATTACACCATATCTCAATATGCGCGAAGAGAAGGACTCGAACCCCCGACAATCAGGTTTGGAATCTGACGTTCTTCCAACTGAACTATCTCCGCTTCATTGCGCCCGGTGATAGAATCGAACTACCGACCTTTACATTAACAGTGTATTGCTCTACCAATTGAGCTAACCGGACAATATACCTATACTCACCTAACCTGCGATACCCCATTTCAGCGTACCTGTGGGAATTGAACCACACCGTATAGGTTTTGTGGAAAGAGATGAAATCGAATCACCTTAACCGGATTTTCAGTCCGGCGCATACACCACGTCTGCCATCTTTCCATATTCTCCCTTTATCCCCATACGCCACATCGAAGGGAGAAACAATGCGGCAACTCCAACTATTGTTGCGGAGATTCGACTCGAACGAATGACCTTTGGGCTATGATCCCAACGAGCTACCAGCTGCTCCACTCCGCGATATTATCCTGAAAACTACTTTGTACCCACAATATCCACATTTATGTAGTTCTTGCATCTACGACACTTCACTCTCAATATAACAACACCATTGACATAGCTTATATCAGTTAGTTTCTGACCGCATATCGGACATAAAACTATCTTGTTGTATATTTCCCTTTGATCTGCATCTTTATCCGCACTAATTTTTATCATACTCCATGTTTTCGTTGCAAATATATGTACTGGATTTCTTTTCTCAAAACATTTTTGATATTATTTTCTATTAAAATGTAGAAAATAATACTCTTTATGCGTATTTTTGTACTGCAATATTAGAATCAGAGCTTATAGGCCGGTCTCCACATGTGTAATGTGAGGATCGGTTTTCTTTTTATGGAGAAATATAGTGGAATAAAAACGGTTAATGCCAGTTTGGTGCTTGATTATGAATATATCCAAATGTTAAGGGACGCGGATAGGAAAATTCCTAATCCGAATAAGATAATCGCACAAGGTGGAGGGCAGGAAAACATGCTCTCCACCCCGGCTGATATTACCATCTGTGGGGGATGCCGTGGAGGAAGTAAAACTTTTACTCTTCTTATGGAAACATTGAAAGATATAAAAAATAAAAACTTCCGTTCTGTGCTTCTCCGGCATGAGATAGACGATCTCTCTGATATGGTAGAAACATCATCCACCTTATATGATGATTTTGGGGAATACAACAAGTCCAAAAACGACATGCGCTGGAATTTCTATAAAGGTGGATTTTTAAAATTCAGCTATCATGCTGACACACTTGACGATTTCAAAAAGCGTTTTCAAGGTAAACAGTTCGCATATATAGGTGTGGATGAAATAACCCACATGGAATATCTCAAATTCAAATACCTTATCACTTGTAACCGTAACGCCTTTCATATCCGTAACCGCTTTATCGGAACATGTAACCCTGATCCTGACAGCTGGGTTGCAAAATTCATTGACTGGTGGATCGGAGAAGATGGTCTTCCAATCCCGGAACGTGATGGCAGAGTCCGGTATTGTTTTATGGACGGGGACAATGTTTCAGGTATATATTGGGGAGATACCCGTGAGGAAGTATATGAGCAATGCAAGGATATTATACACGCCTACTGGAAGCCGGAGTATGAGCAATATGGCACACCACAAGAACTGTTTATCAAGTCGGTTACTTTTATTGAAGCAAAACTTTCCGATAATGTAAAACTGATGTCTTCTGATCCGACCTATTTGGCTAACCTTGTCAACCAGTCAGACGAACAACGCGCACGCGATCTTGACGGTAACTGGAAATACAAAGCTGCCGGAGATGATATAATAAAGCTGACTCACATGGAAGCCTTATACCGCAATTCCATGCAGATAGGTGATGGAATACGCCGGGTATCATGTGATGCGGCATTTGAGGGTGGCGACAGTCTTGTCATGTGGCTGTGGGAAGGATGGCATATAAGAGACATATTTGTTTGCAAACTTGACAGCAAGAAAACAGTCGATACCGTAAAAGCGATGCTGGAAGAATGGCATGTAAGAGAAGAATGCTTCACCTATGACCTTAACGGACTCGGACAAATATTCAAAGGCTTTTTCCCGAATGCAATCCCATTCAACAACAAAGAAGCCGTGGAAGAGAAATTCAAATACATCTATGCGAATTTAAAATCACAAGCGGCATATCTGTTCGCACAAAAAATTATCAACCGGGAGATTTCCATTGAACCGACTCTTCTTGAACGCAAGTTCTCCGGCAAAGGGTTTGAGAAAGTTCCCCTTAGACAGATTCTCGACAAGGAAAGGAAAGCGATACGAAAGGATGAAGACAGTGAAGAGAAAGGCTGGACTATTATCAAGAAGATTATAATGAAAAAATTAGTAGGTCATTCTCCCGACTTCATAGAAGCATTGCTTATGCGAATGATTTTTGAAATTAAACATAAACGCAAACACATAAAAGGTTTAGGATTAATATGATAGCAGAGATTCTTACAAAAAAGCCTTTTGCAAGGGTTACTCCCGAAGGTTACTTGCAAGGCAGGATTACGAGCGATTTAAGAAACGCATCGTTCACAAACAACAGTGATAGGCTGACATGGCAGCTCATTTCGCAGGCTGATTTTATCCGTGAGTTTTATCCTTCAGGGCACAAGATCAATTCGGAATTGTTTTACCCGGACAGACTGAAATATGACGAAGAGAAGAAACGGTTCTTCCGGGAGAAAGTATTCCGTGCTTCTTTTCCCTTTCAGATGATAATCACTATCCAACAACTTGTACATCTATGTGGCAATGACATTCATCATGAGCTGACTGATACCAAAGTTGATGAAAGTTCACGGGAAATATTTCTCGAATTTCAAAAAGGATGGCTGGATAAAAATATGGAGATTGCATTTTACGAATATGCCAAAAGTGTAAAAACAACGGGAGATGCAGCAATCGTATTCTATATGAATGAAGGCAAGGTGTTCACCAAGAATCTCTCCTATTTTGATGGTGACACTCTTTATCCTCACTACGATTCCATAACCGGTCAAATGACACTGTTTGCCCGGCGATACAGCGACTATGACGAAGAGGGAAAGGAACTCATTTCTTGGGTGGAAGTGTGGGATAATAAAAAAATGTACCGTTACCGGCAGGATAAAAGGGGAATAGCCGGAGCAATAAACAAAGTGAAACAGTATTTCGGTATTGAAGGATATACATTAGTGGAAGAACACGATCATGGATTTACCGAATGTCCGGTTGTATATTATCGGGACAAACACGGTGCCTGCTGGAGCTTTTCACAAGATAATATCGACAAGTACGAACTGGCTATTTCCCATTTGTGTCAAAACAATATGGCATACGCATTTCCAATCATGTTACTTAAAGGTGAAGATGTTGAGATTCAGGGAGATATGTATGGTGCGGTAAAAGCTATCACTATGGGGAAGGATGATGATGCAGGCTTTATGAATCGTCCCGAAGCATCACAATCATTTGAACTTCAAATTAATACATTACTTAAAATGATTTTTATGGGGAGTTTTGTTGTCATGCCTCCCGAAGTAAAGTCAGGAGATTTACCGGGTGTTGCTATCAAGCTGATCTATTCACCATCTTTGGAAAAAGCCATGATTGACTGCAAGGAATTTGACGAATCAATAGACAAAATGAAACGGCTGTTCCTGCACGGATATGGAACAGAAAAAGGCCAACTTACCAAATTCCTCAATTTGAAAATTTTTTCGTGGGCAGTTCCATACGTCCACCAAAATGCAGCCGAATTGGTATCGAACTTGGTACAATTAGTCGGTGCCGGTATTTTATCAAAAGAAACCGGCTCGGAAGAATCCGGCTATGGAAAAAACAATGAATGGGATCGTATCATGCGTGAATATAAGGAACAGCAACAAGCTGACTTGCTATATCAACTGAAAATCAAGAAAAATGAAAATAAAGAGGGTAATGCAAAATGATCTGTACCAACGCGGAGCGCGAAAGCAATCCCGTACTCCGCGCTCTGAATCCAATGTAACTATACATTAGGAAAAGCCGCCTCTGCCTACATAAAATAGACAGAGGCTTTACTTTTTCAACAATTTGGTTGATAAGCTTGTGTTATAACAAGTCAGCTTCTACATTGCAAATGTAATGAATGAATTGAATATGACACTACTTTCGATACAATTTTTTATTATAAGGCTTTCGAGGATATTTCCGGTTAAGCTTCTTTTGCAGATCATCATTGATACTTTCATTCAGAAGGATTTTAGAATTTAGCACCCGGACTTCTCCAGTAAGTTCCATAATAGTTTTAGATTGTGTCGCATTTTGTTTTGAAAGCTCAACATTGGCAATAGCCAGTTTGCTGCATTCTGATGCAAGATGATTGAGTTTCTTTGTGCTGATTAATGATAATCCAAACATAATATTCTGATATTTAGTATGTTAAATAATTATATTGCTGATACGGGAACGGCAAAGCATTTACAATGACCGTGATACGGTGGTAATTTGTCCCATTCCACATGAAATCCGACTTCATCGTCACAAATGTTACAAGGATAGGAGCTGCCACGCATGACAAAGAACCCTACGGCTCCACAGGCTTTAGCCTGCAATTCCCAATGCTTCATCCAACCCTCTGCCACAGCATACTCCGTCAAATCTGACAGTGCAGTCCAAGAGCTTACAGTACGTCCTACTCCAAAAGACTCCTGAACACCGAGTCTTGAAATAATCGGATAACCCTTTGAAATAGCTCTCTGTACATGCTCATTAAGCAATGGCGTTTTTACCGACTGCCTGATAGATGAAAGTAATTTGTCTTTGGAAAGGTTCAGTAGTAATCCGGCGGCAATGGCCGTTTCAACCTCCTTTGAAAACCGGTCAACATATTCTCTTGCACGTTGTGTGAAGGTTTTGCCGTATGATTCTCGCGTTATACATGTTATGATTGCATCCTTATTATCCTCATGTGTCGCTACTGCCAAAGTATAAGTATAGTCTTCAATTATTTCAAGAAGGGATAAAATAATGGCATCCACTTCCTCCTGCAACTGTCTGTTTGCTGAAAAACGGAATAGTTCAGGGCTGATCTTGTACCGGTATGAAATATCTATAATTTGCTTTGCCGCCTCGATCATTACAATTTGAAGATTGGTACGCATGGATAGCTCCGCATCCAGACGTTGACGGAGGTATTCTTTGGCCTCTTCAATTTCCTTATCAGTCGGTACCCTCATTTTTATGTTCCTCCTTAATACCTTCCTTGATACTATTCATGTTTCTCTCTTCTTCCAGTATCTTGGCATCATCTTCCGGTGATACTGGTTGCTGCAAGCCTCGTAGCCGTTCGGTAAGATCAGAATAGCTTTTAAAAAACTCTTCCATAAACTTAACGTCAGGGGTTGCATTACTAATAAGGAAACATACTTTGATCCATGTTTCCAAATATTCACGAAGTTCCTTATTGTTGGTTAACTCCCGAATCCGGGAAAACATTCCGTTATCATCCCGAAAACGCATACTCCAAAAACCTGACACTGCCTTAATACTGATCCAGTCATGTTCACTACCATTATCCCTCGTAACAATAAAGTTACCTACCTGAATACCATTTGTTTTTTTGCTCATAATCCTATTTTTAATTTACGTTCAAATCTATCTCCAAGATTAAAAAAGTATTCCTTACCGTAAGAGTTTATACGTTCTTCATCCGATGATACTTTATTCATTTCATAAATCAAGCAACTATACCTATCATCATCAGGAAGAAGCCCTTTGCACTCTTCTCTGATATAAATATGATGCTTCCCATTTACCCAATAAAATTCAGAGAGAAATCCACCAAGAAGCATTTCAATCATTTTTTGGTGCCTGACAGACAATTCTCCTTGCACTGCTATATCCATTACAATGCTCTTACCTTCTATTGTCTTCAATTCACATGAATAGTTCAAGGCCCGAAGAATAGACATCAGCTCAACACTTAACTCTATGTGATTCATATTTTTCATACTTTTACTATTTCAAATTCATCTGCATGTTCCTTGCCAATCCAATCCCGTTTCTGATTTTCAGTTGCGCTTTCGTAGATTCTTCCTCGCTTAGACAAATGCCTTTTCCTAAAAATACCTTCTTCTCCAAGTTTGTCATAATCTCTTCTTGAAGGGGATAATCCCTTTGCCCTGCAAAAGAACAATCCCGTTTCCTTGTGTCTAAATTTTACTGCCATGCTTATTCCTCCCATGGATTTTCGTCTTCTTCCTCAACGTAAATCCGTTTTAATTTGTCTGATACTTCTTCAAGCTCACGCTTCATTTGATTTACATGAAATCCAGCTGGCATAGGGATTTCCAATGCTCCCCGTAGGTTATCTATTTTTTCAATAACCTCTGCAAATTCATCCGGTGCGATCATACTATTTGGTTCTTATTTTTAATTGTTTGATAATCTTCTCCACAGCGTCCAAGTCAAAAACAGTTGTTCTCTTCTCCATGTGGTACGTCCCCTCCAGTTTCTTCTCCCGGAACAAACGCTGGACTTGATAAATGCTCAATGACAAGCAGGCCGCAAGCCCTTCATGGGTATAAGCGTATCGTTTGCCATCTTGATAAACCGGTTTAGCGATCCTTTGCTTATAGTTACCCCGTAGGTCTTCCCGTTTCTCATAATAGAGTTTTTCCGTCAAGGCTGTTCCATACAAACCATACACCTGACCATTCGGGGTTCTTTTTTTTACGATAACCGGCTTCCGAAAGAATACGTCCGAATACTGTCACATTCTCTTCTTTGGCATTATTGTCCCTACACCATTTGCAATATTTCCGGTACAGAATGGCCGAAGACATCCATTTGGGTTCAATATCGGCAATTTCCTCATAGCGGCACAGATAGTTCATTTGATACATGAACTTCATTACGGTACTACTTTCCGACTGATATTCATCCATGACATTTTCAAGCTCCTTACTGTCTGTCAACTTATAACCATTGGCGATAAAACGGTCACGTCCTTCCAATATCCAATTGAATATAGCTGGGTATTCGGCCTCCAAATCCCGTGACAGTTCTTTTTTCTGCCGGGCTTTGGGTATCTCCACCTCAAAGGGAATAATGCAAATACGCCGCCTCATTCCATAGCTCCAGTCTTTCAAATACGGCATTTGGTTGGCATTTGCCATAAGCAGAGGAATATTGTAAGCAGTGAAGTTATCGCCATAGATAGGCCGGGCTTCGGTAGGTTCACCACTGATAAGGCTCTTCAACGTGTCACTATCCTTACCAAACTCTAACGCTTGTATTTCAGAACAGTAGTTCAACCGCTTGCCATTAATGAAAGCAATATTTTTTTTTCTCTCATTTCCAGTAATCAATGCACCTATGCCGAAATTGCTGACATTCTCCCGGCCAAGTATGCCCATGATCGTTTCAAAGACTACACTTTTGCCATTGGAGCCGGAGCCACGAAGAACAAGCATAGTTTCCATTTTCGCCACACGCCGGTCAACAAAAATACTTCCAAGAAACTCCTGCAAAACTTTTTGCATGTTTTTGTCCGGCAAAACTTCATCCAGGAACATTCTCCAAAGAAAGACATGCTCTTCCGGCTTGTAGTCATAGGGAACACATGTAGTCTGTACCCAACGGCGGTTGAAAGAATGTGCACGGCGAGCATTCATATCAAACACACAGTTATTGAACACCACAATGGCATTATCAGGCTTCAAGGCTTTTCCTGCCACCACACGCTTACAGACTTTCAGTACACCCTCCACACGGGAATAATCACCATTGGGCATTTTGCATTTACGCATCAAGTCATATATCAGATTGCCAAAATCATCCCATGCCATCTCTTCATATATCCGGCCACTGAAATAGTAAGGCGTACCATTGAACTTACAAATCGAAGATCGTATAATGGCTGCACGCATCAAGTCCTGCACAGCGTCAACACGCGCTGCACTTTTGGACTCTTGTAAGGCGGCATCCAGTTTCTCGCCTTTCATAAGCCCGAAGACCTCATTTAACAACTTCCTATACTTTCCCTTCTCCATGTACAATCTATGAATTTGAATACCCGGCACGGGTTAAGGCCTCAACCATATATACTGACAGATTATTTATAGCAACATCTCCTGAATATCCAAATCGCCACAAATCAGTACGCCAGTCCTCTAAAGATGTGTCACAAGGTATATGATATTTTTGCATAATATCTCGCATCACCGCACAATCTTCATATCTTTCCTCTTCCTGCGCTTTTCTGAACACAGAAACAAAAACGTATCGCCCATAATCAAACAATATAGACTCAAACTTATTCATACCACCGTTTTTATACCCGAAAACAAAGCATTTCTACTGTTTTTATGCTATTTTTCAAGTGTTTTATGCCACAAATATAGCTTATTTTCTACATAATTACCATATAAATACTATTATTTTCTACTTAAAATATAGAATAAACACGCTTTTTTGAAGTCTTTTTGCCATGTTTTTATTCGTTGCATCATTGAAGACCAATAATCGCAAAATATTGATAAACAAAGGATAACTACTCTATTTCAATAGGAAATACAGATGGAACATTCTCTCTGATATGTATGGTTTATGTAGGGTTTTAAAGGCAACTATACATATATAACATATTGAAATACAAATCAATGGAAAAATAGTGCATAGTATGTATAGCTGTCTCTTATACACATCTGACGCTGCCGACGATAAGGCTC
>ERZ1027171.262-NODE-262-length-24731-cov-6.824526_pt1 | contig 24731 bp, 26 predicted proteins | sample MGYA00519274_ERZ1027171 | MGnify/ENA primary metagenome ERZ1027171 (study PRJEB26926, sample SAMN06164681) | human gut metagenome | biome: ENVO:00009003; feature: ENVO:2100002; material: ENVO:00002003 | host: Homo sapiens | place: USA | collected 2012 ... | reverse complement strand
TAATCTTTGTCTTTATTTTTTACCTAAATTGGGTCATATCTATTTACAACGCAGATAAAATTTCCGAATTTTCTGAAAAATCCTCTTGCTTTTCTTTTGTGTCTCATATATAATATAAAGGCTGTTAAACGTATTCGTTTTCAGGTTTCCTGTGAAATCAGTGCAAAACAGAATATGCTACTGTGGCTCAGTTGGTAGAGCAGCTGATTCGTAATCAGCAGGTCGGCGGTTCGAGTCCGCCCAGTAGCTCCAGTCGAGAGCCTCGACACGCAAATCGCGTGCGGGGCTTTTTCTGATTTAAAACTTAAATGCTCGCGTTAAAGAAATATCTTTTTCGTAACCCACAGACAAAAAGGTTATCATTAGGGCAGCCTTTTTTTGTTGCCGAAATCGAAAAATGCTTGCCTTTTCATAACAAGCAAACGGTGTTGCTTGACATATACCCTGTATATGCGTTATACTTATTGAAAATGAAAACGATTTTCATTTTCATACAAGAGGCGAATGACGATGGCATATAAAACACGGCAAAGTGCGGAGATTCTTTCCCTGCTTGCGCAAAACAGGGAACGGCATCTTACGGCGGAAGAGATTTATTTTTCTCTTAAAAATAAAGGGGAGACGGTCGGGCAATCGACGGTTTACCGACAGCTGGAACGGCTGTTTTCTGAGGGGAAGGTGCGCAAATTTGCGGGCGCGGACGGACGCGGGGCATGCTTTCAGTATGCGGAAAACGGCGTGGTTTGCCGTGCGCATTATCATTTAAAGTGTGTGGCGTGCGGCTGTCTTTTGCACGCGGAATGCGGCTTTTTAAACACACTTTCCGAACATATACAAAAAGAGCACGGGTTTACGGTAGATAACGGACGCACGGTGTTTTACGGACTGTGCGCCGACTGCGCCGAAAAAGGAGAACGGCAGTGATACAAGCTTTGCATGCGGGGGAAGAGATTTCCCTCGGATTATGGGATATACTTTTAGATACCCTTTTGGATTCTTTAAAAATTTTGCCGTTTTTATTTTTGGCGTTTGTAATTATGGAATTGTTGGAGCACCGTGCAAACGGCAGAATCGAGCGGTTTTTTACAAGGGCGGGAAAAGCGGGACCTGCGGCGGGCGCATTGCTCGGCTGTGTGCCGCAGTGCGGTTTTTCCGTGCTGTGTGCCAATTTGTATGCGGGCGGCGTTGTGACGCGCGGCACGTTAGTTGCAGTGTTTCTTTCCACTTCGGATGAGGCGGTCCTTTTGCTTGCCGCCGCACCGCAGCAGCTGCCTGCACTTTTGAAGCTTTTGCTTTGCAAAGTCGTAATTGCCGTTGCCGCGGGCTATGTTGTGGACTTTTTCGGGCGGCGCACCCGTCGGCAAAGCATCGGCAGTCTGCATGAGATTTGCGATCACGAGCATTGCGGCTGTGAAAAGCACAAGGGCATTTGGATACCCGCGCTTTTGCATACCGTGAAAATTTTCGGATTTTTACTGTTATTTACATTTTTATTAAACTTTCTGGTGGCGTGGCTCGGGCACGAACGGCTGGAGACACTGCTGTTGCACGACTCCGTATTCCAGCCCTTTGCGGCGGCACTGCTCGGATTTTTACCGAACTGTGCGGCGTCCGTGCTGTTGACCCAACTGTATTTGGAAGGTACGCTCGGCTTCGGCGCGGTAGTTGCGGGTCTTTGTACGGGCGCGGGCGCGGGGCTTTTGGTGCTGTTCCGAGAAAATCGGCATGTCAAGGATAATCTGAAAATATTGGGTATTTTATATGCTGTCGCTGCTGTTTCAGGCGTGATTTTACAGGCGGCAGGCATTTGAACTTCGGCGTATACTGCGCGCTTGATGCACTGCAAAAATCAGTACTAATCCATAGAGGCGAACTGTGTTCGCCCGCGGACAGCGAGCCCGGGCTGTCCCTACGGTATGTAAAATAACCGTGCCAACCCGTAGGGGTGCTTCACGAAGCGCCCCACAAAGTCAGATGTGATTTTGCGGACGGACAAGGATGTCCGTCCCTACGCGCGAACCGATTTGCTTGGTGCTATGTGAGATTTTTCGCTTCGCGCAGAATAACAAAAAAGGTGTTAGGATGACCAAAGAAACTTATTTGCGTTTAAGTACGCCGTTTCGGAAAAATACGGCTTTGCGGCACGCGCTTGTGTATACGGATTTAATTTTGACGGGGCTTGTGTATCTTTCCTATCCCGTTTTGCTCGGCATACTGTTTTTTACAAAGGACGTGCGGTTTTGGCGGTGTCTGTTTGTGCCTGCCGTTTCGTTTTTGGCGGTCAGCGGATTGCGCAAACTGATAAATGCGGAACGTCCGTATGACAAACTGCATTTTCAGCCGATTTTAAATAAACACAAGCACGGCGAATCCTTTCCGAGCCGCCATGTGTTCTCTGTGTTTGTAATTGCCATGGCGTTTTATTATACCTGTGTGCCTGTCGGCGTTGTTCTGACGGTATTCGGCGTGCTGATGGCGGCAGTTCGCGTTGCAGGCGGCGTGCATTTCCCGCGCGATGTTGCGGCAGGTGCGGCAGTCGGAATTGTATCGGGCGTGTTGGGATTTTTTGTGATTTAATAATTGTAAAATAAAAAGGAATGATGGAAATGCTTTTATTTTTAGAATATCCGAAATGCACCACTTGTCAGAAAGCCAAAAAATGGCTGACAGAGCAGGGCGTGGAATTTGAAGACCGTGATATTAAACTGCAAAATCCGACCTTTGCGGAACTGTCCGAATGGTACGGCAAAAGCGGTCTGCCGCTGAAGCGCTTTTTTAACACAAGCGGTCTTTTGTATAAATCCATGGGCTTAAAGGATAAATTGCCCGCAATGACCGAAGAAGAACAGCTGAAGCTGTTGGCAACGGACGGTATGCTCGTCAAACGTCCTTTACTTATCGGCGAAAATTTTGTTTTGACAGGCTTCCGCGCTGAAAAATGGGCGGAAAAGCTGTAATTTGAATCCTTTTAAAAATCCAAAATTTACCGCCGATTTTCAGTCGGCGGTTTTCTTTTTGCATATTTTTTGCGGATTTTCAAATACTAAAAGCGACGGAGGTGAAGTCAAAATGACAAACAAGGAATTGTTATATGTGGAAGACGCGCTCGGTCATGAGCAGTATTTTCAGACACGCTGTAATGAAGTGATGAATCAGATGCAGGACGCGGATTTGAAAATGTGCGTACAGCAAATGGCACAGCGCCACAGTCAGCTGTTCCAGAGCTTTTACGGCTTGCTGTAACGTGTTTGGATACGGAAAAGGAGACAATTATGGACGATAAAAATTTGATGGAGGGCATTCTGCTTTTGGAAAAAGGCGTTTGCGACCTCTATATGCACGGTACGATTGAATCGCCGACGGGCAATGTGCGCAAAACCTTTAACGATGCGCTGAATGAGTCGCTTTGCATGCAGGATACGCTGTATGACAAAATGATGCAAAAAGGCTGGTATCCGACGGAACAGGTCGAGCAGACCAAAGTCAATACCGTGAAGCAGAAATTTTCTGCACAGTAGCAAAACCCTCTCCGCATGTGCGGAGAGGGTTTTTCTATTGTATGAAGTGGTTTTTATAAAAGTTCACTTCTTCATCCGCATGGAAATGTCGAAAGCGTGCACAGAGTGAGTGAGTGCGCCGAGGGAGATGATATCCACACCGGTTTTTGCAGTTTCGGCGAGGGTTTTGAGGGTGATGCCGCCCGAGGCTTCGGTTTTGGCTTTGCCGTCGATAACACAAACGGCTTCGCGCATCATCTCATTTGACATATTGTCGAGCATAATGATGTCCGCACCTGCCGCAACGGCCTCGCGCACTTCCTCAAGATTGCGGGTCTCTACCTCGATTTTCACCATATGCCCAAGCTTTCCGCGCAGTGCGGCGACGGCGTTTGTAATCCCGCCGCCCGCGTCAATGTGATTGTCCTTGAGCATCGCGCCGTCCGACAGGTTGAAACGGTGGTTTTTCCCGCCGCCGCAGACCACCGCGTATTTTTGCAGTGCACGCATTGCGGGGAGCGTCTTGCGGGTGTCGGTGATTTGCGCATTTGTGCCTTTCACCAAATCCACCGCCTTTGCGGTTGCGGTTGCAATGCCCGACATATGCTGTAACAGATTGAGCGCGGTGCGCTCGCCTTTTAACAGCAGTACGGTTTTGCCCGAGAATTCGGCAATCAAATCGCCTTTTTGGATTTTGTCGCCGTCCTGCTTGTAAACCTTTGCCGTGAAGGTATCGTCCAACAGCTCGAACGTGCGCAGTGCCACCGAAAGTCCGCACAGCACGCCGTCTGCCTTTGCGATGAAATACGCTGCATCGCGCTGGGTATCGGGAATCAAATAGTCCGAAGCCACATCTATATAGTTTATATCCTCTTTGAGTGCGCGGGTGATGATGTCATCCACATAAAACTGCGGTAAATTCATCCCTCATCGACCTCCTTTAATATAATATGCGCTACCGTGGCAAGGCTCAACGCCTCGCAGTAATCGGGGGTTACGGCAAATTTTCCCGTTTGCAGACGCTTTAAAATCGCGTCCACGCGTTTTAAGCCCGTGCGTACCGCACCGGGGTCTGGAATGACAAAATACGCCCGCTGCATAATGGTGCGGATTTCCGTGCGCAAGCCTTTCGGGAGCGGCGCACCTGTAATATCCGTGTTATGTTCAATTGCCGCGGCGTGGGCAAAGCCCGCGTTTACACAGCGTGTAATGTCCTCGGCGGCGCGTCTGCCGAAAACAAGCGCTTCCAAAAGGGAGTTGGACGCAAGTCGGTTTTTGCCGTGTACGCCCGTACAGGAACATTCCCCGACGGCATACAGCCGCGCAATGCTTGTCCGCGCGTCCAAATCCACACCGACGCCGCCCATTAAATAGTGCTGGCAGGGGAATACGGGAATCAAATCTTTCGTAATATCTACACCGTGCTTGAGGCACCCCGCATAAATGCCGGGGAAGCGATTCAGAAGATAGTCACGGTCGCGGTGGGTGATGTCTAAATAAAAGGCGTTGCTTCCCGTCTTGCGGCTTTCCATGATAATACATTTTGAAACCACATCGCGCGGGGCTAATTCCAATCTTTGGTCGTAACGGTGCATAAACCGTTCTTTTTTGCAGTTGAGGAGATACGCACCCTCACCGCGCACCGCTTCACTAATTAAGAATTGCTCACGGTCCGCGCCGTTGAAGGCGGTGGGGTGGAACTGTACGTAGCTTAAATTTTTAATCGTTGCGCCCAATTCGTAGGCAAGGCGGACGCCGTCGCCTGTTGCCACAGCGGGATTGGTGGTGTATTTGTACACCCTGCCGATACCGCCTGTCGCAAGCACGCAGTAGTCGCAAAAGACGGTTTTGCTTTCGCCGTTTCTTAAAATATCGGCACAAAAGCCGCTTTTGACTTTTTTGAGCGCATAAACCATGGAATTGTCACAAAGCGTGATGTTTTTGCGCGTTTTAACTTCCGCCAACAGTTTGTTGACAATTTCCGCGCCCGTGGTGTCCTTGTGATGCACAATGCGGCGGCGGCAGTGTCCGCCCTCTAAGGTTTTCTGCACCGTGCCGTCGGGATTTTTATCGAAATCCACGCCGTAGGTCATAATTTTGCGCACGTCGTCGGGACCTTCATGCACCAGCATATCCACCGCGTCGGGGTCATTTTCACGCTGCCCCGCAATGAGTGTATCTTCATAATGCAAATCGAAGCTGTCGTTTTCAAAGCTCAGCACGGCGGCAACACCGCCCTGTGCCAACGAACTGTTGGAAAGCGTGTCCTCTTTTTTAGACAGCATCAGCACCGACAGACTGTCGGGCAGTGACAGTGCGGTGTATAAGCCGCCGACGCCCGCGCCGACAATCAAAACGTCATATTTTGTCTGCATAACCATCGCCTTACTTTTTCAGCCTTTTTATCATCATTTTTGCGGCTTTGTAGATGTCGCCGCACCCTAAGGTCAGCACCAAATCGCCCGCCTCGGCATTGCGGAGTACGTAATCCGCAACCTCGTCGAAGGTGTTGAACCATACGGAATTCGGAATCCTTTCCGCCAGCTGAGCGGTGTAGACATTATAGGTGTTGATTTCGCGCGAACCCATAATTTCCGTCAGCACACAGCGGTCGGGAATTTGCAAAACCTCGGCGAAATCATCCATCAGCATATAGGTGCGCGAATAGGTGAACGGCTGAAAGACCGCCCACACGCGGTTGTAATCCATTTTCATCGCGGATTCAAGCGTCACGCGCAGTTCTGCGGGGTGGTGCGCGTAATCGTCCGCAAATGTGATGCCCGCATACTCGCCGAGCATTTCAAATCTGCGCCCCGCGCCGCCGAAGGCTTCCAAGCCCGCTTTGCAGGCGGTAAAATCCGCGCCCGCGTGCATACTTGCGGCAATCGCCGCCAAAGCGTTGAGAATATTATGCCGCCCCGGTACATTTAATTGTATGTGCCCCAATTTTTCACCGCCGTGCATCACGTCAAAGCCGTAAAACGCACCGCGCACCGTCGAGATGTTTTCGGGATAGTAGTCGTTCGCGCTTTGGAAGCCGAATGTGACAAGCGTTTTGCCTGTGATACCGTTCATCGCTTTTAAGGTGTTCCTGTCGTCGCCGTTGTACAACACCGCGTCCGTTGCCATGTCCGCGAATTTGTGAAAGCTTAAAATCAAATTATCAAGCGTCTTGAAATAATCCAGATGATCTTCGTCAATATTCAGAATGACCGCAACGGCAGGGGAAAGCTCTAAAAAGGTGTCCACAAATTCGCATGCCTCGCACACAAAATGTTCGCTTTTGCCGACACGCCCGTTTGCGTCAATTAAGGGGAGTTTGCCGCCGATGACCGCCGACGGGTCAAGTTTTGCTTCCAGCATCACCTGCGTGGTCATCGAAGTGACAGTCGTTTTGCCGTGCGTGCCGCAAATGCCGATGCAGTTTTTGTATAGCCTCGAAATCGCGCCGAACAACTTTGCACGCTCAAAGGTCGGGATTCCGCTCTCTTTGGCGGCGACCAGTTCGGGGTTATCCTTTAACAGCGCGGCGGTGTACACCACCATTTCCGCACCCGCGATATTTTCGGCTTTCTGCCCCATCGCTACGGGAATGCCGAGGGCGCGGATGCGTGCGAGCGTATCGCTTTCGTTGTTGTCACTGCCCGAAAGCACATAGCCCTCGCTGTGCAAAATTTCCGCCAAAGGGCACATGCCGCTGCCGCCGATGCCGATAAAGTGAATCCGTTTGACCTGCTTTAACAGGGTATCTATATTTTCCATACGCTTTGACCTCACAAATGCATTTACATATATACTTCTTTATTATATTGCAATCCGCAAAAAAATTAAACCCCTAAACACGTTTTTTATCACAAGAAATTCCGAAAATTCATAATATAGGAATAGAAAACCGAAAAAGAGGTGCTCTGATATGCAGTCTGTTGTCATTCTCGGCGGTGACCGAAGAAGCCGCTTTTTGGATACATATTTTAAAGAAAACGGATTTTTTACATATTGCTTCGGTGTGGACCGTGAGGTCGAGATTTCGGTACTCCGTGAAACGCTCCGAAGCAATATGGCGGTTTTGATTTTGCCGCTCCCCGCATCAAGGGACGGAAAAACCGTCAATATGCCTCTGTGCGCAGGGGCGCTGTCGCTGGATACACTCAAAGAACTTCTGTCCGCAGGACAGACGGTATTCGGCGGTATGCTGTCCGCAGACGTAAAAGCACAGCTAACGGCTGTCGGTGCGCAGGTAATCGATTATTACGATGATGAAGTCATTGTACAGAATGCACGGCTGACCGCTGTCGGTGCTATGCGCGTGCTTTCGGATATGACGGATACGCCGCCTGCAAGACTGTGTATCGCCGTGACAGGCTTCGGCAGAGTGGGTACGGCGGTGGCTGCGGAACTGCAAACACACGGCTGTACTGTTACGGTGGCCGCACGGCGCGCCGAGGCGCGTGCCGACGCCCAAAAAGCGGGCTGTAAGGCTTGCACGATAGAAGCACTGCGGGAAAATTTATCCGACTTTGATATCGTTGTGAACACCGTACCGGCGCGGATTTTCTCGGCGGAGGCCTTCAAAAATGCACCGAATGTGCAGTATATGGAGTTAGCGTCAGCGCCGTACGGTATGGATTTGGAAGCGGCAAAGGCTTTCGGCGTGACGGCGGTCAACGCACAGAGTCTGCCCGGAAAATATCTGCCGTACGAGGCGGCACACATTGTGGGAGAAAAAATCAAAAGTTTCTTGTAAAAAGGAGGGATAGCCAATGTCCCAAATTCGCGTGGGATTTGCCATGTGCGGTTCGTTTTGCACCTTTCATAAGGCAATTCCCGAAATGGAGCGGCTGGTGTCGCTCGGATATGATGTAATACCGATTCTGTCGCAGACAGCGTACACGACAGATACGCGTTTCGGAAAAGCGGCGGATTTTATAGAAAAAATTGAAAAATGCACGGGCAATGAAATTATTCATACCGTGTTCTCGGCAGAGCCTATCGGACCGAAAAAGCTTTTGGATGCGCTTGTGATTGCACCCGCGACGGGCAACACGATTGCAAAGCTTGCAAACGGCATTACCGATACCTCGGTCACGCTCGCGTGCAAGGCGCATCTGCGGAATGCGCGACCTGTGCTGATTGCGGTATCGACCAATGATGCGCTCGGCGCGGCGGCGAAAAACATAGGATTGTTACTCAATGCCAAAAACATCTATTTTGTACCGATGCGGCAGGATGACGCACAAAACAAACCCAATTCTATTGTGGCGGATTTTCAGAAAATCCCCGACGCGCTCGAACGTGCGTTAAAGGGTGAACAGATACAGCCGATTTTGCTGTGAGGCGGACGCACAAAACGAACGGTAATACGCAATCCCATAGGGGCAGGTGCCCTGAATGACAGTCTCTGCGTAGGGGCGTGCATTGCGCGCCCGCAAAATTCACGCAAACCAACGGCACGCATAAATCCGTAGGGGCGCTTCGCGAAGCACCCGTTGAAGTCTGATGAAACTTTGCGGAACGCGTCATCGGTCGTTCTCTACACACTGTCAAATTAACATTGTGCGATGTGAGATTCTTCGCTCCGCTCAGAATGACAAATCTTTGCAAAACCGTATATACAACAGCAAAAAAGCCAAGCACTTCAGGAAAAAGTGCTTGGCTTTCAAAAATGCAAACAAAAACCGATTTATACGGCAATTTCGCCGTGTTTCTCTTCATATTCTTCAATCGCATTGCGAATCAGCACCAGAATTTCGCTGTTTGCACTGCGTCCTTCATAGTCGGCAACGATATGCAGTTTGTGCAGCATATTTTCATCAATGCGAATAGATAAACTTTTTACAGACATATAATAACCTCTAAATATATTTATTATGTATTTATTTTATATCTGTTTTGTGTTGATATTTCAGAATAGATATAAAATATATCTATAATGTGTTTAAAGGATGGAAGTATATGCGTATTGCAATTATCGGTTCCCGCAATTTAACGGTCAAAAATTTGGCGGATTATCTGCCGAATGCCTATAGGATTATAGAAATCGTTTCCGGCGGTGCGCGTGGGATTGATTCCTGCGCGGCGGAATACGCCCGTGCTGCCGGTATCAAATTGACTGAATTTCTTCCGAATTACGAAAAATACGGCAGGCAGGCACCGTTGATTCGGAATTTACAAATTATCGAACACGCAGATTGTGTGCTTGCCTTTTGGGACGGATAGTCCAACGGCACAAAATTTGTGATTTCACAGTGTAAAACACAAAAGAAACCGATTCGGATTTATGTGCCGAGCGGGTGGGATATACGTTTAGATTTATAGAAGCTATCCGTGAGACGGTAGTGATTCCCCGCGAGGTCTGCACAAATTAACGGCGATATACAATCCGTAAGGGCGGGTCTCCGTGCCCACCCGAGCATGATTGTATTTCGCGCGAATTAGCGAATGCGCACACCTGTAGGGGCGAACTGTGTTCGCCCGCCGAAGTCTGATAAAATTTCACGGAACGCGTCATCGGTCATTCCCTACGCACAAAACAAATTCACTTTGTGCCGTGTGAGATTCTTCGCTTACGCTCAGAATGACAAATTTGTGCAGACTTGTAGGGGCGGGTCTCCGTGCCCGCCCGAGCAGAGTTGGATTTTGCGCAAACAAACGGACAGCCGCAAGGGCTGTCCCTACGGTATGCAAAATAGTCGTAAACCGTAGGGGCGGATGCCTTCATCCGCCCGAACCGAGTTGGATTACGCACAAAAATTGCGGCGGGGGCAAGCCCCCGCCCTACGAATGCCAATTATTTCGCACTAACCCGTAGAGGCGTGCATCGCCGCCCGCGAGGAACGCCGCCAATGGCAAAAATCGGCGGCATTTTTTGTGCGAAATGCGCAAAATATTTTCTCGGAAGAAAATTCGTGGAATTCCGCCGAAAACTATGATACAATATCTGTTAACTGTAAAATGCATTCCGCGTCGGAATGCATTTGTATTGAACACGGGAGGAATAAAATGTCCTTTATTGAAGTCAAAAACGTGACCAAAACATATAAAATGGGCGAAGTGGAAATTAAGGCGCTTGACGATGCGGGCTTCGGCATTGAAAAAGGCGAATTCGTCGTGGTTGTCGGTCCGTCGGGTGCAGGCAAAACAACCATTCTCAATATTTTGGGCGGTATGGATACCGCAACATCGGGTGAAATTTTCGTGGATAATGAGGATGTTGCGAAATTCGATGAAAAGGCACTGACCGCGTACCGCCGTGACGACGTCGGCTTTGTGTTCCAGTTTTATAATCTGGTGGGCAATCTGACCGCGCTTGAAAATGTGGAGCTTGCCCTGCAGATTTCCAAAAATCCCCTGAGCGCGAAAACCGTTTTGCAGGAGGTTGGGCTTTCCAACCGTATGCACAATTTCCCCGCACAGCTTTCGGGCGGCGAGCAGCAGCGTGTTTCCATTGCCCGCGCGCTTGCAAAAAATCCGAAGCTTTTGCTGTGCGATGAACCGACGGGTGCGCTCGACTATGTGACGGGCAAATCCATTTTGAAGCTCCTGCAGGATACCTGCCGTGAAAAAGGCGTGACCATTGTTGTCATTACGCACAATCTCGCGATTGCGCCGATGGCGGACAAGGTAATTAAGGTGAAAAACGGCAAAATTGACCAGATTTTGCAAAACAAACGTCCCACCCCCGTGGAATATATTGAGTGGTAAAGGAAATCGGCTATGACAAAAGGAATGAGAAAGGATTTCCGTCGGGAAATCCAAAAAAGCTTCAGCCGATTTTTGTCGATTCTTCTGATTTCGACGCTCGGCGTGGCGTTCTTTGCAGGCATTCGTTCCGCAAGTCCCGCCATGCTTCTGTCGGCGGACGCCACATATGACAATGAGCATCTGACGGATATCCGTGTCATCGGTACACTCGGTATGACGGATTCCGACGTCGCCGCACTGCTGAGTGTAGAGGGCGTTGCGGATGCGGAAGGCATTTACACCAAGGATTTTTTGTGCGAAACGGCGGATAATACCGTCGTTGCGAAAATCACTTCGCTGACGAACGGCATCAATGTTGTCAAGGTGAAAGAGGGGCGTTTCCCCGAACGCTATAACGAATGTATCGCGGACCGCGAATTTTTGGCGGCGTCGGGTTATGCGCTCGGCGATACGGTGCGTTTGAAAACAGGCAGTGACGAAAAGGTCGGCGACACCCTGGCGGACGATGAATTTACGATTGTCGGCGTGGGGCAGACCTCGTATTATCTGGACTCTGACCGCGGCACATCGGCAATCGGCGACGGTACCGTAGACGGACTTTTGATTATTCCGAAAGAAGCGTTTACGCAGGAATTCTATTCTGAAGCGCTGGTTACCTTGACGGGGGCGGCAGAGATGAACTGCTTCGGCAAGGATTACAAAGCGCTTGCGGAGACGGTTACTTCAAACATAGCGAATATCGCGCAGGGACGCTGTGAGGTGCGCTTACAGCAATTCCGTGCGGATGCGGATAAGGAACTGAACAGCGCGAAATTCGAGTTCCAGAAAAAAAAGGACAAGGCGATTGCCGATCTTTCGGACGCGGCGCAGACCTTGGCAACGAAAGAGGCGGAGCTGGAGGGCGGCAAACTGGAAATCGAACAGCGCCGCAGTCAGCTGAACGAATTACGCGCGCTGTTTGATTCGGGCGACCAGGGCTTAACCGAGGGCAAGGCGCAAATCGCCGAGGCGCGTGCGACATTGAACGAACTGCAAACGCAGAAACGCACGTTAGAGGAAACGATTGCGAAGGAAGAAGCCAGAATCGCCGAAGAGGAGCGCCAGCTGCAAAAGGACGCGCCGTATATTACGAATGAGGAATACTATACCCGCAGTATGAAAATCATTCAGGATACTGCGGCGGTAGAATACTATAAAAATCAACTGCCCGCGTTAGACCAAAGCATTCAGAGCGTGAATTCCCGCGTCAGCACGGCGGAGGCTTTCATTGAGAATTATCCCGAAGCGGCAGCAAATGCACGCGTACAGATTGCCGAAGGCGAAAAACAGCTGGAAGAAGCCGAAAAGAATATTTTAGACGGAGAAATTCAGCTGGAACGCGCCAAAGAGGACTATCAGCTCGCGCAAGAAGATATGGAAGCGGAAATCAGCGCCGCCGAAGAAAAACTGAAAAAATCCGAGGATGAAATCAACAATGTCGCTATGCCGAAATGGCATATTTTAGACCGTTCCTCGATTGTAAGCTATGCGGCTTATAAAAATGATGCGGACGGCATCGGCGCGGTCGGCACCGTGTTCCCGATTATCTTCTTCCTGGTTGCGGCTTTGGTTTCCTTAACCACCATGACCCGCATGGTCGAAGAGGAACGCACCCAAATCGGCACGCTGAAGGCGCTGGGCTACAAAAAGCGTGAAATCACGGCAAAATATGTGTGGTACGCATTGCTGTCTACATTGCTCGGCAGTCTGCTCGGCGTGGTGCTCGGCGAGTCGCTGCTGCCGTCTCTGATTCTTCGCACGTATAGGTTGGTTTATGTCAATCTGACGCAAACCGTCGTTCGTGTGCAGGTGCTCAATGCGGTTATTGCGATTGTACTTGCCGTATGCGCAACCGTCGGCGGTGCGTTTGCCGCATGCCGACGCGCACTTTCCGACAATCCTGCCGCACTGATGCGCCCTGCGGCGCCGCAGGCGGGCAGACGTACCTTTGTGGAGGATATCGACTTTATTTGGCTGCATCTGAACTTTGCGCAGAAAGCGGCATGCCGCAATCTGTTCCGCTATAAAAAACGGCTGTTCATGACCGTGCTCGGTGTGGCGGGCTGTACGGCGCTTCTGCTGACGGGATTCGGAATTCGGGATTCGGTTGAAATGGTTCCCGAAAAGCAGTTTAACGAGGTGTTTTCCTATCAGGGCACAGTCGGCGCGGATACTTCGCTTTCCCGTGCGGAACGCAGACAGCTGTTGGCAAAGGTGAATTCCGTGGAAGGCGTAACCGATTATTTGCAGACAAAAAGCATTGTAACCTACGCCCAGACGGAGAAGGGCGAAACAACGGCATATCTGATTGTGCCGCAGGATACGGCGAAGCTTGGGGAATATGTCCGTCTGCGCGATGCAAAATTCCCGCATGACAGCCTTGCGCTTACGGATGACGGAATTATCGTGACCGAAAAATTCGCACAGATGCTGGGTCTGTCTGTCGGGGATATGCTGACCGTCAAAGAAGATAAAACCGCAGAACCCGTCGGCGATGTGCGCGTGGCGGGGATTACCGAAAACTATTTAAACAACTACATTTATATGACGCCGAATATTTATAAGGCGCTTTACGGCGAAACGGCATCCTTAAATGCGGCGCTTATCCGATTGGAGGAGGGTGCGGATACCGAAAAGGCGGCGGAAAATCTGCTTTCAATTAACGGCGTAACGTCGGTCTCCATGCATTCCACCGCGCAAAAGCAGGTGAACGATATGCTCGGTAATCTGACCGTTATTATTGCGGTAATGATTTTGGCGGCGGGGCTGTTGGCATTCGTTGTGCTTTACAACCTCAACAATATCAACATTACCGAGCGCCGCCGTGAACTTGCCACCTTAAAGGTACTCGGCTTCTATGACGGGGAATTGGCGGCGTATGTTTACCGTGAAAACGTCCTTTTGACGCTGTTTGGTATTGTGCTGGGGCTGGTACTCGGCTTCTTCCTGCACTTGTTTGTGATGTATACCATTGCAACGGAAATGGTTATGTTCGGTGCGGAAATGCATGTGTTAAGCTATGTGTTCTCTGTGCTGTTGACAGCGGTATTCGCTGTACTTGTCAATTTCATTATGTATTTCCGACTGAAAAAGGTAGATATGGTGGAGTCCTTAAAATCTGTGGAATAAAAAAACAACCGCATAAGAACAGAAAAGGGAGCAAAAACGTTTCAGCGTTTTTGCTCCCTTTTTCTGTGTCTTATTCAGATTGTTTTAAATCCTCTAAAGCAGAGCGTACCGCCGCAATTACAAACGCGGAAAACGTACAATCTTTACCTTGAATAGCCTGCTCAACCTGTTCTACCACATCGTTCGGAAAACGGATGGTTTTGTTTGTTGTCGCGGGAACGGAAGGAATTTTAAATTTTCCCATAACCATAGCACACCTCGCAATACATTTGTCTTGCTTATAGTGTATTGGAATGTATGCTTAAAATATGCATTGCAAATGCAATGCGACTATACATTAGTTTAAAACATAAAATATTTATTGACAAACAATAAATATTATGGTACAACAAAGGCGAGAAATATTCAAAAGAGGGGCGGCAATAAAATGCATAAGAAAGTAAAATACAGCTTGATTGCCATTGCGGCAGTTTTGGGAGTGGCTGTTTTGATTCCCGTTGTCGGGATAGGTGTAGAGATTGTCAAAGACCAAATGCGATATTCCAAGCCTGCCAATTTTTACGCGGATGCATGGAATATTGCATTTCCCGAATCGGCAAAAGAGACGTATTCGCTTTCCACGGGTGGGCGCGATTCGTGGAGTTACAGGGTTTATACCGTTGACCCCGAGGATGATGCGGCATTTTCAGACTATGCATCGGAACCGCCGAAAGAAATGATTGTGGAAAATATGCGGGAAATATTGGACCGTGTACAGGTGCCGCAAGAACAAAGACCCGATTTGACAAAATCCTATCAATGGATGCATATTGGGAAAAATGAAGTACCGAGTCCAATTGCGGAAAAGTTAGATGAAAAGTACAAGTATATGGACGATTTGTATGTATTGTACGATGCACAGACCGATACGGTGTACACGCTTATACGGAATACATAATATACGCGATACAGTCGGCGCATTGCGGATATGAAAAGCAGGCTGTTTCCCGAGATTTTCGAGACAACAGCCTGTTTGTTTTTTACCACTTATTATACGCTTTTTCACAGAAGGCGTACATATCTTTAATTTCCAAAACCGTGCCGTCGTCTAACGTGACCGTGCCGTTCCACAGCCCGTGCACCTGATGCGTCTTGATGCCGTACAAATCCAGCGGCATCATATTGGAATAGTTGTCATAGAACGGCGTCATGGTGAGGTCTAAGCGGCCCTCTTTGTCCGTGAAATGCCACGGATTCATCCAGCCTTTGCCGATTTCGGGGTCGGCGTCTAAGGCAACATCCCCGATTTTGTGACAGATACCGTCATAGAAAACCGCGGTTTCCGTAGCGTGGGATTCATCACCGAACCCCCATGTCAGCTCAAATCCGAACGGCTTGCCGTCAATTTTTGTACTGCCGTTTGCCCAGTACCATACATTGCCGTACGGCCATATGCCGCGCCCCCAGTCGAGCACCGTGAAGGTGTTTTCGGGAGAGAACGAAAACGTCTCGTCCCCGTAGGTCACCGTGCCTTCCGTTTCCATGCAGTTGATTTTGTTGGTGTAGAAGAAATGGCCTTTTTTCGGGAACGGCGTTGCAACGGTGATGCTTTCATGCCGCGGCAGGCGCTTACAGCAGAATTCCGCCGTAATCGGTTTGCCCTTTCCGACGCCTGAAAACCGAATGTGGTGGCAGGCGTCCGTCACGTCAAATTCAATCGAGGTTTTGCCGCGGCGGTAGGCGATGTGATTGGGCATGTCGCCGTTTTTATTCAGTCTGTTTTTGCGCGGTGTAAACAGTTCCACGCTCATGGCGTCAAATTTCCGCCCGCTTTTTAAATCCAAAAATCCAAAGGTTGCGCAGGTCGCGACTGAGATGTTGAACAGGTTAATCTGCACCATAATTTCACCGTTGCAGACCTGATAGAAATCCCATTCTTTCAGACGCATTGCGCTGATTTTGCTTTTTTCTATGTTGTAGTTGTAGAGGTTGCGCCGACACCAGCCGGGATTCGCAAGATTGCCGTTTTCATCCAGCAAATCCTGCCGTACGGTAATTTCGTTTTGCATCGTGGTTCCCCCTTATTTAGTTAATATATTAACAATATCACATAATTCGTGAAAAAGCAAATGAAACAGAAATCTTTTTGTGCAGTTTTCACATTTTTGCAGGAAACGATTCCCGATTTATAAAATGCATATTGACATATATATAGTGGAATGCTATAATGGCACCACAATATAAAGGACTGTGTGCCTGACGGATGGCAGATACATACTTTGCATTTTGCCGGCAGAAAAACTGCGTGGAACACAATATCCTTTTCGCCGACCGTCTGGGCAATCTTGCAAACGCGAGATTGCCTTTTTCTATTCAGATACAGCAAAAGAAGGAGAAGCAAATGGAATTTACAGCTTGGAACGGATTTCAAAAAGGGGAATGGAGCGAAAAAATCGCCGTCAGCGACTTCATTCGGCGCAACTACACGCCGTATACAGGCGAAGCGGACTTTTTGGCGGGCGCAACGCCGCGCACGAATGCGCTTATGGAAAAATGCAATGCGCTTTTCAAAGCGGAACGCGAAAAGGGCGGCGTTTTGGATGTAGACACCGAACACGTCACCTCGCTTGTGACCTATGACGCGGGCTATATTGATAAAGAAAATGAGCTGATTGTCGGCTTGCAGACGGATGCGCCTCTGCGCCGCGGTGTGAATCCGTTCGGCGGTATGCGTATGGCGCGCAGTGCGGCAAAGGCATACGGCTACAAGCTTTCGGATACGATTGAAACCGAATTCCGTTATAAAACCACTCACAACGACGGCGTGTTTCGTGCGTATACCGATGAAATGCGCGCCGTGCGCCATATCGGGCTTTTGACAGGTCTTCCCGATGCTTACGGGCGCGGACGCATTATCGGTGACTACCGCCGCGTCGCGCTGTACGGTGTGGATGTGCTGATTGCCGAAAAGAAAAAGGACAAAGCGGATTTAGGCAAGCGCAACATGAACGAGGAAAACATCCGTTTGACAGAAGAACTGTACCGCCAAATCGACTTTTTGGAACAGCTGAAAGCCATGGCGCAGATTTACGGTGTGGATATCAGCGCGCCCGCAAGCAATGCGCGCGAAGCGGTGCAGTGGCTGTATTTCGGCTATCTCGCCGCGATTAAGGAGCAAAACGGCGCGGCAATGTCTTTGGGGCGGACAAGCACCTTCTTAGATATTTATATAGAGCGCGACCTCAAAAACGGCATGCTTACCGAAACGCAGGCACAGGAGCTGATGGACGATTTCGTTATGAAGCTTCGTTTGGCGCGCCACCTGCGCACGCCCGAATACAATGAACTGTTTGGCGGCGATCCGATGTGGATTACCGAAAGCATCGGCGGTATGACAACAGAAGGGCAGACACTGGTCACCAAAAACTCTTTCCGTATTTTAAATACTCTGTATACCCTCGGTTCTTCCGCGGAGCCGAATCTGACGGTGCTGTGGTCGGAAAAACTCCCCGAACCGTTCAAAAAATTCTGCGCAAAGGTTTCGATTGATACCGACTCGATTCAGTATGAAAACGACGACGTGATGCGCCCGATTTACGGTGACGACTATGCGATTGCCTGCTGTGTATCCGCGATGCAGGTCGGCAAGCAGATGCAGTTCTTCGGCGCACGCTGTAATTTGGCAAAGCTTTTACTGCTTTCAATAAACGGCGGCTACGACAATATGTCCGAACAGAAAATCGGACCGCAGATGGAGCCGATTGCGGGTGATACGCTCGACTATGCCGAGGTTGCGGGGCGTTTCTCCGTGTATCTCTCCTGGCTTTGCAATCTGTATGTCAACACGATGAATATTATTCATTACATGCACGACAAATACGCCTATGAAAAACTCCAAATGGCGTTGCACGATACCGACGTCACACGTTTTATGGCGTTCGGCGTTGCGGGTCTTTCGGTGGCGGCGGACAGCCTTTCGGCGATTCAGTATGCCAAGGTGCATCCTGTCCGCGACGCGAACGGCTATATCGTCGATTTTAAAACCGAGGGTGAATTCCCGACCTACGGCAACGATGACGACCGCGTGGACTTTATTGCAAAATCCTTGTTGGAAAGCACGATTGCGGAATTGCGCAAAACCCCGACCTACCGCAACGCGGTGCATACACTGTCGGCGCTGACGATTACCTCAAATGTCGTATACGGCAAAAAGACGGGTGCGACCCCCGACGGCAGAAAAAAAGGCGAGCCGTTTGCACCGGGCGCAAATCCGATGCACAACCGCGAAAAGAACGGCGCGCTTGCCTCTTTGAACTCTGTTGCAAAAATGCCGTATGACGCTTGCCGTGACGGGATTTCAAACACATTCTCCATCATTCCGCAGGCGCTGGGGAAAACCGAGGCGGAGCGTGTAGATAACCTTGTATCTGTACTGAATGGCTATTTTAAAAACCGCGCGCATCATATCAACGTCAACGTCATGAACCGTGAATTGCTGATGGACGCTTACGAGCATCCCGAAAAATACCCGAATCTGACTATTCGCGTTTCGGGCTACGCGGTGAATTTCCATAAGCTTTCCCGCGAACAACAGCGCGAAGTCATTATGCGTACTTTCCACAGTGCAATGTAATTGTAATTTGGGAAACAATCAAAAAGCACCCCCTGTATTTCGCAGTCGGAAATACAGGGGGTGCTTTCGTGTATATTTACTTTTTGACACCCCGATGCGCATGCAACGATGTAAATATTTTTTATTTGCAATAAATTTTTGTGAATATGATAACAATGTGATAACACTGTGTTTGTAGAAATGCGAAATAAAATCCTATATAATATTCATACACGGTGTACAAAACAGCATGGTTGTGATTTACAGTGCTGTGCCGTGGAGATTCTTCGCTAACGCGCAGAATGACAAGTTTGTGTGAACCGTAGGGGCGGATGCCTTCATCCGCCCGCGGGTCGCTGAGGTCAGCGACCCCTACAATTTGCGAATCAAATATACATTGCATTGATTTGAAAAACGGACAGCCGCAAGGGCTGTCCCTACGATGTGCAAAACAACCGCCCAACTCGTAGGGGCATTTCACGAAGCGCCCGCCGAAGTCTGCTGAAACTTCACGGACGGACGAGGAATAACTTCCTCAGGCACACGCTTCGTGTGTGCCGGCTCCCTCACAGAGGGAGCATTAAGCGGTTTGTTGATTATATCGTCCTACGCGATTCATACAAACCCGTCAGTTTCTTTTAAATCCTTTATTAAGCCGTATACTTTTTTCTGCGGAGAAAAACCACGGCGGAAAACGCAAGCATTGCAGCTGCGCCTGCGGCGGCAGGATATACACTGCCTGCGGTTTTCGGAATATCGACGGTTGTATGGTCAGCGGAAAGGTTTTTGTCATGTACCGTTTGCTCTGATTTTTCATCAGACGGCACGGTCAGGTCGGGTGCCGCAGGGCTTGTCTCATCGGGACTGGTCGGAACTTTTCCGGCCCAGTGTGCGCGCGCAATGCCGTTTTCCATTTGAACTGCACACAGGTTTGCTATTCGTTTTATGAAAACGGCAAACGCGACATCCCGACGCAGGTCTTGATTCGTCTCGCGGCGTATTACGGTGTTTCCATTGATTATTTATTGGGGCAGACTGACAATCCCGCGCGAAATAAATAAGCATGCAAAAACCGTAAAAACTTCCCGAAAATCCTTGACTTTACAGGATTCATTTGCTATAATTACTAACCGCTGTAAAATAATTTTATATTTACAGCTCCTTCCCACGGATAAATTCTAAAGGTCCGTGGGCGAAAGTCCATAAGGAGGTGCAAAAAGAATGTCTAAGTATGAAGCAGTGTTTGTCTTTTCCATCAAAGGCGGTGAAGAGGCAGCAAAAACCTTGTCCGAAAAGTTCAAGGCTCTGATTGAAGCGAACGGCACTCTCGGAAGCGTTGATGAATGGGGCAAGAGAAGACTTGCTTACGAAATCAATGACGAGGCTGAGGGTCACTACGTTCTCTTTAATTTCGACTGTGCTCCCGAGTTCCCGGCAGAGCTGGAGCGTGTCGCCAACATTACAGACGGCGTATTGCGTTCTCTCGTCGTGAAAAACTGAGTGAGGGGTTAAAAAATGCTGAATTGTGCAATTATTATGGGCAGACTGACTGCCGACCCCGAACTGCGCACGACCGCAAGCGGTCTTTCGGTCACATCCTTTTCCGTCGCGGTGGACAGACGTTTCCAGCGCCAGGGGGAAGAGAAGCAGACCGATTTTATCAACGTTGTCGCTTGGCGGCAAACGGCTGAATTTGTCTCAAGATATTTTCATAAGGGTTCTATGATTGCGGTGCAGGGTTCCATCCAGACCCGCAATTATGAGGACAAAAACGGCAATAAACGCACCGCAGTTGAAATTGTCGCGGACAATGTTTCTTTCTGCGGCAGTAAAGCGGAAACAGGCACAGGCGCTCCCGCCGTGTCCCGTCCCGCACCGTCCTATCAAGGCGGCAGTACTGACGGTTTTTCGGTGCTCCCGACCAATGACGACGATGCGTTCCCCTTCGGCGGCGCCGATGAGGATGACGGCTTGCCGTTCTGATTTTCACGTTGATTTTTACATTTACTTTTTAAGGAGGATACAGAAATGGCTTACGATAGAGCTCAGGGCGGCCGCCCGATGAACCGCAAACGCAGAAAAGTTTGCTCGTTCTGTGTGGAAAAGGTCGAAAAGATTGATTATAAAGACGCTGCAAAGCTGCGCCGTTACACCTCTGACCGTGCGAAGATTCTTCCCCGCCGCGTCACAGGCACTTGCGCATATCATCAGAGAGAGCTGACCACAGCAATCAAAAGAGCGCGCGCAATCGCGATTCTGCCCTACACGGCTGACTAATTGCAGTTTGTAACGTACACGAACAAATCCCGACCGTTTTTTCGGTCGGGATTTTCTTTATATGCTTTTGATGTTTTTAAGAATCTATACATTTGCAGATTCCCGATTATGTGCGGCAAGTATGGTTTTGATAGGAGAGACAAGTGACTGAGTTTCTAACGCCGGAGTATAGATATATATCTGTAAAATTGTTCGTTTGAACAAAAAATATATAAATTAAAAGTAAATACTTTACAAAATATCTAAATCATAGTATGATTTAAGTGTTGGAATGTCACGAAACAGAACTGTTTATCAGTTCCTCGTGAAGATGACTGCGCTTGAAATTATAATTAGGAGGAGATTCCGATGTACAAGCAAGAAATAGTAACTTGTATTAAAATTCCAAAAAAGTATTTTTACGGAGGATAGTATATGAAAAGAGTGCTTGCAAGAATTACATTGCTTTTATCCCTGTTAACTTTTTTATAACGGGCGTATATGCAGCAGGAGGAATACTTCTTTCGACAGAAGGATTTGAAAAACAAGAAAAATCAAATTGGTGTTGGGTCGCTTCTGCCCACAATTCAGTTCACTATGAAACAAAATTGCACAGAACGCAAAAAGCTGCGGTTAAGCATTTAAAGGGGACCTCAACTGAGCCATATCCTAATCTGCCCGGCACAGTAAGTGAAATCGAACAGGCAGCAGAGTATATTAGTTGGAATAGAGAGTATTACATTTCTTCGTATTCTGCTAAAAATTTTGATTTTCTAAAAAGGCAGGTGGATTTAGATAATGTAACCATTGCTTCTGCGGGCTATTATAATAACAATAATGTCAGAACCGGCGGGCACGCGGTTGTCATTACAGGATATTATATTTCAAACAATAACGAGTATTCTATCGTATATTTTGACCCTTGGGATGAAATATCATATACTTGTACATATACAGAGTTTTGTAATGGGGCGTTTAACAATCGCAGATATGATGCGACATGTTATAATATGGAAGAATAGGGAGGGACCGTTATGTGTAAAAGAATCTGTGTAAGTTTATGCAGTGTTATGTTGGCGGTTTTACTTTTAACACCTGCTTATGGGATATTCTCCGATATTGAACAAAAAGACTTGCAAGCGAAAATTGAAGATATGTATCAAAAAGACAGCATAGAGCTTCAGGCGTTAAAAGCCTTGTTAGAGGATAAGGAGCAATATGCAGTAGCAGAAACCGGAGGAAGCGCGCAGGGCACAACGCTCATTCGGGATTATAATATAGATGCCGCTCGAAAGGTATATTTTTCCGAAACACTTATGTTGACCGTTTTTGAAGAAACAAAAAGTATAGATACAGTTTTTACAGAAGAATATCAATGGCTTGTGCCGATAAACGGTACGGATAATCAAGTTGCTGTATTCACTGTGAAAGACGGAGAACCGCGCTTTATAGGTATAAAGCCAATGAAAGGATATTATATTTCAGATGCGGTACTTTGTGAAAGCATTTCAAAAAGTGATATGGACTTAGATGCAATTATCTCTGTTAAATATTTGTACTCGGAACTGTATCATACGACATTTGCTGTAATTTATACGAATTCTGTTGTATATGCGATACCTTTTGTTTCCAATACGGATTTTTCAGAGTTAGAGAATCAAAAAGTATATATTGCAGATGATATGATGCGTTTTTTACTAGAAAAGTATGACGAGGAAAAACTTTTAGAAAATCCGGACTCAAATGGCGGTGTTCCGTTACGAGAGCAAATAACAAGCGACGGTATTCCGCGGAGGATACTGAATCCGCTTTTACTTATAATCGTATTGGTGTTTTCTTCAATTGCTATAGGTGTATCGGTATATAATTTGAAAAATTCTGCCAAAAGACAAAAACGTAAAAAATGATATAAATGCAAAAAGCTAATCTGAAATATTTATAAATCGGTCAGCACAACGGCTGATGCGGGAATTTCTTGCATCAGCCGTTTTTAATTGTATTTAATTTACTGTTCATTTGGGAAGTCGCGCAGAGATTTGAAGGTGTAGCCTTCCCCGCGCGCCCAATCGATAATGCGTCCGAGGGCTTCAGCGTTATCGGGGGAAACGGAGTGCAGCAGAATTACGGCACCCGGATGCAGACGCGCCGTTACGGTAGTAAACGCGTAATCCGCACCTTTTTGCTTATCCAAATCCCAGTCGGCATAGGCAACCGACCAAAATACACTGCGGTAACCGAGTGTACCGATTAAATCCAGCGCGCAATCGGAGTATTCGCCCATCGGGAAACGGAAAAACGGTTCGCTGTACCCGAAATTGGTGCGCAGGTAGTTGTCCATGCCCTGCAATTCCTCTGCCATACGGATACGTGTGAGCGTTGGGAAGGACGGATGCTTGACGGAATGATTGCCGACAATGTGTCCTTCGGTTATCATGCGCGCAATCAAATCGGGATAATCCTTGACCTGCGGCAGTGTACAGAAAAACGCGGCAGGCACATCCTTTTCTTTTAAGGTATCCAAAATTTTCGAGGTGTATCCGTTTTCGTATCCGCAGTCAAAGGTCAGATAAAGTACCTTTTCTGTGGATTTGGTATCCAGACAAAACGCCTTGTAGCCGTGTTCCTCAAAATATTTCTGATTGGCAACCGAGGTCGCGTGCGGCTGTCCGTCTTTGGAAACGCCGTAGCTGTATCCGTGCTTTTCCGTAGAAAGCCCCTTTGTGTTTTCAGGGTCGGTAACCGAAAAATCCTGGAGCGGCAGTGCGGGCAGCCCCGTATAGGTTTTGCCGTCCTGCAAAACAGGATTTTCCGCCGCGACGGGCAGGGGAACCGCAGAACTATCCGAAGCAGGTTCATCCATACTCGGCAAAGGCGTGGAGGCGGAAGGGGTGTCCGTTATATTCGGATTGTTTTCCGTTTGGGTTGTGCCGCAGGCGCAAAGCCCCGCGGTCAGGCACAGGCAAAGCGCAAAAATACATATTTTTTTCATAAAATCACCAAGTACCGAAAAAATATCCAAAATCCCGCAGGGCGAGGCACTGCGGGATGCGGAATCAGGCAGAAACGTATTCGCCTTTATTTCATCATATATTGCATGTTGTCCATGAAATTTGTGACGGTGTTTGCGGCTTTCTTAGCCACCTTTTTGGCTTTGCGCTTAGTGGCACTGCCTTTTACGGCAGAACCGACCATGGCTACGGCAGAGCCGACCGCTAAACTTAAACCGACAGCTTTCATTGCGGAATTCATAGGTGTATTCATTGTTTTTCCTCCTTAAAGATTTGTGTTTTTAGTTTGCACAGTTCTTTCGGATTCAAACATATGAAAACGGTGGATTTTTTGGAATTCAAAAAAATTTTATTTTTGTTTGGACGCGTGTGCTATGGTTAGATATACTTTTATTATATGTAACCGTATTTTTTACGGTTCCCGCCTAAAAACAGAAGCGTTACCGTGAAAGCTACGGCTTCTGCGGCAACAATCGACCACCAAATGCCGTCCAATCCCCAAAACAGCGG
>ERZ1027171.248-NODE-248-length-25613-cov-7.105642_pt1 | contig 25613 bp, 22 predicted proteins | sample MGYA00519274_ERZ1027171 | MGnify/ENA primary metagenome ERZ1027171 (study PRJEB26926, sample SAMN06164681) | human gut metagenome | biome: ENVO:00009003; feature: ENVO:2100002; material: ENVO:00002003 | host: Homo sapiens | place: USA | collected 2012 ... | reverse complement strand
AGCGAGCGTATAACGGTACTCAAATTTGTAGGGGACGATGCCTTCATCGTCCCGTCTCCGAATCCATCTATAAATAATAAAAGATGTATATGGTCGGGCATAATAATATACTTTTCAACCGTTACGTCTGTGTAAACCGAATTGATTTTTTGTATGTGCTTCTCCGTAATTTTTCCGATTTCAGTCAGCCTGATTTGCGGGGCGATGAGGGCATCGCCCCCTACGATTGTGCTTAAAATCGGTCTGCGGTCTTTCACGCACACCGTCACAAAATAACATCCGTTTTGGCTGTAAACGTAGTTTTACAATCTTGTGGGTTTGCGGGTAGGGCGTGAAAAATTATTATCCATAAATGCGTAGTTAGATTTTAAGTAAATATGTTTTCAGGCACTGCGTTTGGATTCTTTTGCCTTGAATTATGCGGAAGAACTCCCTCCGTCACGGTTACGCCGTGCCACCTCCCTCTAAGAGGGAGGCATATATGGTTTAAAATTTTAGATATCCAAATTCTCCACATATTTTGCGTTCTTTTCGATAAACAGGCGGCGGGGTTCTACCTTGTCGCCCATTAAAATAGAGAAGGTTTCGTCCGCTTCCATCGCGTCTTCCATATTGACGCGCAGCATGGTGCGGAAATTCGGGTCCATGGTGGTTTCCCAAAGCTGTTCGGGGTCCATTTCACCGAGACCTTTGTACCGCTGAATGTCGCAGCTGCCGCCCATTTCTGCAATCAGCGCATCGCGTTCCTCGTCGGAATACGCATACATATGCTTTTTACCCTTGGAGACCTTAAACAGCGGCGGCTGTGCGATATAGACATAGCCGTGCTCAATCAGCGGGCGCATATAGCGGAAGAAAAACGTCAGCAGCAGGGTGCGGATATGCGCGCCGTCCACGTCGGCATCCGCCATAATGACTACTTTATGATAACGGAGCTTTGTGATGTCAAAATCGTCACCGATGCCCGTCCCCAAAGCGGTAATAACGGGCGTAAGCTTTTCATTTCCGATGACCTTGTCGATACGCGCTTTTTCGACGTTGAGCATTTTGCCCCACAGCGGCAGAATCGCCTGAATATTTCTGTCTCTGCCCTCTTTTGCAGAACCGCCTGCGGAATCACCCTCGACGATGTAAATTTCGGTGTTTTCAGGATTTTTGTCGGTGCAGTCCGCCAATTTACCGGGCAGGGAATTGCTTTCCAGCGCGGATTTGCGTCTTGCATTGTCGCGCGCCTTACGCGCCGCCTCACGTGCGCGCGAAGCGTCCAGCGCCTTATTGAAGATTGCCTTCGCCACGCTCGGGTTTTCTTCAAAATAGGTCATCATTTTGTCGTAAATCATTTTGGATACAACGCCTGTCATTTCGGTGTTGCCCAATTTGCTCTTGGTCTGTCCCTCAAATTCAGCCTCTGTCAGCTTGACGCTGATAACGGCGGTCAAGCCCTCGCGGACGTCCTCACCCGACAGCTTTTTATCGGAATCCTTTAACAGGCCGAACTTTTTGCCGTAATCGTTGAACACTCTCGTCAGCGCGGTTTTAAAGCCCTGCTCGTGCGTACCGCCGTCTATGGTGCGCACATCGTTTGCAAAGCTTAAAATAATTTCGTTGTAGCCGTCGTTGTAAGATACCGCAACCTCGGCGCTCTTGTCGCCGTTGACCGTGGTGAAGTGCATTACATCATCGTGTACGGGAGAAAGTCCGCGGCTTGTGTTGATGTATTCCACAAAGGAGCGGATACCGCCCTCGTAGCAAAATTCCTCGCGGCGGATGTCGCCCTCGTCTCGGCGGTCTGTCAGTGTGATGGATAGCCCTGCATTGAGGAATGCCTGTTCGCGCAAACGGCGTTCCAGCACTTCATATTCATATACGGTGGTCTCGGTAAACACCTCGGGGTCTGCTTTGAATTTAATAAACGTACCTGTTTCTTCGGTATCCGCAATCACAGTCAAATCCGTTTTAATATCGCCGCGCTCAAAACGCTGGTGATACGTATGCCCCTGACGGCTGACCTCAATTTCAAACCATTCGGACAGCGCGTTTACGACGGAAGAACCCACGCCGTGCAAGCCGCCCGAAACCTTATAGCCGCTGCCGCCGAATTTACCGCCCGCGTGCAGAACCGTCAGTACAACTGTCACCGCAGGCAGACCCTCTTCCTCGTTCATATCCACGGGAATACCGCGTCCGTTGTCGCGCACGGTTATCACGTTATCGGGCAGAATTTCTACTTCAATATGCGTACAGTAGCCCGCCAGCGCCTCGTCCACCGAGTTATCGACAATTTCATAAACCAAGTGGTGCAGTCCCTTAGGACCTGTTGAACCGATATACATACCGGGACGTTTCCGAACCGCTTCCAAGCCCTTTAAAACCTGAATGGCGTCCGCACCGTATTCTTCGGTGACGGCGGTATCCATCAATTCTTCATTTGTCCCGATGTTTACTTCGTTTTCCATATTTTCCTCCGAAGACCGAACACAAAATGTGTCCGCAATTTTTCTGTTTCTATGTTTCATTTTTGTGGATTGGCTTTTTTGTAGGGGTTGTGAAAATTTGTCATTCTGAACGAAGTGAAGAATCTCACATTGAACAGGGTAAATTTGATTGACGGTAGGGCGGGAGGCTTGCCCCCGCCGTAGCTTTGTGCGTGATTCAACCTCGCTCGGGCGGGCGCGCAATGCACGCCCCTACGCCTGCTGTCAATTTATACGGAGTTTAAGCGGTGTGGAATCCCTACGAGATATGCGTTGCGATTGGTTTGTGCATATCAAATTCGTTTAAAAATCGTCGCAGTCGAGAGGGGAGAGATGTACACCATTCTGTCGTTGTTTTCCACGGTAACCAAAAAGGATTTCGGCAAATCGTAGGAGACCGTTTTGGAAAATCCCGTTTTTTCCGCCTCGCTTAAATATTCCCGCGTCGCTTTGTTGACAGTGGTATTGTCCAAATCAAAAATTCCGAGCAAATCCTTTGTGCGAATCAGCTGTTCGCCGCCGATGTCCAAGTACATTACAGCACCCTGCCTTTCTCCATATGAAAGGTGCGTCCCTCGCACAGGCGCAGGACGGTGGTCGGGTCACAGCAGGTAATAAAGACCTGTTTGCCGCTGATGTGATTCAGAATATAATCCTGTCGGTTTTCATCCAGCTCGCTCATCACATCGTCTAAAAGAATGACAGGTTCTTCGCCTGTTCGGTCACGCAGAATGCTCGCCTCGCTCAGCTTCATCGCCAATGCCGCCGAACGCTGCTGTCCCTGTGACCCGAAGGTACGCGCCGAAAGCGAATCAATCTGAATCTGCAAATCGTCGCGGTGCGGGCCTGCTGTTGTCATCTTATTGCATATATCGTCTCTTCGGCTGTTTGCAAGCTGTTTTTTCAACAAATCCTTTACAGCATACGGGTCACCCTCGTACCCGCCGAAATTACTGATATAGTTAATTTTTAACTTTTCCTTACTGTTTGACAGTCCGTCATAGATTTCTGCGGATTTTTCACTCAGCATATTTGTATACCAAATACGTTCCGACACGACTGCCGCGCCGTAAGAGGAGATTTTTTCATCCCACACATCTAAAGTATCAAACAGTTCGGGATGATACTGAATATCCTTTAACAGCGCATTGCGCTGATTTAAGGTATGGTTATATTTTGCAAGCGCCTTTGCATACTGCGGCTTTAATTCGCACAGCGCCGTATCCAAAAATCGGCGGCGGAACAAAGGTCCTTCTTTCACAAGTGACAGATGCGAGGGGGCGAACACGACGGCATAAAATTCCCCGACCAATTCCGCAGGAGATTTCAGCGTGACGCCGTTTTTCATAGCGGTTCGCTTTTGGTCTATAAACAGATGCGCATTTTGTTCTCTGCCTTTTGCAAAAAACGTCATTTCATTCTTGGCAAAGGGTGCGTCGAACCCGACCATTTCACGATCACGGCGGCAGCGGAAGCTTTTACAGCCCGTAAACAGCCATATGCTTTCCAGCAAATTGGTTTTGCCCTGTGCATTTTCGCCGAAAATGACGTTTACCCCTTCTGCGGGTTCAATATACGCCTTTTCAATATTCCGAAAATTCTGAATATTTAACCCTTTCACAATCATTGATTTCGTACCTTTCTTGTGGGATGGGGAAATTTTAATGCTCGGAGCCCGATTTTTGTTTCGTACCCAACGAGATAAAATTTGGGAATTTTAGTGCTCGGTACCCGACTTTACACGCAGTAAGTTTATACAGACCGTAGGGAAAAATCTCTGTGTTGTTCCGCGGGTTTTATCTGATTTCAACGGGCGAACACAGTTCGCCCCTACGGTCAGTACATCACCGTTGGCTTGTGTGGTTTTTTCGGCGAGCTCGGCGATTCGTGAATCGCCCCTACGGGTTTATACAAACTTGTCATTCTGAGCGTCAGCGAAGAATCTCACATGGCACAAACCGAATGTAACACAGAATTCGTAGGGACAGCCCTTGTGGCTGTCCGTTTTCGGGCGCCGGGTGCACGCCCCTACGGGTTTGTGCATTACATCCGTTTCTTACGCTTTCTTTTCTACAACAAAATGCTGTCCTTCAAATGAAAACGCATCGCCGTCGCGCAGTTTTTTGCCGCGTTGGGTGCAAACTTCTCCGTTCACTTTGATTTGTTCGTCTTCAATCAGCATTTTTGCCTGTCCGCCTGTGCCGACAACGCTTGCAAGCTTTAAAGCCGCGTCTAACCGAATAAATTCTGTGGTTATGAAAATTTCTTTTAAAACTTTCGGGGCAACCTTTGCCTGTACTTTTATCTTTTTCATTCTGTTTTCAATCTCACCGGCAGTACCAAGAAGAGGAAGTTTTCTCCCTCTGTGGGCGTAATCAATATCGGCAGTATCGGACTGCTTAATTTCACAACGACTTCATCCGCATCGCAGACGCGCAGTGCGTCCAGCAAATAACGGTTGTTAAAGCCGATTTCCATCTTGTTGCCCGACCCTTTGCAGGGCAGTTTGTCGTTCGCCGTACCGAGGGCGGTCGTGCTGGAGATTTTGATTAAATCCTCATCAAAAATGCATCGAATCGGGCTTTTTGCGCGGTCTGTGATAATCAAAGACGTTCTTTCAATACTGTTAATCAGCATTCTTGTATTCACGGTAATTTCGCCTGTTACATTTCCCGAAATAGCCGCCTGATAATTTAAAAATTCACCCTCTAAAAGACGGGAAACAATACGGTAATTGCCGATTTCAAACACGATAAAGCGTTTGCCGACATTCATGGATACGGTTTCTTCCGCGCCGTTTGTCAGCTTGATAACCTCATTGAGCGTCTTTTTCGGTGCGACAAAAATCTTTTCTTCGCCTTCGTAGTCAATTTCTTCATTGCGGATTGCTAAACGGAAACCGTCAACGGCAATCAGTCGGATTTTTTTCTCGCGGATTTCAAAACGCACGCCTGTGTGTACAACTTTTACGTCATTTTCCGCCGTGGCAAAAATGGTTTTGCGAATCATATCCTTTAAAAGCTCACTGTCTATGACAATCGGATATCCGCTTTCCACAGACGGGAGTTCAGGATATTCCGCTGAGGAAATTCCAATCAGAGAAAATTCCGCATCACCGCTTTTAATGCGACAGACAAGACGCTCGTCAACTTCAATACGCACAGTCTCATAAGGCAGGCTTCTCAAAATATCGCAAAGGATTTTTGCATTGAGAATTACGCTTCCCTGTTCTTCTACACGTGCTTCCATAGTTGTAATGATGCCGACTTCCAAATCGTAGCCTGTAAGCGTCAGTAAATTTTCTTCTGCCTGCAACAGAATGCCCTCGATTGCAGGAATGGAAGATTTAGAGGAAACTGCCCTTTGCACATTTGAACAAATCTCGGACAGCTTTTGTGTATCGCATATCACTTTCATAAAGATTTTCCTTTCAAAAAATAATCCTATATATTTCTTTTATAGTTTAAGAAGTAGGTGCGGCAGAAATTGTTGAAAAGTCTGCAAAGCTTTAGAGATGCAATCTTTTAGAGCAGTTTTTGCCGCGTAAAAAACTTGTTGAAAATATTTTGTTTTCAACAGTCAAATTTTAACTGTAAATTCTATGTTCAAAACTCCAATGTTCAAAACCAAAACTTGTTTATTTCTTTGTTTCGTATCCGATTTGCTATGACAGGAAGTAGGGTAGCTCGGAGTCGAACTTTGCTCGCAATGGGTTTGTGCGGATTTTATCGGGGCGCCGAGTCGTCGCCCCCTACGCGCGCAGTAGGTTTGTACAGATTTTCGGACAACCGCAAGGATTGTCCCTACTGTTTTTACGCAACTAATGGTGATACCGTATACCGTAGGGGTCGCTGACCTCAGCGACCCGCAGGCGAATGAAGGCATCCGCCCCTACGATTGCAAATCGAATTTATACAATGCAGGATTTACGGAATGACAAAAATTTATTTTTCCATCCGACTGACGGCATTTTGAGCTTGTGCGACATCGGCTAAATTTTCCAAAATCAAGGGCATGTGCTGTCTGTATCCTTTTCTGGTATAAACCTCAGAACAAAAATAAATCGTGCCGTTGCCGTTTTTGTGAATTTCCACGTCCATGGGCGGTAAATCGTTTGCAGTGTGCATGGAAATCCGATTGCCGCGCTTTACGATAATTTTTTTATTTGTGATGACATAAAAGGTTTTGTTTCGGAGCATTGCCGTCTGCAGATGCTTTCCGATAACAAGATAAATGCCGACACAAATAAAAGGTGTTCCCCAAAGGGCGAATAAAAGCGATGCACCGCCTTTTATCGCCGTATATTCCCAATATAAAGAAAAAGAAAGCCACATAATACCAAACAGGGTTGTAAAAATGTCCCGCCGTGCGAAAATATTTCCCTTTTCGGGTTTTCCCTTCCACAAAATGTATTCGTCATTTACAAGGTAGGAACGGCAAAAACTGTAAGCATCTATATTTTCCACACTCAGACCTCCTGCACGTTCTTAATGATATTTTCTACAAGTGCTTTAAACTCTTTGTCTTTATCCATTTTGTCCGCTACACTGTCTATCGAATGTTTCACGGTAGAGTGCGTTTTTCCGTTAAAGATTTTACCGATTTCCTCTAAAGACATCCCTGTCATTTCGCGAATGATATACATGGCAATCTGTCGGGCATCTTTAATGTTTTTGTCACGCTTGTCCGATGTAATATTGCTGACGGAAACACCCATAGTCAGAGCGACCTGTTCTAAAATTTTTTCACGAACAACCGAAACCGGCTGTGTGGTATTCATCAATTCTTTGATGGCGTCTTTGGTAATTTCAATCGTCGGCGTTGTGCCGAGCAACAGACAGATTGCCTGCAATTTTTTAACCGCGCCCTCTAATTGCCGTACGTTGTGGTTAACCTGTTCGGCAATGAATTCCACGACATTATTCGGAATCGGAAACGCAATCGCGTCCGCTTTGTTTTTGATAATTGCCATACGCATTTCAAAATCAGGCGGCTGAACGTCAGCTGTCAAGCCCCATTCAAATCGGCTTTTGAGGCGCTCGGTCAGTTTCGGGATTTCATTCGGCGGGTTATCGGACGAAAGCACGATTTGTTTGCCGTCCTCGGTTAAGGAATTGAAGGTGTGGAAAAATTCTTCTTCTATTGAATTTTTACCCGCGATAAACTGAATGTCGTCGACCAACAGCGCATCCGCCTTGCGGTATTTTTCACGCAGTTCGTAGGTATTGGAATTGCGGATATGTTCAATGATGTCATTCGTGAAATTTTCACTGGTGACATAAATAATAGAAGCATCGGGATTTTGCCGCTTCATGTAGTTTTCAATCGCTTTTAAAAGATGCGTTTTGCCGAGTCCGCTTTTGCCGTAAATAAACAGCGGGTTGTAGGTTTTACCGGGATTTTCGGCAACCTTTTTTGCCGCCGCATAGGCATAGTTATTGGATTTGCCGACAACAAAGTTTTCAAAACTGTTGCCGCGGTTGTTAATGACCAGCTCGTCCGAAGCCGCTGTGGGTTTCGGTACGGCAACAGGCGCTGTCGGCTCTGCTTCTTTTTCCACCAGAATGATTTCCACACGGACAGGAAAGCCTAAAATACTGTAAAAAGCCTGTTCCAAGAGCTCGTTAAATTTTTTCTCCACAATGCCGAATTTAAATTCGCTTTCAATACCCAGCGTAACCTTTTCCCCGTCAAACTGAACAATATACAGGGGTTCCAGCCAAAGCGAAAAAACAGCATTGGAAATGCCGCCGTCGGTTTTAATGTAGGTACAAACGGCGTCCCATAATTCGGAAAGAGAGTCCATTTCGTTTCTCCATTCAAAAAAATCTGTTAAAGCTTGCGCAAAAAGGCGAAAAATCAAAAATTTCGCGTTAAAAGCCCATTTTCGGGTTTCTGACGGTTTTCGTATCCCTACTCTGTTATAGGGTAAATGGGCAATATATGCGCGCAAAAGCGATATTTCCACATATACATCTATTATAATAGCATAAGCCGAGTATTTTTTCAACTGTTTTATGAAAGTTATATATATAATTAGTATAGGGCGATTTGGTGGCAATGTATTGGATAATTTTTTATAATTTACTTTGTGCGATGTGCGCAAACTCCCTCAGTCACACCTGCGGCGCAGAATGACAAATTTTAGCAAACGCGTAGGGGCGTGCATCGCGCGCCCGAGCAAAGTTAGATTTTAAATAATTCCAATAGCGATGCACAGACTGTAGGGGGCGACGGTCTCGCCTGCCGGTTCGGTCGGTGCTTCTAAGCTTCGCTTAGAGGTGTCCACAGGACACCCGCACCTCGGCGCCCCGTTGAAGTCAGATGAGATTTCACGGCGGGGGCAAGCCCCCGCCCTACCGAGAGTCAAATTTACTCTGTGCTATGTGAGATTCTTCGCTTCTCTCAGAATGACAGTTTGTGCAATTCAACTTCGGGCAGGTAAAGAACCGAGCCAAAAAACTTTCAAATTTCATCTCATCTGGTACGACTTAAAAATCTATATATTGTTTTTTAAAGAAACGGCGGCACAATTTGTAGAATTGCTGTCTTGCGCAAGGCAAAAAAACCTTGTAAAAATGATAAAAACATTGACAAACCGTGCAAAATTAGTATATAATTACTACTCGCAGACATTTCCTACAGGAACGGAGGATTGAAGTTATGAAAAGAACGTACCAGCCTAAGAAGCGTCATCGCAAGATGGAACACGGCTTCCGTAAAAGAATGGCGACCAGAAACGGCAGAAAAGTTCTTGCCCGCCGCAGAAGCAAGGGCAGAAAGCAGCTTTCTTACTAAAGAGGGCAAACCGATTTGAAACATACGGAAACACTAAACCGAAACGCAGATTTTCGGCGGCTGTATCACCGCGGAAAATCCTATACAAATCCTGCACTGGTTGTTTATTATCAAAGAAACCGTGCGGGAATTTGTCGTATCGGCATTACCGTAAGCAAAAAAATCGGCAATGCGGTACAGCGAAACCGCTGTAAGCGTATCATCCGCGCCGCGTATGCGGAAATTGAACCGCTTCTTTCGGGAAATTACGATTTCGTTTTTGTGGCGCGCGGTAAAACCAAATATCTGAAAAGCACCGAAATCAAAGCTGTTATGCTTTCCATACTTCAAAAAGCGGGTGCCATTGAAATATGAAAGAATTTGCGATAAAGTGTATTCGCTTTTATCAGCGAAAAATTTCTCCGCTTTTTCCGCCGCGGTGCAGATTTTATCCGACCTGCTCACAGTACATGCTGACGGCAATCGAACGGTTTGGAATTTTAAGAGGCGGTTTACTCGGTACATGGCGTCTTTTGCGGTGTAATCCGCTGTTTCCGGGCGGGTATGACCCTGTTCCCGAAAAACGAGACAATCATCAAACAAAATAAGGAAGGCTTCGGAAGTGACCGAAGCAGTCCGCAAGGCAGCCGCCTTGCTCGGAGGATCATACATGACAAGACTGTATGAAATTTTAGGAATTCCCTTTGGCTTTGTCATCGCCCTGTTTTACGGGCTGACGGGCAACTATCTGCTTTCTATTTTCTGTCTGACGGTCATTGTCCGTCTTTGCCTTTTACCCTCGGCAATCAGCCAGCAAAAGGGGATGGCAAAGCAGGCGAGATTACAGCCGAAGCTGCGCCGTATTCAGCAGAAATACGCAGGCGACCAAAGAAAAATTCAGGAAGAGACACAGGCGCTTTATCAGCGTGAAGGCACTTCCGCCATGACGGCGGGCTGTCTGCCGATGCTCATTCAGCTGCCGATTATGCTCGGTCTGTTCCAGGTAAACTACCATCCGTTTTCCATGGTTTTGCGCCTGCCGACAGAGGTGGTTACCGCGTTAAAGGATGCGGCGGCGCCGTTTGCGGAAGCCGGCGCAAAAGCGGCTTCGACACGGTTGGAGCTGTATGCGCTGGAGCATTTCAGCGAGCTTGACAAAGCGGCGATTCCCGGGCTTACAAGCGAAATGATTCTGAAAATCGAGCAGTTTATCGAACGCTTCAGCCTGTTTGGATTAGACCTTTCCAGAACACCCGATTTTAAAACCTTTGACGCATATTGGATGATTCCGATTGTTTCGGGCTTAATCGCATTGGCAATGAGCGTTTACTCTTTACTGCGTCAAAGAAAAACCAATCCCGAAATGGCGAAAAATCCGACGATGGGCTGCATGATGCTGTTTACGCCTGCCATGCAGATTTACTTTGCATTCCTGTTCCCCATCAGCGTCGGTATTTATACCATCATGTCCGTTTCGCTTTCCTTTGTACAAATGATTGTGCTGAATCATATTTTTGCGCCGAAAAAGGTGCTTGCAAAGGTGATGGTGGAAGAAACGATTTACCGCCGTTCCAAAGAGGAAAACACCAAAAAGGTGAAAGCGATGCAGGAAACGGACGAATAAGGAGTAATTTTAGAATGATTAAAGAAGTTATCAAGTCCGCCGCAACGATTGACGCGGCAAAAGCCGCCGCCATGGCGGAGCTGGGACTTACCGAGGACGACGATTTTCATTATGAAGTCCTCAAAATGCCCGCGAAAAAGATTTTAGGTCTGTTCGGCGGTTCGCCTGCGGAGGTAAAGGTTTCCGTAGAAGTACCCGATGCGGCAAAACCCGCGGAAAAGAAGAAAGAATTTGCACCGAAGCCGAAAACGGAAAAACCGCGTGCGCCGAAGAAGGAAAAGAAAACCGATAACGCGCAAAAGGCGGAAAAAGCGCCGCAGAAGAGTGAGAAAAAAGAATCCGAGCCTGTAAAATCTTTTACCGAACGGAAAGAAAACTTAACGCCTTCCGATGCACATAAGCAGACAGAAGAATATATTGTTTCCATGGTCAAAGCACTCGGCATTGCAGAATGCGCGATTCAGACCTTTGACAGTGAAGAGGAAGTCCTGTTTGAGCTGGAATGCGGTGAGGATTACGGCATTGTCATCGGCAGACGCGGGGAAACACTGGATGCGATTCAATATCTTGCCCGCATGGTGGAAAATAAAGGCAGACAAGGCTACAAGCGTGTATCCATCAATGTCGGCAATTACCGTGAGAAACGGGAAGCGGCGCTGACCGCGCTTGCCGAAAAGGATGCAGCAAGAGTTTTGCGCACAGGCAGAAGTCTGGCGCTCGAACCGATGAATCCCTATGAGCGCAGAATTATTCATACCGCCATTCAGGGAATTGAAGGCGTAACCTCTTATTCCACCGGTATGGATTTGGACCGCCGCGTCATTATCGCTCCCGAAGGCGCACCGAGAAATACGCGCGGGGGCAGAAGTGACTACCGTCGGGACAGCCGCGATAACCGTGACCGCAGAGACCGCCGTGACCGTCCGAAACGTGAGCCGTATGTGCCCGAAATTTCACAAACCCGTGAAAAGCACAGCGATGCGGCAGGCATTTCCCGCTACGGTAAAATTGAAGTGAAAAAAGATACCGCGGCAGAAGAATAATTTTAAGAATACATCTGCACAACAGAAGAGATGATTTTGAGGGTTACCCCTCGTGACCGACAGGCGGGGCTTTTCCCGCCTGTTTTTTTAATTCGTACCATACGAGATAAAATGGTGGGTTTTGGTGCTCGGTTCTTTACTTGCCCGCAGTCGGTTTTGTACAGAACATAGGGTCGATTCACGAATCGCCCGCGAAAATTTCCACGAACGAACGGCGAGCGTAGGGGCGTGCATCGCGCGCCCGCGGGCGAACGCAGTTCGCCCCTACGTGTTACCACGAATTTGTCATTCTGAGCCATAGGCGAAGAATCTCCCATCGCACAGTGTAAATTTGATAATTTGTAGGGAACAACCGATGACGCGTTGCGCAAATCCTGCACAATCCAATGATAACGCACAAACCGCGTAGGGGCGGACTTCCACGTCCGCCCGAGCAAGGTTGGATTTCGCAAAGCAAACGGCAAAGCACAATCCCGTAGGGACAGCCCTCGCGGCTGTCCGCGCATACTGCACAAGGTAAAACTGATTCACGCGTAGAGAACAAACACTGTGTTGTTCCACAGAGTTTAATCAGACTTCAGTGGGCGCACAAATTTGTCATTCTGAGGCGAAGCCGAAGAATCTCCCATCGCACAGTGTGCGTCTGAAAAAATCCCACCCCCATCCAAGAAAAACGAGGTAAATCTATGTCCACAATCGCTGCAATTTCCACGGCACAGGCGGCGGGCGGTATCGGAATCGTCCGCATATCAGGGGAAAATGCCCTGTTTGTAGCCTCTCAGATTTTCAGAACTGTATCAGGCATAAATCTGCAAACGCTGAAAGGCTACAGAGCCGCGTTCGGGCACGTAATTGCAGACGGTAAACCGATTGACGAAGGCATTGCAACGGTTTTTCGCGCGCCGAAAAGCTATACGGGCGAGGACGTTGTAGAAATTTCCTGTCACGGCGGACTGTATATCACCAAGCAGGTGTTGCGCGCCGCACTGCAAAACGGTGCGCGTCCTGCCGAGGCGGGAGAATTCACCAAACGCGCCTTTCTCAACGGCAAGCTGGATTTGACCGAAGCCGAGGCAGTGATGCAGTTGATTTCGGCACAGGGCGCGCAGTCAAGCGCCGCCGCACTCGGCGTGCTGGAGGGTACGCTTTCCCGTGAAATTGCCGCTGTTTCCGACCGACTCAAGTCCGCATGCGCCGCATTGGCGGCATGGGTCGATTATCCCGACGAAGAGATTGACGACCTAACGGATGCATCTCTTGCGGAGACGGTTGATTTTTCTGTCGCGGCGCTTAAAAACCTACTGTCGCGGTTCGACAGCGGACGGGCTGTGCTGGCAGGAGTCGATACCGCCATCGTCGGCAAGCCGAATGTCGGAAAGTCTACATTAATGAACCGTTTTGTCGGTGCGGAAAAGTCCATTGTCACAGATATTGCGGGCACAACGCGCGATGTGGTAGAGGAAACCGTAACCGTCGGCAATGTCGTTCTGCGCCTTTCGGACACAGCGGGACTGCGGGAAACAGGGGACGCGGTAGAAAAAATCGGTGTGGAACGCGCACGCAAAAAAGTGGAAAATGCCGTGCTGGTTTTGGCTGTATTTGACGGTTCTGCACCGCTGACAGAGGAAGACCGCGCTTTAATTTCCCTTTGCACAGACAAAAAAGCGATTGCAGTGGTCAATAAATCGGATAAAAACCGTGTATTGGACAATAAGATATTAGACACAACGTTTAATAAGGTGATTTTCATTTCCGCGAAAGAAAACAAAGGCATGACGGATTTGGAATCGGCTGTGGAGGAAACCTTAGGGACGGCGGATTTTGATCCGTCCGCGGCGACACTGATGAACGAACGGCAGTTCGCCTGCTGTTCTGCGGCGTTGGACAGTCTGCTGGAAGCGAAATCTGCCCTCGAATGCGGCATGACGCGCGATGCGATTGAAGTCAGCATGGATGCGGCAATCGAGAGTTTGGATATTTTAACGGGTCGGCGCGCCACAGAATCCGTGGTTGATGAAATATTTTCTCAATTTTGTGTCGGGAAATAATGTCGTCAACTTAAGAAAAAACAAAGTGCCAAAAGACCTTTTTCCTCCCTCTGACGCGGGAGGAGGCACGCGCTTTGCGCGTGGCGGAGGGAGAGAAAAGTCTGATATACCAGCTTTTTAACTACCCCTCAGTCGTGCTACGCGCGACAGCCGCAAGGGCTGTCCCTACGGATTTTGCGTTACATTCGGTTTGAGCGTGTGCGCAACTCCCTCAGTCACGGCTGCGCCGCGACAGCTCCCTCAAAGAGGGAGCGTTAAGCGGTTTGCGGATTGTATCGTTCCTATGCGCTTATCAATTCGCTCTGTGCCGTGTGAGATTCTTCGCCTAACGGCTCAGAATGACAAGACTGTACAACCCGTAGGGGCGAACTCGTTCGCCCGCGAAAATCATACACCCAACGGTGCCGCGCAGGACGTCAAGGCTTTCTGACCGCGTACACAAATTCTTTCTAAATTTTTTTCCTTTGGTGATACTATGGAATATTTTGCAAAACAATATGATGTTGCCGTCATCGGGGCGGGACACGCCGGTATTGAAGCGGGTCTTGCTGCCGCGCGGCTGGGCTGTTCGGTGATTGTATTCACTGTAAACCTCGATTGGATTGGCAATATGCCGTGCAATCCGTCCATCGGCGGTACATCGAAAGGGCATCTTGTTCGCGAAATCGATGCGCTCGGCGGCGAAATGGGCAAGGCGGCGGATAAAACCGAAATTCAATCCCGTATGCTCAACCGCGGAAAAGGACCTGCGGTACACTCCCTGCGTGCGCAGATTGACAGGCGCGAATACTCCAAATATATGAAGCACACCCTTGAATTACAGGAGAATTTGGACGTCAAGCAGGCGGAAGTCGTTGACCTGCAAAAAAATGCGGACGGGCTTTGGGCACTGAAAACCAAATTAGAGGCAATTTATACGGCAAAAACCGTTATACTTGCTACGGGGACGTTCCTCGGCGGGCGTGTGTATATCGGCGATATTTCCTATGAAAGCGGACCTGACGGCATGTTTCCCGCAACGGAACTTTCCGCGGCGCTTTATAAGCTGAACATCCCCCTGCGCCGCTTTAAAACAGGTACGCCGTCGCGCGTGAACCGCCGCAGTGTGGATTTTTCGGTTTTGGAAGTGCAGGAAGGGGACGAGACCACCGTACCGTTTTCCTTTGATACCGAAATCCCGCCCGAAAACAAAGCGGAATGCTACATCGCTTATACCAACGACGAAACCAAGCGCGTGATTTTAGAGAATATTCATACCTCTCCCTTATACAGCGGCAAAATTCACGGCGTCGGGCCGCGCTACTGCCCAAGCTTTGAGGATAAAATTATGCGCTTTCCCGATAAGGAGCGCCATCAGTTATTTGTAGAGCCCTGCGGATTGGATACCGAAGAACTGTATTTGCAGGGAATGTCTTCTTCTCTCCCAGAGAGCGTGCAGTTACAGTTTCTGCGCACCATTAAGGGCTTGGAGCATGTGGAAGTCATGCGCACCGCTTATGCGATTGAATACGACTGTGTTGACCCGTTGGCGTTAAAGCCAACCTTGGAGTTTTTGGATTTAGAGGGACTGTTCGGCGCAGGGCAGTTCAACGGTTCTTCGGGATACGAGGAAGCGGCGGCGCAAGGCTTGATTGCAGGCGTCAATGCGGCGCGGAAGGTGCAGGGGAAAGCCCCGTTTGTGCTTGACCGTGCTTCTTCCTATATCGGCACGCTGATTGATGATTTGGTGACAAAAGGCTGTTCCGACCCGTACCGCATGATGACTTCCCGTTCGGAATACCGTCTTTTACTGCGGCAGGATAACGCCGATTTGCGGTTGACGCCGTACGGGCGGGAAATCGGACTGGTATCCGACAAAAAATTTGCCCGATTTGAAAAGAAAAAAGCGCAGATTGCGGCGGAGCGCAAGCGGGTAGAGGAGACCTCTGTCCCCCTGACAGACGAACTGCAAGCGTTACTTGTTTCACGTGAAACATCTCCGCTGAAGTCGGGTGTAAAATTGGTTGAACTGATTCGCCGTCCGCAGTTGGATTACGATGCACTTGCGCCGTTTGACCCGACCCGCCCCGATTTGCCGCGCGAAGTGTTTGAACAGGTCGAAATCGAGCTGAAGTATGAGGGGTACATTCGCCGCCAACAGGCGCAGATTCACGAAATGCGCCGTTTAGAGGGCAAGCGGATTCCCGAAAACACCGAGTACGGCACGATTGACGGCTTGCGTTTAGAGGCGCGCGAAAAGCTTGCGAAAATTCGCCCGCAAAATGTCGGGCAGGCGTCCCGCATCAGCGGCGTATCCCCTGCGGATATTTCCGTGCTGTTGATTTACCTTGCAAAGGAGGGGATTTGATGCTGAACCGTACACTTTTGGAACAAACGCTTGCACCTTTCGGGGTGGCCGTGGACGATACGGTTTTCGCGCGTTTGGATACATACGCAGAACTGCTTACCGAGACGAACAGGCGGTTTAATCTGACCGCAATCACCGAACCCGACGATATGACGGTGAAACATTTCGCCGATTGCCTTGTTTTGTTCGGTTTTGCCGAATTTCCCCAAAATGCAAAAGTAATTGACGTGGGGACGGGCGCGGGATTCCCCGGGCTGGTGCTGAAGCTGTACCGCCCCGATTTGCAACTGACCTTTTTGGACAGCACCAAAAAGAAATTGGGCTTTATCGAAAATGTACTTTCGGCAGTCGGCTTGCAGGGCGAAACGGTGCATATGCGTGCGGAAGAAGCGGGAAAAAAGGCGCAATACCGCGAGCAGTTCGATTTTGCAACGGCGCGCGCTGTCGCGGACTTGCGTAATCTTTCGGAATACTGTTTGCCGTTTGTGAAGAAAAACGGCCTGTTTCTCTCCATGAAATCTGCCGCGGCTGAGGAAGAAATTCGCACAGCGGGCGGCGCACTGCGCGTGCTCGGCGGTAAAATCGAACAGGATAAACAGTTCCTTTTGGTCGAAAATATGCCGCGGCGTTTGCTTTTCGTGCGGAAAATATCGCAAACTCCGCCAAAATACCCGCGCCCGTCTGCGAAAATCGCCAAAACGCCGTTAAAATAACCGAAAAAAGCGCAGAATCAACGCCGAAACAGGCGAACGCTTTTTCTTTACAAAATATTCCTCCGTGTGCTATGCTTGTGTCAGAGAACAGGACAAGCCTCTTGATTCTCCCGACATAGGCAACACAGCGGAGGTTTTTTGATGCGTACACCGAAAGTGAAAAGTACGGGACAGATTTTTCTGATTCCGCAGGAGCAAATTGTGCCGAACCCCAATCAGCCGCGTAAGCGATTTGATTATGATGAGTTGGAGGGCTTGGCGGAAAGTATTCGCCAAAACGGCATTTTACAGCCGATAACCGTCCGTCAAAAGGAGGACGGGTCGTTTGAACTTGTTTCGGGCGAGCGCAGACTGCGCGCGGCGCGTTTGGTCGGGCTTACGAAAGTCCCCGCCATCGTCACGGAGATAGACAATAAAAATTCCGCGGTATTTTCCCTGATAGAAAATTTACAACGGCAGGACTTAGACTTTTTTGAAGAAGCGGAAGCGATTGACCGCCTGCTGACGGAATACGGCATGAGCCGTGAAGAGCTTTGTAAAAAACTCGGCAAAGCGCGTTCTACGCTTTCCAATAAACTGCGTCTGCTGCAATTACCCGAAGAGATGCGTTACCGCATTTCCCGCGCGGGGCTAACAGAACGCCATGCACGCACGCTTCTTTTGTTAGAGGATGACGAGCGCCGTGCGCGGGCGTTGGGCATTATCATAGACCGTCATTTGAATGTATCGGAAAGCGAACGGCTGATTGAACAGATGCTTTCCAAAGAGGGTAAGACCCGCAATAATTTCCGTGGCATCCGCGATGTGCGCGTATTTATCAACACCCTGAATCATGCGGTGGACGCAATCCGCCGCGCGGGGGTGGATGCGGACGCCGCCAAGAGCGAAACACCCGAATATATTGAATATGTTGTGCGTATCCCGAAGCTGGAACAGCTCAAGCTTCCTCTGCCGACAGATATGGAAGCGGTTTGAACCGTGCCGAATCAGTAGGAATGTTAACGTAGGAGGCGACGGTCTCGCCTGCCGGCTCGGTCGGTGCTTTTGAATACTTTGTATTCAAAGGTCTTCACCGGAGACCTGCACCTCGGCGCCCCGAGCAAAGTCGGATTTTGTGCAAAATCAATGATTTTACGTAACCCTTGTAGGGGCGCTTCACGAAGCGCCCGTGAAAATCCGCACAATCCGTAGGGGCGTGCATCGCGCGCCCGAGCAATTTTTCACCAACCGTAGGGGCGGGTTTCCATGCCCGCCCGAGCAAACTTCAAATTCACCCTGTGCCGTGTGAGATTCTTCGCTGCGCTCAGAATGACAAATTTGCATGTGCCGTGTAGGGGCGATTCACAAATCACCCGAAAACGGGAGTCGCGAAGAGACGCAAAAATAAAAATTTTTCCAATCTATCTACCCCGCGGAATGCGGTTGACACTGTAAAACGTGGGCGGCAGCCACCCCTGTTGCCGACCCGTTTTAAATATCCATATCCTTCTCTTTCACACCCCACATCCACAGCGAAACAGCGATTGGGCTACGGCTCAGTCGCTGTTTCGCATTTTAACGGAAAATCACGAAACAGGGGAGAGTTATCCGCATTCCCCCTGCTTTCTGTGCACATTTTTTCGATAGCACAGCGCAACAGAGAATGTTTCACGTGGAACATCTGCTTGCTGTGCTTTTGCCACCGAAGGCGTGTAAGAAAAAGGTAGACAATCTATCGGGGCTGCCGAGGATGCCACCAGCAGGCGAAAACGTCGCCCCTACGGATTCCGTATAAATCTGTCATTCTGGGGGGAGCGAAGAATCTCCCACGTCACAAAATGAATTGAATACGCGCGTAGGGACGGACGTCCCCGTCCGTCCGCGAAATTTCATCAGACTTTGGCGGGCGCAGAATCCCTCCACCGCTGACGCGGTCCCCCTCCCTTTGACAAGGGAGTCTTTGTGAATCGCCCCTACGAGTTGGGCAATTGTTTTGCACATCGTAGGGACAGCCCTCGCAGCTGTCCGTTTGCGGGGCACCGAGGTCGTCGCCCCCTACGAATTTGTGAAAATCTGTCATTCTGAGCGGAGCGAAGAATCTCACATTGCACAAATTTTCTGATTTGCTCGGGCGGATGATGGCATCCGCCCCTACGCAGTTTGTACAGACTTGTCATTCTGCGCGTCAGCGAAGAATCTTACACAGCACTGGGCAGAGTTACACAAAACCACACATTGCAATATACGGCGTTTATCGGGCGCGAATGAAACGAAAAATGAAAAAAACCTTTCTTTTTACCCCTTATTGTGCTATACTTTTTCTATTACGGAATTTGGAGTGAACGGGGAATGGCAAAAACCGTTTCGATTATAAATCAAAAGGGCGGCGTAGGTAAAACGACGACGGCTGTTAATCTTTCCGCCGCAGTCGGCGCGCTCGGCAAAAAAGTGCTGATTTGTGACATCGACCCGCAGGGCAATACCACCAGCGGCTACGGAATCAACAAACGCGCAATTAAAACGGCGGCATATGATGTATTGATTAACGACGAACCCGCCGCTGAAGCGATTTTACATACAAAATTTAAAAATGTAGATATTATGCCGTCGGATATTAACCTTGCGGGCGCGGAAGTAGAGATGATTGCGCTGGAGCATCGCGAAAGCCGTTTGAAATCCGCATTGGCAAGTGTTTGGGAACAGTATGACTATGTGTTTTTAGACTGTCCGCCTTCGTTGGGGCTGATTACCATCAACGCGCTTTGCGCGAGCGACACGTTTTTGGTCCCGATTCAGTGTGAATACTACGCCTTGGAGGGGTTGGCACAGTTGATGACCACCGTGCGGCAGATTAAACGGCTTTACAATCCGCATATTGAATTGGAAGGCGTGCTTTTAACCATGTATGACGGTCGGCTGAACCTGACGGCGCAGGTGGTCGAAGAAGTGAAAAAGTTCTTCCCGAAAAAAGTTTACAGCACGACGATTCCGCGCAATGTGCGTCTGTCCGAAGCACCGAGCTTCGGCGAACCCGTGATGTACTATGACCGAAATTCCAAGGGCGCGCTGTCCTACACGGCGTTCGCCGAGGAATTTTTAAAGAAACAGCGGTGATATATATGAATCAAAATTTTAAAAAAGGCATCTGTGTTTTGTTGCTTTGTGTGTTCTGCCTGTCGGTTTTTGCCGGCTGCGGACCGCGTGAGTTCATAAAGACAGAGCAGCCGCCGACCGAAGCAGAGTCAGCGGTGTCTTCCGAGCCTGATTCCACCGAACCGCAGACGGATGTGTCGCAGAGCCTGTTTTCTTTTGCACCGTACATTAAAATGGGGATGACGCTTGCCGAGACACAGGCTGCCATCGGGCAGGTGCGCGAGGTTACCGTGCGTGAGGGCCGCAAAAACTTTTCTGAAAACCTTTCAGGCGCATTTATCCATTTTGCTACGGATAAATCTGTCATTTTTATGTATTCGGCAGAGTCGGATTTGTTGGAACAGATGCAGTTCCGCTGTAATACGCCGTCGGACGGGTTGAATACCGCAGAAGCTGTGGCACTGTTTGATACGCGCTACGGCAAGCAGGCACTGCATAAAGGAAACTACCGCAACCATATTTGGAAACAGGACAATGTTTATATCCTTTTATCGGAGATAGATATAGACAATTATGCGGTGACATATACAGAAGCGGGCTATTTTGAACAGGAATATACGGAAGAAGCCGAGGCATACCGTCGGGCAGTATAAGAGAGGAAAACAGTTATGGCAAAAGCAAAAAAAGGCGGACTCGGCAAGGGCGTAGACGCGCTCTTTTTTGACAACGCTGTAGAGGAAAATGCGGTTACGCTTTCGGTGGATGAAATCGAACCGAACCGTGAACAGCCGCGCAAAACCTTTGATGCGGCGGCACTTGCGGAACTTTCGGACAGCATTCGGGAACACGGCGTAATTCAGCCGCTGTTGGTGCGCCCGATGGCGGACGGCAGTTATCGGTTGGTCGCAGGCGAACGGCGGTACCGTGCCGCGCGTATGGCGGGACTTACGGAAGTCCCCGTAACCGTGCGTGAGATGAGTGATGAGGAAGAAAGTATTTTTGCGCTGATTGAAAATTTACAGCGTGAGGATTTGAATGCCATTGAGGAAGCCGAAGGCTTAAAGCGATTGATTGATTCTTTCGGGCTGACGCAGGAACAGGCGGCGGCACGCGTGGGCAAAAGCCGCACGGCGGTGACCAATGCACTGCGCCTTTTGCACTTGCCCGAAGAAATTACGGCGCTTGTCAAAGACGGCAAGGTTTCCATGGGGCATGCGCGTGCATTGCTGTCAGTGGAAGATGCGGCGGAGCTTTCGCGCATTGCGGAGCTGATTGTGAAAAACGGCATTTCCGTCCGTGAAACAGAACGCCTGTGCAAGCGTGCAGGCAAGACGGAAAAAACGCCTGTAAAGCGAACAAAAACCCGCGACCGTTTCTATGACGAGGTCGAATTGGCGCTGAGCGAAGCGATGGGCAGAAAAGTAAAGGTGTATACCGAAAAAGGCGGCAGAGGCACACTCGAAATCGAATTTTTCGGTACAGAAGATTTGAAAAAGCTTGCACAGGAGTTTAAAGAGGACTGAGGGTCTTGTGCAAACTCCGTAGGGGCGACTGTGTTCGCCCGAAAAACGGACAGCCGCGAGGGCTGACCCTACGGTATGTGCAATAACCGCAAATTATAGGGGCGTCGACTCGGCGCCCCGCAAAAAACTCAAAAATCTTATTTTGCGTGGTACGAATGAAAAATGTATGAATCATTAGACGCTTTGAAAACAGAATGTCTTTCCTGCACGGACTGTCCGCTGTCGGAAACGCGCACAAACGTTGTGTTCGGTGTGGGCGTGCCGTCGGCAGAGGTGCTGTTTGTCGGCGAAGGTCCCGGCGAAAATGAGGATTTGACAGGCGAACCGTTTGTCGGGCGCGGCGGTCAGCTGTTGGACAAATACCTTACGCATATTGATTTGTCCCGCGAGAAAAATATTTATATTGCCAATATCGTAAAATGCCGTCCGCCGAAAAACCGCGACCCCCGCGAAGAGGAGCAGGCGGCGTGCGAACACTGGCTGCGCGAACAAATGAAGCTGTTGCATCCGAAAATTATTGTATGCTTAGGGCGCATTGCGGCGCAGAAAATCATATCGCCGAGCTTCCGCGTAACAAAAGAACACGGCGTATTTTACGAGCGCAAAGGCTTTTATTTAATGGGTACGTTTCACCCTGCGGCGCTTTTGCGCAATCCTGCGCAGAAAGGCGATGCGCTGTCCGATTTTGTTGCTCTGCGTGAAAAAATTCAAGAAATTTGTGAGAGAACGTATTAACTATGGCTTTTTTACCCTTTCATTCCCGAGATTCCTTTTTCAAAAGTATATTCGGTGCTGTAAAAACAGACGAAACCGTAAAAATGCGTCTGCTTTTGCCGCGCTCTTTTTGTATTTCGGGCGCGTATCTGCTGCTCACCAAAGATGGGGAACAAACGGCGGAATATCCGATGTATTGGGCGGGGATGCACGGCGATGACCACGAGATTTGGGATATTGCCTTTTCACTCCCTGAAAAGGGGCTGTATTTTTATCATTTTGATTACGACAGCTCTTGGGGGCGCGGTTCGGTCTGCCATATCGGCGACGGCGCGGGCGCGGTGGCAAACGCGAACACTTTGCGCGAGGAATGGCAGTTAACCGTGTATGATAAAAATTATCAAACGCCCGACTGGCTCAAGGGCGGCGTAATCTATCAGATTTTTCCCGACCGATTTTATAATTCGGGTGCGCCGAAACAAAATGTGCCGTCTGACCGTATTTTGCGTACGGATACCGAAAATCAGCCGTATTTTCGCCCCGACAGCGCGGGCGTGGTACGCAATAACGACTATTTCGGCGGGGACTTGCGCGGTATTGCAGAAAAACTGCCCTATCTTGAGGCTTTGGGCGTAACGTGTATTTATCTGAATCCGATTTTTGAAGCGCATTCCAACCACCGTTACAACACTGCGGATTACAGTAAAATCGATTCGCTTTTGGGTACGCAGACGGATTTTGAAGCCCTTTGCGCCGCCGCCGAGAAGCACGGGATTCGCATTATTTTGGACGGTGTTTTCTCGCATACGGGCGACGACAGTCTGTATTTTAACCGTGAAAACCGTTACAAAACGCTCGGCGCATATAATTCCGAGGCGTCCCCATACTATACTTGGTATTCGTTTTACGATTATCCGAACGGCTACAAAAGCTGGTGGGGCTTTGAAACCCTGCCCGAGGTGGACGAGGAAAGCCCTGCGTATCTCGATTTCATTACAGGCGAAAACGGCATTGTCCGCAAATGGCTGCGCGCGGGCGCGGCAGGCTGGCGTTTGGATGTTGCCGACGAATTGCCCGATGTGTTTATCGACGCGCTGACGCGTGCGGCGAAGACGGAAAAAGCCGACGCGCTGGTGCTCGGCGAGGTATGGGAAGACGCGACCACAAAATGGGCATACGGCGTGCGGCGGCGGTATCTGCTGGGCGGTCAGCTCGACAGCGTGATGAATTACCCGTTTGCCAATGCGATTTTGTCCTTTGCGCGGGATGGCATTGCCGAACAGTTTTACACATCCGTAATGCAGATTGTCGAAAACTATCCGAAGCCTGCGCTCGATGTGATGATGAATCACATCGGGACGCACGACACAGAGCGTGCGATTACAAAAATCGCAGGGGAGAGCTGTGAATACCGCGACCGCGAATGGCAAAGCACAAAAATGCTTTCGGAAACGGAATATAAAAAAGGGGAGCGGCTGTTAATGCTCGCCGCCGTACTGCAATATACCCTGCCCGGTGTGCCGTCGGTCTATTACGGGGACGAGGCGGGCTTGCAGGGCTACAAAGACCCGTTTAACCGTGGATGTTACCCGTGGGGACGCGAAAATCAAACGCTTTTGGCGTTTTACAAACGGCTCGGCGCACTGCGCCGCCGTCTTTCGTGTTTAAAGGACGGCACGATTTCATTTTTATCCTCGGTACTCGGCTGTACTGCATTTTTGCGCGAAAACGGCGCGGAAGCCGTTTTGGTTATCGCCAACCGCAACGAGCAGGAGATTGCCTATAATTTGCCCGAGCATTGGCAGCATACAAAGGAAATTTTACACGGAAAGCCCGTAACCTCGTTCGTCCACGTCCCTGCCGCAGGCTGTGTGATTTTGAGGAAAGAGAAATAAATCGAGAGAATCACACAATCTTAATGCAACGCACAAATCGTAGGGGCGCGCATTGCGCGCCCGCGTAGGGACGGACGAAGATTTCCCTATTAGGGAAAATGTCGCGAAGCGATAAAAGGGTAATGGCGAAGCCGTAACCTCGTCCGTCCGCAAAATCTGCACGAACCAATGGCAATGCACAATCTGTAGGGGGCGGGTATCAAATTTACTTTGTGCCGTGTGAGATTCTTCGCTGTCGCTCAGAATGACAGATTTAAGCAAACGGTAACGGCGTTCTGTTTTTCGGGTGCGGATACCCTCTCTTGCTCGTGCAAAAAAGGAATGATTTTCAAAAAAACGATACGAAATAAAAAAACAAAAAAACGGAATAAATTCTCCGACTGTGCAGACAATAGCATAGAAGAATTTCACGAAAAAGGAGAATTTATATATGAAAGCCACAGGCATTGTCAGACGGATTGACGACCTCGGACGCGTCGTCATTCCGAAAGAAATCCGCCGCACCATGCGTATCCGCGAGGGTGACCCGCTGGAGATTTACACCGCCGCGGACGGCGAAGTTATTTTTAAAAAGTATTCCCCCATCGGGGAACTGTCGGAGACGGCATATCAGTATGCAGAGGTGCTGAACCGCGCCACGGAACTGCCTGTGCTGATTACCGACCGCGACCACGTGATTGCGGTTTCGGGTGCGTCCAAGCGCGACCTGATGGAACGCCGTGTGACCGAGGAGCTGGAAGCGCTGATGCAGGACCGCGTGAATTATGCCGCATCGCCCGACATCCCGCCGCTGTATCCGATTGCAGGCTATGAAAAAGAAGCGGCGCTGGCGTTTCCGATTATCGGCGGCGGCGACGTTTCGGGTGCGGTGATGCTGATGCTGCGCGAGGACGGCTCCATGCCGACCGAAGAGGAACAAAAGCTTTTGCAGGTCGCGGCGTCTTTCCTCGGCAGGCAAATGGAAGAGTAATCCCAAAAGCACCGAATCCTATCCGCATAAATAAAGTTTTTCCCCGCATCGGCAGATTTTTTCGCCGATGCGGGGATTTTTGCAGGGTGTGGCAACAACCGAAGCATACCGATTTTTTGCAAGCGCCCCGACGAGCGGTCGGTTGTTTTGCATATCGTAGGGACAGCCCTTGCGGCTGTCCGTTTGCGGGTCGCCGAGTCGTCGACTCCTACGGTTCGCACAGACTTGTCATTCTGCGCGTTAGCGAAGAATCTCACACGGCACAGGGTGGATTTGATACACACGTAGGGAGGGACATCCTTGTCCGTCCGCAAAATTTGCATAGAATAAATTTGATTTACAAATTGTAGGGGTCGCTGTTCTCGCCTGCCGGCTCGGTCGGTGCTTCTAAGCTTTGCTTAGAGGTGTCCACC